>Ga0194037_1000161_pt1 | contig 50286 bp, 46 predicted proteins | sample JunL306m_MetaG_FD_148653 | JGI IMG/M metagenome (GOLD analysis project Ga0194037, IMG submission 148653) | Anoxic zone freshwater microbial communities from boreal shield lake in IISD Experimental Lakes Area, Ontario, Canada - Jun2016-L304-6m | ecosystem: Environmental > Aquatic > Freshwater >... | reverse complement strand
GAAAATGACCTCTCTACCTTCAGTTCACATCTTGGCGCTATAAAGACAATACTTGATGGCGCAGGCAGTCGCGATCTGGTGCTGATTGACGAACTCTGTGCCGGTACCGATGTGGAGGAGGGGGGAGCCATTGCCCGTGCGGTGATTGAGGAGCTGCTCTGTCGCTCCACCAAGACCATTGTGACGACCCACCTTGGCGAGTTGAAGGCTTATGCCCATGAGCGGGAGGGTGTGGTGAACGGCGCGATGGAGTTTGACCGGGCGGAGCTTCAGCCCACCTTCAGGTTTGTCAAGGGGCTGCCCGGCAACAGTTTTGCCTTTGCCATGATGAAGCGGATGGGCTTTCCGGGGAAAATGGTGGAGCGTGCGTCAGGATTTATGCTGCATGAGCGCATCGGGCTCGACCGGATGCTTGATGACCTGAGCCGCATGTTTGAGGAGAACCGAATCCTGAAGCAGCAGCTTGAGATAGAGCATGCGGAGAGTGAGAAAAGGGCTCTCTTCTTGCAACAAGCGGAGACGGCCTTTGAGCAGAAGCGCCGGGCGCACAAGCTTGGAGCATCGCGGGAGCTTCAGAAGGAGCTGGAACATGCCCGACAGGAGATTCGAGAGATTCTGCAGGAGGTTAAAGCGGCTCCGACCGACGATAAAAAGGTGCATGAGGCACGGAAAAAACTTGGCATCAAAAAGCAGCAGGCTGAAAAGAGCGAGTCGCTTCTGCGAGCCAGAGCTGAAGCTGCGGCAAAAGTTGATCGTACTATCCGCGCAGGCGACCTTGTCAGTATTCTTGATACCAATACATCCGGTGAGGTTGAGAGTGTTCATGGTGAGAGTGTGGTGGTGTTGTGCGGGAATTTCAGGTTGACCACGGCGCTGAAAAACCTTGAGAAGAGTTCAAAAACACAGATGAAAAAGAGTCTGCGACAGCCTGAACCGCGTCAACAGAAAAGTTCATGGTCGACCATGACGACAGGGATTGAATCAACAAAACTTGATGTGCGGGGGTTGACCGCTGATGAGGCAACCCTGAAAATTGAGAGATTTCTTGACACCATGCGCCTGAACAGCATTCATGCAGCAATGATTTTGCATGGCAAGGGTACCGGTTCGCTCCGCAAAAGAACGGCGGAGTGTTTGCAGCAGCATCCAGCGGTCAATGCGTTTCGGCTTGGCGAGTGGGGTGAAGGCGGGGACGGGGTGACCTTTGTCGAGCTTGAGTAAGAACCATTATTTTGTCAGACAGTGCAGAGCCATTGAAAAACAGGTTGCAATACTGTATCTTGCGGGATATGGGTTCATCCCGCTTTTGAAGTGATAATAGTATAAATCCGGCAGGGCTTGAAAGACGAGTATCTGACAATACCAAACCAGTTGACCGCGTTGCGGATTCTGCTTGTTCCTGTTTTTGTTGCGTTATTGCTGCAGGCGGATCCTTGGCTCAAACTGTTGGGTGTCATTGTTTTTACGGTGGCCTCCCTGACCGATCTCTATGATGGTTATCATGCACGGAAATACGGCGTTGAGACCCGTCTTGGCGCTTTTTTGGATCCCCTTGCCGATAAATTGCTTATTACAGCAGCGTTTCTGCTCTATGTCTGGATGGGCTATCTGGTGCTCTGGATGGTGATTCTTGTGGTTGTCAGGGATGTTGTGGTGACATCGCTGCGGATCTATGCCGAATATAAAAACAGGCCAGTGGTGACCAGTATGGAGGCGAAGTATAAAACTCTGGTGCAGAATCTCTTTGTCTATCTGATTATGGCGCTTATTCTGATGAGGGAGGCTGCTTTTTTCGGAAAAGGTATGGCGGTTACGATCAGCCGCTTTCTTGCTTCTGGATATCTGGACTCCATTATGCTGGTTGTGACGGTTTTTACGGTCTATACCGGTATCTCCTATCTGGTCAGCAACTGGGGCATTTACTTTCAGAAGCCTCTTCAGGGACGCTGAGAGCATGATGCGACTGGTTGCAAAAATTCTTTCCACCTGTTTCGGAATAGGTCTTTTCCCTGTAGCTCCCGGCACGGTGACGAGCATTGTGGCCGTTCTCTGTTATTACTTTATTCCGATACTTCAGAACACGTCAGTTCTGCTCTCCCTTGTTGCGCTTTGCACTTTTGTTGGCATCTGGTCAGGAACGCTGATGGAAGAGGAGTTCGGGAATGACCCCTCAATTGTGACGATAGATGAGCTTGCCGGTCAGTGGCTGGCGCTGGCTTTTCTGCCCTTGGGATGGTTGCCTGCTCTGCTCTCGCTGGTCTTTTTCCGCTTTTTCGATATAGCAAAGCCGGGGCCGGTCGATGCAGCACAGCGATTCCCCGGCGGTTGGGGAATTATGGCGGATGATCTGCTTGCCGGGTTGTTTGCCAATCTTTCAGTCTGGGCGGCGCTTGCTTTGCTTGCATATTTTCATCTCTGGCCCTCGGTGTAAAATTGCTTTATTCGCGCAGCCATTGTCGGGGTGTCGAAACCGATGCTTCTGTAGAGGTCATTGATATGTCCATGAGTCACAAAGGTATCGGGCAACGCAACCTTCAGCACAGAGCGATGCAGTCCTGCGGCATTGAGGTGGTCAATCACGCCGCTGCCCAGCCCGCCGATTCCGCTGTTCTCCTCAATCACCACAAAATGAGTTGAGCGCGAGGCCAGCTCCTCAATCATGCCAGTGTCGAGCGGTTTGAGAAATCTCATATTGACCACGGTGGCGTTAATTCCCTCTTTTTCCAGCGAGCCCGCCACTTCCAGTGCTTTTCCCGTCATGTTTCCAATACTGAGCAGCACAAACCCTTCTCCTTGACGGAGCATCTCTGCTTTTCCGACGGGAAGAGAGGTGAAGTTTTTTCGCAAAGGGATACCTGTGCCGTTGCCTCTGGGGTAACGGATGGCTACCGGGCCTTTTATATCATAGAGCGCGGTGTAGAGCATGTCGCGCAGCTCCTGCTCATCCGCTGGTGCCATAATGACCAGTCCAGGAACAGCATGAAGCCATGAGAGGTCGAAAGCTCCATGATGGGTGGGTCCATCTTCGCCCACAAGGCCAGCGCGGTCAATGGCAAAGACAACGTGCAGGTTTTGCAGCGCAACGTCATGCATCAGTTGGTCAAAGGCGCGCTGGAGAAAGGTGGAATAAACCGCAAAGACTGGCTTGAACCCCTGTATTGCCAGCCCTGCGGCAAAGGTGACGGCATGGGGTTCCGCGATACCGACATCATAAAAGCGGTTTGGCAGGGCATTTTGAAAGAGGTCGAGCGATGTGCCGCTTGGCATGGCGGCGGTAATGGCGGTAATTCGGGTATCTTTCAGGGCAAGTTCGACCAGAGCCTCTCCAAAGACCTCCTGATATTTTGGCGGCAGTGAGCTGTCGGCAACTTTCAGGTTTTTCCCGGTTGTGGTATCGAAGCCGCCGTTGTGGGCGTGCCATTTGCTCTGGTTCTCTTCAGCAGGCTTGAACCCTTTGCCCTTTGTCGTGATAACATGCAGCAGCTTGGGGTGGGGAAGCGCCTGCATCTCTTTGAGCGCCTTGACGAGCTGCTCCATGTTGTGGCCATCAATCGGTCCGAAATATCTCAGGCCAAGAGCCTCAAAAAATGCTCCCGGTGTTAATGCGGCCTTGAATCCATCCTCAAGTTTGCGAATGGCCTTTTTTGCCTTTTCTCCAAGATCATTGTTGACGAGGGAGATCGATTTCCAGAGAAGGGAGCGCGCCTTATTGTAGCTCTTGCTGAGGGTTATGTTGATCAGATGGTTTCTGAGTCCGCCGGTACTTGGCGAGATGGCCATCTGGTTGTCGTTGAGAATGACAAGAACATCACTTTTCAGATCTCCGAGGTGGTTCATTGCTTCAAATGCCATGCCTCCGGTCATGCTTCCGTCACCAATAACGGCGATAACCTTCTCATTACTCCCGGCAAGCTTTGCTCCAGCGGCAATTCCTGCTGCGGCAGAAATGGAGGTTGATGCGTGCCCTACTCCAAAGGCATCATGAGGGCTCTCGGATCTCTTGGGAAATCCGGCAATTCCGTTGAATTGCCGGTTGGTCTGCATCTTCTCTTTTCTTCCTGTCAGGATTTTATGGACGTAGGCCTGGTGTCCGACATCCCATATAATTTTGTCGCGGGGAGTGCTGTACACATGATGCAGCGCTACGGTGAGCTCGACAACGCCAAGGCTTGAGGCAAAATGGCCACCATTGACCGATACAATATTGATGACCTCTCTGCGGCATTCATCTGCCAGTCTCTGAAGCTCAGCAATCGTGAGTTTTTTGAGATCATCAGGTGAATAGATTGCAGAAAGCAGTGTCGTCTGTTGTGTAATGGGAATCGGAATCGAATCGGGCATGGCATTCCAGGGCTTCAGGTTATTCTTCTATCATAGCTTCAACCATGTTTGAGCCTTCCCGGTTCCTTGAACACTCAGTGGTCTATATGCCTGAAATCTGCAGGAGAATCATTCTCTCCGGGCGTGGACCGTCAAGTTCAACGAAAAAAATGGATTGCCATTGCCCCAGCAGCATTTTCCCTTCCGAAAAAGGAATCGTTTCCGAACTGTTCATAAAGAGCCCGAGCAGGTGAGAGTGGGCGTTGTGGCGGCCATCAATCGGATTGAGGTTATGCAGGTAGTTGCCATCTTTTGGAACAAGTCGCTTGAGAAAGGTCTCCATATCTTCGAACAAGCGCTCCTCTTTTTCATTAATATTGATAAAGGCAGTTGTGTGACGGCTGATGACTGTTATCTGTCCTTTGTCAAGTCCTGTGAGAGTGAGAGCTGTAGTCACCTCATCGGTAATATCGATGATTTCAACAGGCCTTGTGGTTGGAACTTTTATCGTGTGTGTAATAACTCGCATAGAAAAAAACATCAATAATTGCCTTCAAATTGGCTAACAGAACCGAACGGGACTCTTTTTGTCAGCAGGTTATTACGACTCCTTCATGAGGAAAAAGATGCATCTTCATCATCTTTTCTGTACACTCGACTTCGCTGGTTCTGTTCTTGCCAGTTGTACTGAAGACGTTGATTTTTTTTACCTGGATATGTTCCGTCCAGGGATGTCCGAATTCTATGACGATACCAGTTGGGCTGAAATTTGCCAGAACGACAGCATTTTCTTTTGCAGTAAACCGGTGAAATCCGAAACAATGCGAGTTGTTTGCAACATTCAGGTCAAGCCACTCTATCCTTCCTTCCTGAAAAACCTCTTTCTTCTGCAGTGAGAAAAGTGCGTTGTAGAGTGTGACCAGTTCACTGTCGACGGTTTCAGGAGCCTGCTTGAGAAGCTGCACCGGGATTTGTTGACGGAAACCTTCCATTTGATCCTGATGGACAAGATGCATTCCTGGAACAGTCAGCAGTATCATGGCTGCGACCTTGTTGTTCAGACCGATTTTTCCTGCAGCCCTTGGTTCATCGTGGTTTTCAAGAAACCGGCAGAGATGTTTCTGGTAATCCCAATGGCCAAGAAGATGCCCGGTAAGCTTTTCAACATTAACGGGGGCGGCGCTGAGATAATCGTAAAATGGTTTATCGTAGGTAAAGTCAAATCCCTGTTGCTGGAGTTCCCACTCCTTGTTCCAGTAAGATTCGGCAAGGAACAGAAAATCGGGGTGACGGAGCTTTACTGCAGTGATCGCATTATGCCAGAACTCGTTCTGCATGTAGCCGCCCAGGTTGCTCCAGGTTGTATTGAAGACGCTTTTAAGAATAAGCATGGCAACATCACATCGCACAGCATCGCAGAGTGAGCTTATCCTGAAAAGGTTTTCAGTCATCATTACGTGCGTTTCGGGTGCAGCGTAATTGAGCTGCAGAACGTCTGTCCATGGATCAAAATAGGGATCTTTTCCATAAGCCAGATATGCTCCTTGTGTATATTCAAAAGCAGCGCCGGGATCCTGGCACTGTTCCGCGTTGCATATCGGTATAAAGTATTCGGGATGCTCAGGCAACCACTCATTGTCGAGAGCAAGATGGTTGGGCACAAAGTCAAGCATGAGCTTTATACCGAGTGTATGGAGCTTTTCACGGAAAACAAGCAGTTCACCCTCTCCGCCAAGTGCTTCACTGACGGTATAGGAAGGTATTGAATATGGTGATGATACAATATCGTCTGATACTATGGTCGGGTAATTGTGCAGGAAAGCTTTACGAAGGCCGGGATGTGACGTTGCAATAGCCTTGCTGTATTGACTGGGTTTCCAGACTCCCATGAGCCATACCATATCAAACCCGCAGGTTGAAAAGAAGGTGAACTCCTTATCGGGGATGTTGCCGAGCGTTACAGGCCGATTGAACTCTTTGCTCAGTTTCTTCAGCCAGATTCTTGTGTTGATTTCGTAAACAAGAGGAAACATTGAAAATATTGTTTCTATGTGGTTGGTAATGGTTCTTTATCGGAATATAACAACTCTGAAAGTCAAAACTGTGTTCACGACCATTAATAACATTGATGCGGGGCAGGCTAAGGATTTGTTTGAGAGTAATTTGTAAAACGGGTAAAGTTATACGAAATTCAACAAGAGATTTTGGCGCAGCGCAGGGGATGAAGAAATCTGCCCTTGAGCGCTTTAACTGTTAACGGGTGACCAGAAGTATTGACCGATTTTTTAAACGATCTCAATGATGTTCAGCGTAGTGCTGTAGTCGCCACATCCGGCCCTGTTATGGTGCTTGCTGGCGCAGGCTCCGGCAAGACAAGGGTGATAACCTATCGTATTGCATATCTTATCAATAATGAGGGGGTTTCTCCCCAGAATATTCTTGCGCTCACCTTTACCAACAAGGCTGCTGGTGAGATGCGCCACCGCGTTGATACCCTGCTTCACCAGGGCAGTTCGCGGGGATTGTGGATAGGAACATTTCATTCTATTTTTGCACGACTTCTCCGCAACTCTATCGACCTGATCGGTTACAATCGGAATTTTTCAATTTTTGATTCAGATGACAGTAAAAGCCTGATCCGGCAATCGATGACGGAACTCAATATCTCTGTTGAGTCGGTGCCGGTTAATACGGTGCAGGGGATGATCAGCAGGGCAAAAAACAGTTTTATTCTTCCTGCCGAGTTTCATCGAAATGCCGGCGACTATAATCAGCAGAAGGCATCACAGGTTTATGAGTTGTATACAAGAAAGCTGAAAGAGAACAACGCCCTTGATTTTGATGACCTGCTTATCAAGCCGCTTGAGCTCTTCAATGCGCATCCTGAAGTGCTCAGAGAGTTGCAGGAATCGTTTCGTTACATCATGATTGATGAGTATCAGGATACCAACAGGGCTCAGTATCTTGTTGCTAAAATGCTTGGTGCAGGGCATCGCAACATTTTTGTTGTTGGTGATGATGCTCAATCGATCTATTCATGGCGCGGCGCTGATATCTCTAATATTCTGAACTTTCAGGATGACTATAATGAGGCCTTGACGTTCAAGCTTGTTGAGAACTATCGGAGTACCGGTAATATTCTCAAGGCTGCAAACAGCGTCATAGGTCGCAATCTTCGGCAGATTAAAAAAGAGCTGGTATCTCATCGGGACGAAGGGGAGCCACTGACGCTTATTGAGGCATATAATGAGCGGAATGAGGCTGAAAGGGTTGGAGAGCAGATACGCACCCTGCGCAAGAAGCAAGGCTATGAGTACAGAAGCTTCGCTGTTTTTTACCGCACCAATGCCCAGTCGAGAGTGATTGAGGATATCATGCGCCAGAACAAGATCCCCTATAGGTTGTTTGGAAGTGTCTCGTTTTACAAACGCAAGGAGATCAAGGACGCGGTCGCTTATCTTCGGTTCATTCTTAATGAGCGCGACAGCGAATCGCTCTTGAGAATTATTAATTTTCCTCCCCGAAAAATAGGAGATGTCAGTATCAGCAAGCTCAGGGAGTTTGCCGAAGAGCGTGAAATAACTCTTTATGATGCAATCGGACTGGCTGATGAGGGAGGCTTTCAGTCGCGTTTGGTCAATGCTCTTAACTCTTTCCGCAGCGTCATTGAGGCGCTCAAGCTCCTTGCGGTCAACGGTACGGTGTACGAAGTTCTGACGGAGCTGTTCAATCTGACCTCCATTCCGTTGCTCTTGCAGGCGGAAAATACTCCTGAATCGATGGCACGTCATGAAAACCTTCAGGAGTTGCTCTCCATGGCAAGGGATTTTTCAGACCATAACCCTGATGCTGGTTTGCTTGGTGATTTTCTGGAAAATATCTCTCTTGCTTCTGACTATGAAGAGACACAGGATTCCGATAATTATGTCTCACTCATGACCGTCCATGCGGCCAAAGGGCTTGAATTTCCTGTGGTCTTTATCACCGGTCTGGAAGAGAGACTCTTTCCCCTGCACTGTTATGAACCTGAGGAGCTTGAGGAGGAACGCCGGCTTTTTTATGTAGCAATGACCAGAGCGCAAGAGAAGATATTTCTCTCATGGGCACAGAGTCGCTACCAGTATGGACAGTTACATCACTCTCTTCCATCAATGTTTATCAGCGAAATTGACTCTTCGATAGTGCAGACAGAGGGAGGAAGTTTACTTTCCGACCGAATTGCGAAGGAAAGACCCGTTTCCGGTTTGTCATCAACGTCGAGAGGTTATCAGAGAACAACTGTGCCTGTAGTTGGGGGAACAGCTCCAGGAGTTCAGCCCAAGCCTTCACGTCCTGCACTTCGTGAAGGGGTGATGGTGCATCACGCTCTCTTCGGTCCAGGAGTTGTGCTTGATGTTCAGGGAAGCGGGGCAAAGCAGAAAGTCCGGATAACGTTTCGCAATGCAGGGGAGAAGACACTTATGGTGCAGTATGCCAATCTGAAAATACAGTAGTATGAAAATCCTTTTTGGCGTTCAAGGGACAGGAAACGGTCATATCAGCCGCAGTCGCGAGCTTGTTCGAAAGCTCAAAGAGGCCGGTCATGATGTTGAGGTTATCATCAGCGGGAGAAAGGAGGAGGAGCTGAAGGAGATTGAAATATTTGAGCCATACCGGGTAATGAAAGGCATGACACTGGTAACCCATAAGGGAAAGCTGAATTATATCGACACGCTGTTTAAGCTTGACCTTACTCGTCTGATGTCTGATGTCGTGATGCTTGATACGACGGGTACGGAGCTGATTATTACTGACTTTGATCCGATTACTTCGTTGGTTGCACGATTAAGAAATATTCCCTCTATGGGCTTTGGCCATCAGTACGCATTCACTTATGATATTCCTGTTGCCAAAGGGAATTTTTTTGAGAAATACACCTTGCTGAATTTTGCGCCTGCTCGCTACAACGCAGGGCTTCATTGGAGTCACTTTAATCAACCGATTTTTCCACCGGTTATTCCTGAGACACTGTATGCCCGTAAAGCAGTGACAGCGGTCAACGAAAAAGTCCTTGTTTATCTTCCTTTTGAAGAAGTAGACGATATTGTGGCCTTTTTAACTCCGTTTGACGGCTGTGAATTTTTTATTTATGGAAAGGTGCAGGACAATCGTGATGCTGGGCATTTGCATTTCAGGGCTTATTCCCGTGAAGGATTTCTCAGTGATCTTGCTGAGAGCAACGGTGTTGTTTGCAATGCGGGATTTGAGCTTCCTGGTGAGGCGCTGCATCTTGGAAAGAAGCTGTTGCTCAGGCCTCTTGACGGCCAGATTGAGCAACAATCGAACGCGCTTGGAATGGTAGAGCTTGGGTACGGCATGGCAATGGATTGGCTTGACGAATCCATTTTGGCTGACTGGCTTCAGCAACCCTGCCGTGAGCCGCTGCGTTATGCCAGAACGGTGAATTACATTACTGAATGGATAGGCAGCGGTCAATGGGATGAGCTGTCGAAATACACTAGCGCAGCCTGGGCAGAAAAATCTTAACCCTTATTCTATAATGAAGTTCAGAGAACTCGTAATGACCAGCCGGAGTTACCGGAGATTTGATGGTAACTATCCGGTTACAGAAGATACGGTGCGGGAGCTTGTTGAGCTGGCATGCTATGTTCCCTCTGCCAGAAATCTTCAGCCACTGAAATATATTGCGGTTTGTGAGCCAGCAACGGTTGCGGCTCTCTATCCCTCTCTTTTCTGGGCAGGCTATCTGGCTGACTGGCCAGGGCCGGTTGAAGGAGAGCGTCCACCTGCTTTTATTGTTATCTTGGTGATTCAGGAATCACCAAAGATTTTGCCTGCGACAGTGGTATTGCTGCTCAGACTATTCTTCTTGGTGCAACGGCGCTGGGTCTTGGTGGTTGTATTATTGGCGCTTTTCAGAGAAAAAAAATTCGTGAATTGCTGAAAATCCCGGACTCATTTTCGCCTCTGATGGTTATTGCAATCGGGAAACCCGTCGAAACGGTTGTTATTGACCAGATGGGGAATAGTGATTCAGTTCGTTATTTTCGGGATGCGAACGGCATTCATCATGTGCCGAAAAGAGCTCTTGAAGACATTCTTCTGAAGTTTCATTAACGGGTATAGTGTGCTTCGTGGTATGATCCGTATTGAAGAATTGTTCCCCTATCACAAGAAACTCGGTGCAGTTGAAATTGCTCATGAGGAGTGTATGGAACAACTTGATCGTGCATTGCAGAAAAAGATTGTTTTTCTCCAAGCAGGGGAAAAATGATACCTTAGAAGATTATGTTTTTTTCTATCCCGAAGAGGGGGCGCTTTTCGGATTATTGAGCTTTAACAGGGGGATTTTTTATGTTGTCGAGGGACTTAACGGAAGACCAGTCACAGACCAGAGTTATCATTTATTCAGGAAAGGGGGGAACCGGCAAAACAACAATTTCATCATCTACTGCGGTTGCTCTTGCGCGGCAGAACAAGAAAGTGCTGATCATGTCCTCCGATCCGGCTCATTCGCTTTCTGATGTTTTTAATACCCGGATAAGCCGGAATGATCCTCAGAAGATTGAGGGGAATCTGTATGGTCTGGAAGTTGACACGATTTACGAGCTGAAAAAGAACATGTCCGGCTTTCAGAAGTTTGTCTCCACCTCATACAAGAATAAAGGGATTGAAAGTGGCATGGCTTCCGAGTTGACCACCCAGCCCGGCCTTGACGAGATTTTTGCCTTAAGTCGCCTGCTTGATGAGGCGCAGTCAGGCAAATGGGATGCTGTTGTGCTTGACACCTCTCCGACAGGAAACACACTTCGTCTGCTCGCCTATCCCGAGATCATTATCGGTGGCAATATGGGCAAGCAGTTTTTCAAGCTCTACAAGAGTATGTCTTCGCTGGCTCGGCCGTTGAATGGAAAATCAATTCCCGATGATGAGTTCTTTAATGAGATCAATGTGCTTCTCAAGCAGATGGAAGATATCAACAAGTTCATTCTCAGTCCAGAGGTTACCTTCCGACTGGTCTTGAACCCCGAGAAGCTCTCCATCCTTGAAACAAAGCGGGCATACACTTTTGTGCATCTTTACGGGATCAATGTTGATGGTATTGTGATCAACAAGATTCTTCCCACCTCAAAAACTGTTGGCGAGTATTTTGAATTCTGGGCAGACCTGCACAGCAAATATCTGCTTGAGATCGATCAGTCTTTTTATCCAACCCCGGTTTTCCGCTGTCAATTGCAGAGAACCGAACCGATAGGTACCGATGCCCTCCATGAGATCAGTAAACTGGTCTTTGGGGATCAGGAACCGGACAAGATTTTTTATTCCGGAAAGAATTTCTGGATTGAAAGCAAGAAAAACGCAGTATTGGAAGACCATCGTGAAGTTCTCTGCATCAAGATACCTTTTCTTCAGGATGCTGAAGAGGTGATTGTTGACCGGATGGGTACAGATATTGTCGTTACTGTTGACAGAGCCCAGAGGATCATAACTCTTCCAAGAGCGTTGTACAGTCTTGAAATGGAAAAGTATCTCTGTGAGGATAATCTTCTTCGGGTGGTGTTCAGGGAGATCCCTGTCGAAAAGGAGGAGTTGGAGTTGAGTGTGAATAAAAATATGCTCGACAAGCTCCGTTCAATGAGGCGATTGAAGATATAAAATACGTCTGTAACGCATCAGAAAAGAAAAAGTAAGGGGAAAGAGTTTAGGTTTTCAAGGGAATCTTGTATCTTGGACGTTTAAAGTGTCGAGTTAACGGGAATTTACCCCAATCTTTGTTAAAGAATCAGCTTATATCATGTCCGAGAAAGCGCACTATGGTTTGTTGAAAGGGAAAAAGGGAATCGTGTTCGGCCCGCTTGATGAAAGCAGTATTGGCTGGCAGATAGCGCTTCACGCCTACAGGGAAGGCGCAGAGATTGCCATATCAAACGTTGCGGCCGCGTTGCGTTTCGGAAATATCGAAGAGCTCTCGGTACTGTGCGGTAACGCTCCGATGATTGTTTGCGATGCATCCAAAAATGAGGATGTCGATAACTGTTTCAAGGAGCTGAAGGAAAAAATCGGTTCAGTTGATTTTATTGTTCATTCCATCGGAATGTCACAGAATATTCGCAAACAGTTGCCTTATGAAGATCTCAACTACGAATGGTTTATAAAAACTCTTGATGTTTCTGCATTGTCGCTCCACAGACTTGTCTCTTATGCGTTGAAAAATGAGGCGATTAATCCAGGAGGAAGCATTCTCGCCCTGTCGTATATCGCTTCCCAGAGAAATTATTGGACCTACTCTGATATGGGAGATGCGAAATCACTCCTTGAATCGATTGTACGCAGTTATGGCCCCCGGCTTGCCAGGCAAGCTATCCGTATCAATACCATTTCACAAAGCCCAACCTATACCAAGGCTGGAAGTGGCATTCCCGGGTTCGAGAAAATGTTTGAATACAGCGATCTCATGTCTCCTCTCGGAAATGCTTCGGCTGAGGAGTGTGCTGAATATACCATGACTATTCTCAGTGACCTCTCTCGCAAGGTCACCATGCAGAACCTTTTCCATGACGGTGGTTATAGTTCAATGGGGGCTACCATTCCCATGATCAAGCTTGCCCATGAGGTACTCAACGATAGTGAGCTTGCAGAGCGGGTGGGTCTTGATGAGGTTATGCCTTCCTGATTGATTTTTCCGGGGCGCAACGCTGTCGCCTGCACCCGATTGTTCTTGAACAGAGCGGAACAGCTCTCTCCATAATCAGCCTCGGGTGCCACAATCATCAGAGGCTGCTGTGTTGAGGCCCCTGCATTTATTCAGCGCAGGCTATCACATTATTATATTTTGTTTTCCCCGTTAACGGGCTTTGCCTGTTTTTGTGTGATTTCCTGAACGCTGCTTTTTAGTGTGTCGTTATTCAAATTTTTTTAATACATAAAACGAAAATTGAGATGGCAGAAACAGCAAAAATTATTTATACCAAAATTGATGAGGCACCTGCTCTCGCGACTTACTCTCTCCTTCCTGTTCTTAAGGCCTATGCAAAGGGTACGGGAGTTGATTTTGAGCCTAAGGACATCTCTCTTGCAGGAAGAATTCTTGCAAACTTCCCTGAAAATCTGACGGAAAGCCAGAAAATACCTGATTATCTGGCTGAACTCGGTGCACTTGCATTGACACCCGAAACAAATATCATCAAACTGCCGAATATCAGCGCATCAATTCCTCAGTTGCGAGCCGCTATCAAGGAGCTCCAGGAGCATGGTTATATTGTTCCCGATTACCCTGAAGCGCCTGCAAATGAAGCAGAAAAAGAGCTTCAGACAAGGTTTGCAAAGGTGCTCGGAAGCGCTGTAAACCCGGTGTTGCGTGAGGGAAATTCCGATCGTCGGGCACCGCTTTCGGTAAAAGCGTTTGCCAAAAAGAATCCTCATAAAATGGGTGCATGGAGCGGCGACTCAAAATCACATGTTGCTTTTATGAGCGCCGGTGATTTCTATGGCAGCGAAAAATCAGTGACTCTTGAAGAAGCTGCAACGGTAAAAATCGAGTTTGTTGACGGAGAAGGCGAGACAACGATACTGAAAGATAAAACTCCATTACTTGCTGGTGAAATTATTGACACCTCGGTCATGAATGTTCGTTCACTTCGCAGGTTTTTTGAAGATCAGATTGCCGATGCAAAGGCAACCGGCGTGCTGTTGTCGCTGCACCTCAAGGCAACCATGATGAAGGTCTCCGATCCGATTATGTTTGGTCATGCCGTCACCGTTTTCTACAAGGATGTTTTCGAAAAACATGCAGCCACCATCAAGGAACTTGGTGTGAACGTCAATAACGGGCTTGGTGACCTCTATGCTAAAATCCAGAATCTGCCGGAAGCAAAAAGAGCTGAAATTGAAGCAGATATTCTGGCAGTATACGCTACCCGTCCCGCTTTGGCGATGGTTGATTCCGACAAGGGTATCACCAACCTCCATGTGCCTAACGACATTATTGTTGATGCCTCCATGCCAGTTGTGGTGCGCGATTCAGGGAAAATGTGGGGGTCTGATGGCAAGCTTCATGATACCAAGGCCATGATTCCTGACCGTTGTTATGCAACCATGTACCAGGCGATCATTCAAGATTGTCAACAGCATGGCGCGTTTAATCCTGCCACGATCGGAAGTGTTCCAAATGTCGGGCTTATGGCCCAGCAGGCTGAAGAGTATGGTTCACACAACAAGACCTTCACCGCACCGGCCAATGGCACCATCCGTGTAGTTGATACTGCCGGGAAGACATTGCTCGAACAGCAGGTAGAGACAGGTGATATTTTCAGAATGTGCCAGGCAAAGGATGCTCCGGTTCGTGACTGGGTTAAACTTGCCGTCAACCGGGCACGCATTACCAGTGCTCCGGCAATTTTCTGGCTTGACAACAAAAGGGCGCATGATGCAGAGATCATCAAAAAAGTGACCAAATATCTGAAAGAGCATGATACCACGGGTCTGGATATCCGTATTCTCACCCCGGTCGAGGCCATGAATTTCTCTCTGGAGAGAATCAGGGCAGGCAAGGATACCATCTCTGTCACGGGTAACGTGCTTCGTGACTATCTCACCGATCTTTTTCCGATTATTGAACTTGGCACCAGCGCCAAGATGCTGTCAGTTGTGCCGCTTATGAATGGTGGCGGTCTGTTTGAAACCGGAGCAGGTGGTTCAGCTCCGAAACATGTTCAGCAGTTCCAGAAAGAGGGCTACCTGAGATGGGATTCTCTCGGAGAGTTTTCAGCGATTGCCGCTTCGCTTGATCATCTTTCCCGTGTGTTCAAAAATGACAAAGCGGCGGTTCTTGCCGAGACTCTCGATCAGGCGATTGGAAAGTTTCTCGATAATGACAAGTCCCCTGCCCGAAAAGTTGGTCAGATTGACAACCGTGGAAGCCATTTCTACCTTGCTCTCTACTGGGCACAGGCGCTTGCTGCCCAGAACAAGGATCAGGAGTTGCAGGCCCGTTTTGCCAAAGTTGCAAAGCAGCTTGGTGACAATGAGGTAAAAATCAATGAGGAGCTAATTACTGCGCAGGGAAAACCGGTTGATATGGGTGGTTATTATAACCCGGATGAAGCATTGACGACGAAAGCAATGCGTCCCAGTGCAACGCTCAATGCGATCATTGACGCACTTTGAGGATATAATTTATTCGATTTCACCAAAGCCTGGACATTGTTTCAGGCTTTGGTGTTTTTTTCCGTTCTCTTTTGATTGCTCTGTTGAAATGGAAAATAAAGGGCGGTTTATGCTGCCATGAGACCTGGCAAACAAGATTGCACATTGTGCGATGCAATGTGTACATTCCTCACAGTCAGTTTCAAGTAACACAATACGTTAAGGAAATGGTATGGCACAGAAAACCCTGAACGTCATGTTCATCGGCGATGTTGTTGGTACTCCGGGTCTGCAGATGGTGGAGCGGATGCTGAAAAGTTTTATCAGCAAGTATCATGTTGATTTTGTGATCTGTAACGGAGAAAATGCCCATCATGGCAAGGGGTTGAGTCTTGAGGCGCTGAACCAGCTCCTTGAGGCAGGAGTTAATGTGGTGACAGGCGGAAATCATACCTGGAGCAATTTCAATTTTTTTGATACACTGAAAACACATCAACAGGTCTTGCGTCCGCTGAATTATCCAAAGGGAACGTATGGCAAGGGGTACGGAATCTACAAGCTGCCGAATGGACTGGGTGACATTGCTGTGGTTAATCTGCAGGGCAGAACCTTCATGTACTCAATCGACTGCCCTTTCCGGACGGCAGACTGGGTGATCAAGCAGATTAAAGAGCAGGGAAAAGAGAAGGTGCGGCATATTTTTGTGGACATTCATGCTGAGGCAACGGCGGAGAAGATAGCGCTTGGATGGTATCTTGACGGCAGAGTATCAGCCGTTATCGGGACGCATACCCATGTGCCGACAGCGGATGAGCGTATTCTGCCTAAGGGGACTGGTTACTGTACTGACGCAGGCATGACCGGGCCTCACCAGTCAGTTATCGGCATGCAGATCAAATCGGCAACCGACAGGATGCTTTATCAGACACCACACAAATATGAATGTGCCGAGGATGATGTTCATTTCTCCGGGGTGCTCCTGTCGCTGGATGTGTCAAGCGGAAAAACGGTGGGTATAAACAGAATATTTTACCCGGAGTTTGATCGCGGAGTAGTGCAGGGATAACGGACAAGCCCTCGCAGGGACTTGCCATGGCAAGTCCCTGCATGTGCGGGGGCTTTAAAAAATCTTCTTTTACCGTAATCCCTGCTCGAATTCCTCCGCAATGATAACATCTTCTTCGCTGCCGATATAGAGCGGTGTCCGCTGATGAAGTTCAAGTGGCTGAATATCAAGAATACGATCTCTGCCATTGGTGGCGCGGCCTCCAGCCTGTTCGCAGATGAAGGCAAGCGGATTGGCTTCATACATGAGGCGGAGCTTTCCTGTAGCGTGTTTTGTGGTCGGAGGATAGACAAAGACACCGCCAGTCATCAGATTACGGTGGAAATCAGCGACAAGCGATCCAATGTAACGGGTACTGTAAGGACGGTTTGTTGCCGGGTCTTCCTCTTTGATATAGTCGAGATATTTCCTGGTACCCTCGTTGAACTGTGCGTAAGAGCCTTCGTTGATCGAGTAATACTTGCCTGTTTTTGGCGTGACGATATTCTCGTGTGAAAGAAGAAACTCTCCAATGGTAGGATCGTAGGTAAAACCGTGTACACCGTGGCCGGTGGTATAAACCATGACTACTGAGGAACCGTAGATGACATAACCGGCGGCGACCTGCTCGTAACCATGCTGCAGGCAGTCGCTGAGGCTTGCCTGGCCAGGATCGTCGCCCTTGAGCTTGTAGATCGAGAAGATGGTGCCGACGCTGACATTCACATCGATGTTTGAGGAGCCATCGAGAGGATCAAAGAGGAGTGCATAGTTGCCGGTCTCGTTTTTCGGCGGGATAATGATACCTTCATTTTCTTCGGAGCCCATGATCGCAAACCGACCGTGCTGGCCGATAGCATTGATGATTTTTTCATTGGCGAACAGATCAAGTTTTTTAACCTCTTCACCCTGAACATTGGTGCTTCCCGTAAAACCGAGAATGTCGACCAGCCCTGCACGGACAACTTCTCTCCTGACCAGCTTTGCGGCAAAGGCAACGTCGTTGAGAAGGTCGGTAAGTTCGCCATGTGCTTCCGGGAAAAATTTCTGCTGTTCAAGAATGTGGCGTTCAATGGTAATCAAATTGCTCATGCTTTTCCGATAGTTAGTGTGTTGATTGACGTGATGGATTCAGTGTAAACATCGAACCCAAATGTAAGAAATATTCACTCTATCTTTCACAACCGGAAAGCTGCTGAGGGGAGTTTAAATGTTTTTTGCCACAAAATGGTTTTGTGTTCCCTACATTGACAGTTTTCAATCCCGGTTAAATATTCATGAAACGATTCCGCTGGAATTTACTCTCTCCTGATGAACAGATTGTTCTTGCTCTTTCGGAGGCAATCAATGTCAGTATGCCTGTGGCAAGAGCCTTGTGCAACCGTGGCATCTCATCTTTTGAAGCAGCAAGGGATTATTTTCGTTCGACAATCAACAATCTTCCCTCACCGTTTCTTCTCCAGGATATGGAACGGGCTGTTGAACGGGTATTGCATGCAATCAGGGAGCATCAAAAAATAATGCTTTATGGCGATTATGATGTTGACGGCACCACGGGCACAGCGATGCTTCTGCTTTTTTTGAAAGAGCTTGGCGGGAAGGTCTCCTATTACATCAATGATCGTTTTGTGGAGGGGTATGGTCTCTCGACGGAAGGCATCGATTCGGCTGTTGAGAGGAACGTCGACCTTGTCATTACGGTTGATTGTGGAATAAAAGAGCGTGATGCGATAACCCGATGCGCTGAATTTGGTATTGATGTGATTGTTTGTGATCATCATGAGTCTGATGAGCTTCCACCTGCCTATGCGATTTTAAATCCAAAGGTTCCGGGCTCTGCCTATCCATTCAGGGAATTATGCGGATGCGGTGTTGCGTTCAAGTTTATTCAGGCAATAGGTGAGCATCTCAATGCCGAACCGGAGAGCTGGCAGCAATATCTTGATTTTGTTGCTCTTGCCACAGCCGCCGACATGGTCTCTCTTGAGGGAGAAAATCGCGCGCTGGTTCGTGAGGGAATTCAGCGAATGCGAACCAAACCAAGAGTTAATATCCAGGCGATGTTTTCTCTCATGAAGGTTCTCCCGGCAGAATTCGGCATGTTCAATATCGCATTCGGTATTGCTCCCCGTATTAATGCGGCGGGCAGAATGCACTCAGCCCACCTTGCTCTTGACTGGCTGCTTTCAGATTCACCTGCTGATGCCCGTTCTTATGCTGAGGAGCTTGATCATATCAATGTGCAGCGACGGGAACTCGACGCTGATATTATGGTGAAAGCGGAAAAGATGCTTGATAATCATTTTGCCTCCTGGTGTTCTTCGATTGTACTGTATGATGAGTCGTGGCATCTTGGAGTTCTTGGTATTGTTGCGTCAAAAATGATTGAAAAACATTATCTGCCGACGGTCATTCTTGGTGGTATGAACGGGCTTATCCGGGGTTCAGTAAGGAGTGTTGAAGGGCTCGATATCCACGTGGTACTGCAGCAGTGCAGCGAATATCTCGACCAATTCGGCGGTCATCATCAGGCAGCAGGCCTTACTCTTCGACCGGAAAACTTTGCGGGATTCCGTAAAAAATTCGACGAAGTCTGTACGGATCTTCTTTCAATGACACAACGTCAAAAGGAGCTTGTTGTTGATTCAAAAATTGCCCTTGAGGAGATCACCGCTAATTTTATCAACGTACTCGAACAGTTCGCTCCGTTTGGTCATGGTAACCCGGAACCGCTTTTTCTGTCAGAAGCTCTTGTTTTGTTCGGTCAGCCAAAACTTCTGAAAGAGAGGCATGTAAAGTTTACAGTCAGGGAGAAAAATGGAAGAACCTTCGATGTTATTGGTTTTAATCGTCCGGATATTCATGCAGAGCTTCTGTCGGTTGCGCGACCAGTATTTACCATGGTCTACTCAGTTGAAAAAAGGATGTGGAATAACAGGGAGCAGTGGCAGATAAAGCTGAAAGATCTTCAACTTGATAAATATCCCTGACTTTCCGGCCCACTTTTTTCGTGGCGGATTTTTGTCAGCACACCAGCCAGTGATGAAAGAGCGGAAATACCGAAAAAGATGAGCGACAGCGCCACACCAGCATTGGTTTCAAGTTGTATAAAGTTAAGAAGATAATAGAAGGTTACCTCTCTGGCCCCGGCACCTCCAATGGTAATTGGCAGAATGGTGGCCACCGTTGACATCAGGAAGATTGCCAGATAGTCGATATGGTTGGCTTGCAGTGAGATTGCCTGGAGAATGAAGAATGCCGATATGACCTGTGCGATCTGTACCAGCAGCGATTCGAGAGCTGTGATGGTAAACACTCCGATGAACTGTTTGTAGAAAAGTTTGTTCAGAAGCAGCGCCAGAGGGTAGCTTGCGGCAAGCAAGAGCCATGCATAGGGAACCATTTGGGGAAGTTTCAAGGCAAAAGTGCTTGGTAGCAGCAGCATGACGGAGAGAAACACAAGGGCAAAAATCCCGCAGATCCTGTCCCACAAGACGGCGTGAAAGACATTGATCATCTTCATGCCATGGTTTTTCTGCAGGACGTAGATTTTGTAGCCATCACCGCCAATACCTCCCGGAAGAAAAAGATTATAGAACATTCCGAGATAGTAAAGCTTCAGGTTGTACAGGGCGGAAAGCTCAATGCCGATCGCCTTGAAAAAACGATTCAGGCGTACCGCATTGAAAAGCTTGGAGATATTGAAAAAAAAGAGGGAGAGCAGAAGATACCAGAGGTTTGCATTCCGGATGATACCGAAAAGTTTGGCAACATCGGTTTTTCTCAGTACCAGATAAAGGGCCAGAGCAGTGACAAGAAGCTGGAGCAGAGGTTTGAGCAGCTTTTTCAGGTAGAATTTACTCTTTCCCGACAATCTTTTTGATGATATAGGGTTTTTTGTTCTGTGACTCGTAATAGGTGCGCATGATAAATTCAGCAATGAAGCCGGTCGTGATCAACTGAATGCCGATAAAGGTCATGATAATTCCCAGAGAAAGCAACGGGCGGCCCCCGATTCTCTCGCCCAGAATTTTGAGAGCAAGCAGGTAAAAATTCAGGGCCATGCCAATAAAAAGGGAGAGAAAGCCAAGGGTGCCGAAAAGATGCATCGGTTTTTGGCTGTATTTCTGGAAAAAAAGCATGAACAGCAGGTCACTCAGCACTTTAAAGGTGCGCCCGATGCCATACTTCGATATGCCGAACTTTCGCGGGTGATGCCGGACATCAACCTCTTCCATTTTTGCCCCGTACAGTTGCACAAGCACCGGTATAAAGCGGTGCAGTTCACCATAGAGGCCAAGATTTTTGGCCACATCCTTTTTAAAGACCTTCAGGGTACATCCATAGTCACGGATATGCACATTGGTCAGGTTCCTTATTATCGCATTGGCTATCTTGCTGGGAATTTTCCTCAGAATCATCCCGTCCTGCCGTCCCGCCCTCCGTCCTGCGACAACATCAAGATCGTGGTCATAAAGGTATTGCATCATCATCGGAATATCCGATGGATCATTTTGCAGATCTCCATCCATCGTAGCGATCAGCTCGCCACGCGCATGATCGATGCCAGCGGCCATTGCGGTTGTCTGCCCGTAATTCTTGTTCAGCACAACGAGATGTGCATTATCGTGAGCATATTTTTGGATTTCAGCAACAGTGCCGTCGGTAGAGCCGTCGTCAACCAAAACAATCTCATGCTCAACAGCAGCAAGTGAGAGTGCGAGAGCAGCAAACAGGGGTTTGATGTTCTCAGTTTCATTCATGACAGGTATGACGACCGAAAGCTTCATGATATTTTCATTGCCTTAGTTTTGCCATCACAATGCCGTATTTGCTGTAGAGCACGGTTGGATGTTGAAGTTGATCAAGTTGTTTGACCGTTGTCAGAACAACCTCGCCCGGTTCAGGGCTCCGTTTTTCAACAAAAGACTCCGAATATACTAAAAAAGAGGGGTTATAGCTTTCCCACATGACGATATTATAGCCCTCTTTTTTAGCCAGAAGAGCCGCTTCTTTTACCGGTTCCTGGAGAAGTTTTCCTGCAAGAGGCATAAGGTAAAAATTGATAAGAACAGAAAAGACAACGCCTGAGGCAATAAGCTTTCCGGCAGGGGGCAAGTGAGGTAAAAATTGAATGACAGTGACTGCGATAATGGCGGTAATAACCACGAACAGATACGTTGCCCCCATGAGTTCTGTTGCACCGGCAAGAAGTGCCTGTATATAGCCATCATTAATGTCGACCAAAGCTCTTTCAAGGAACAGGGGAAGAGAGGCAAGCCCGGCAAGCAGAAGCAACGGCCACAGTGCAAAACGCCAGGGCTGGCTGCTTAACGGCAGAGCCCTGGCCATAAGAATAAAAAGAGGGGTATAGCCGTAGATGATGTAGTGCGGCAGTTTTGTGCCGGAAAGAGAGAAAAAGAGAAAGACAAAACCAAACCAGATGAAAAGAAAACGGTTAGTTCTGTCAGAAAGCAGAGCCTTTGCTCTGAACAAAACCGTAAAGAAAAGGCCGGTAAAAGGCATCAGCCCAAGAATAATGACTGGAAGGTAATAGAACAAGGAGCCTGAGTGCCCCTCAAAAGAAGTGTTGAAGCGGCTGATATTATGTTTAAAGAAAAACCCGTTGATAAAAGCCATGCCCTGGTCACGGTACTCAAGCAGATACCAGGGAAGGGCAATGGCCAGAAAAAGTATAATTCCTGAAGGAGAGAGAACCATTCCAAGCCACTTTTTCAATGTTCTTTCTTGCAGGGAGAACAAAAAGGTGACTGCAAACGGAATAACAAGTGCTATCGGACCTTTGGTGAGCATACCAAACCCCGCTGCGGCAAAGGCAAGATGCAGCGCCTGCTTTGAACCGCTTTTATAGTGGTGGAGTAGTGCAAACATGGTGATGGCAAGAAAGAAATTCAAAACCCCGTCGGCTATGGCAGCTTTTGCAATAACAATCACCTGCAGTGACAGCACCATCATCGCTGCTGCCAGAAAGGCCTGACGACTGCCCGACTCTTTGCGCACAAACAGAAAAATCGATGTGGCCCAGGCGGTTCCCGCAAGCGCCGAAGGGAGCCGGAAGGCAAACTCGTTGAGTCCGAAAAGTCTGACCGCAGCGAGTTGCAGCCAGTAAATCAGTATCGGTTTATCAAATCGGGGAGTGCCGTTCAGGTAGGTGGTCAGATAATTTTTACTGATGATCATCTCCCTTGTTGCCTCACTGAACGCTCCTTCATCGACATCAAAGAGTGGCGCAGCTCCCAAGGCTGCAAAAAAACTGACCAGAATCAGGATGGCCAGCGCTGCCGGAAGCCATACGGGTTCAGATTTTGTTTTGTTCAGAGGCATCTAATTTCAATTTAAAAAAGTGGTTATAGAGAAGGACTGTGGATAGCAAGCCCAGAAAAGAACCGGCGATGACATCGCTGATGTAGTGCTGGGAGAGAACAATACGACTGAAGGCGATCAATAGAGCGGCAAAAAAAGCGGCAAATCGCCAGCTCGGGTAAAGCATGGAAACAAACATGGCGACACTGAACGCCGTTGCTGAATGACCTGAGGGGAAGGATGTCCATGCGTATTCCCAATGGAAAAAGTCAAAGCCGAAAAGCTGCTCATTGAAATAGAGTTTTGGTCGTGCTCTGCCTCCAATATATTTTATAAGGTCTGCGGTTAATCCTGATGTCGCCACAGAAGAGAAGAGAAAGAGTCCCGAATATGCCGTGGATGATTTTTTTTTCCTGAAAACCACAAAAAGCAAAAGACCTCCCATGAGGTAGTAGAGTGAGTCACCAAAAAGCGTTATCTTCTCGAAGAGCTGATAGACCCAGTTTTTTTCGAGTGAGTGGAACCATAACGCAGTTTGAATATCCATAAAGGCGTAGCTGAGAATGCAGAGGCAGGCTATTGTTATGAAGGCCATTCCCCGCTGAAAAGTGCTGGTCATGAGGTATCGTTAATTATGATTGCTAATTAATAGGAAAATACATTAAATTCGGGTGTTGAGGTGTCGTTATTATCTTGTCAGACCATCGACAGCTTTTGGAAGATAAAGGTAGTGTTTTGTAGACAAGCAGAGAGGACGGCTGAAATTTTTTTACGTTGCTATAAAATTATTAAAAGGATGCCATATATGTTATTGCGTTTTGAAAAACAGATAATAATTACAGCCGGGCTGTTGCAGAGACTCAGAACGTGTTTTATGGTTTTTTTCTTTGTAATTATATCTGGAGTGAACATGGCTGCTGCGCAACAGAGCCCATCCAGAGTCACTCACTCTTCTGTTATAAAAAATACGCACGGAACTCTCATCGCAAGTGATACTCCGGTTGAAGGCGCAAAACTGGTAACCGTCGGAATTTATGGTATCAACATCTATAATATGGATATGAGATCGAATACCTATCATATGACTGCATATCTATGGATGAGATGGACAGGTGATTTTGATCCTGTCGAATCACTTGATTTTGTAAATGGTGTGGAAGATTGGGGGTTGGTAAAAAAAGTTATCCTGAAAGAGCCTGAATTATTAAGCAATGGCGAAAAGTATCAGGTAATTCGTATCGATGGTGTTTTTTTTCAGCCGTTTAATCTGAAAAATTATCCTCTTGACAAGCAGGAATTGTCGTTATACATGGAAAACTCTTCAGACACTTATGACAAGATATTTTATGTTCCTGATACAATATCTTCAGGTTACGATGCTGGTCTGATAGTTCCAGGTTGGAGAGTAAATGGTTTTACTTCAAAGAGTTTTATTCATGACTATGGTACTGATTTTGGTGAAACCGGTGTGGCCAAAGCGTCAAAATATTCTGTTGTCAAATTTGCATTCCATCTTGATCGTGAAGTCAATGTGTTTCTCCTGAAACTGTTTATTCCTTTGCTTATCGTTCTGATGACAAACTGGTTTTCATTGATATTAAAACCAACGTATATCGAAGTAAGAACGACGATGCCTGCGACGGCGTTGTTAACTCTGGTTTTTCTTCAGAAATCTGCAATGGACGCTATTCCTGAATGTCCGTCGCTGGTGTTAATGGACAAAATATACCTTCTTGCATATTTATGTATTGTTTTAACACTGCTTCAGATAATATGGGTTAATGTCTATATGGACAGAGAGTCTCCTGCAAGTATTCAGAGGATGATAAAAGTTGACAGAGTTAGTTTTATCGTTCAAATATCGTTGTTTGTTGTCGTTTTTGTTGGGTTAATGCTGGAAATTATCTATTCCTGACAGTTAGTCGGGTAAGTGTATTTTCTGTTTCGTATGTAATGCTGCCGGATACGTGATGTGTACAACGTCGCCACACAAATGGCATCCGGCACTTTTGGGGGCCCATTATAGCAGCCAATGAAGTTATGAGTGGCACAACACCAGGAGAAAGTTTGCACCATCATGATGCCGGTCATCACCACCATGAAACTGGTCATCACCATCATGACACTGGTCATCACCATCATCATGTCTCCGGAAATATAAAGACTGCATTTTTTCTCAATGCAGGGTTTACTGTTGTTGAAATCGCAGGAGGAATTTTAACCGGCAGTACGGCTATTCTTGCTGACGCGGTTCATGACCTTGGTGATTCCTTTGCCCTTGCCCAGGCATGGTATTTTGAGAGAAAATCCGGTGAAGAGAGTAGTTCCCGGTACTCTTATGGCTATAAACGATTCTCTCTTCTTGGCGCACTCATCAGTACAGCGGTATTGCTGACCAGTTCGCTTTTTGTGCTTGCCAATGCCATCCCCCGTATTCTTGAGCCGCATCATCCCAATGCTGGCGGAATGATTCTTCTTGCTGTGGTCGGCGTTATGGTTAACGGTTTTGCCATGGCAAAGCTCTCAAAAGAGAGCGGCATGAATGCCAAAGTTGTTGCGCTGCACTTGCTGGAAGATGTGCTGGGATGGGTCGCGGTACTCGTTGTTGCCGTTGTTCTCTACTTCTGGGATGTTCCGGTGCTTGATCCTCTCCTTGCCATCATCATTACGCTCTATATTTTATCCGGTGTCGTAAAAAATCTGAAAGCAATGTTGCCGGTTTTTCTGCAAGCGGTGCCCGACAAGTTTGATCTTGATACTCTTACAAGGGAAATTGAGGGTTTGGAGCATATTCATGCGGTTCATCACGCCCATATCTGGTCACTTGACGGGGTGCATAATGTCTTCACCGCTCATCTTGAAGTGGATTCCCTGCTTGATGCTGATGCCTACATGCAACTCAAAGAGCTTATCAGAACGCTGGTCGACCGATACGGCCTGTACCACTCAACAGTGGAAATTGAATATCCCGGAGAAGCATGCAGGATTGCTCCACCCTGAGATTTTAGCCGACACTCTGTTGAGTAATAGTGGCGTATAAACGCAGGCCTCTTTTCTTAGTGTATTATGGAAAAAGTAGTTAGGTGTTCTTATCGGTATTCAAATTAAGTATTTATTTGTTGTTCTTATCGTTAAAATCTTATATTGGCAAGGAAGATGATTTTATCATTTAACCGACAAATTCAATCATCAATAAAAAGGAGATTAAGGCTATGTGGATAAAAAAAACGTGCATCGTTCTTGCGGGCACATTATTTCCCTCTCTTGTGACAACCTCTATGCTGCAAGCCGAAGATGTCAAGGGGAGTTTGTCAATTCTGTATTCACAACAAAAAACGGTGCTCAGCGCAGCTGAGTATTTAGCAAATCCTCTTCCTGGTTATCCTCGTCAGCTTCCTATTGATCATGAAAATACAGGCAATTGCTACTACGGGTTCCAAGGAGAGGTCAATTATGGTAGATATTTGCTGTCAGCTGATTACCTTACTGGTACATCAAAAACTATTGTCGGGGCGCTTGATGATATGGATAAGGGGATAGAATATTCAGATTCCTTTAATCCGCTGACCCATGAAACGTCAGAAGTGCTTAATCTTGCGGCAGGCTATAATGTTATTGAAAATGGGGCTAATGATAAGCTTGCGGCAACGCTTGGTTATTGTCGTATGTGGGCAAGTCCGACAATATCATCAGCGAATTGGTATGATGGCCTTGAAATCGGCCTAAAAGGCAAGTACAGTGTGCATAAGTTCCTTGTGCTTACCGGCAAGCTGGGTTATGTTCCCAATGTCTCAGTTCATGGTTACATGAAAGCTGAACATGTCATGGTTGGAGATTATTTAATTAACTATACTGTCGGTGCGGAAGTGCCTCTTTCTGCTGATATGAGTATTATTGGTGGTTACAAGAACCTAAGGGCCAAAAATACGATTATACTTAAAAATGATGCTGTTGGAAGTAGAGCGACTATTAAAGTCGATGGATTCTATGTTGGTGCTCAGTATAATTTTTGAGCGTCGGGCGAGAAGAAACATAGTAGGTAAAACTAATTTCACATTTTACTGTACAGATAATTATGGACTTCAAGAAATTTCTTGACAATCACATAAGACTCCTTGCCGACGGTGACGCAGGAGCATTAGTGGAGAATGATTACCATGATGATGCAATAATGTTTCTCATGCTGGGTGAGGAAGGGCAGCTTATTTCCGGTAAAGAGTCCTTGAAAGAACAATTTGGCATGTACCTCAAAAATATTTACCGGGGCTTTATTGCCCTTGAAAAAGTGCTCGTTTCTGAAGACTCTATCTGTCTTCAGGCCAGGATAAATACCACGAGTGGTGAATTAAGGGTGTGGGATGCGCTGTATATGAAAGATGGAAAGATATTTCGCCATTATTCCGGTATGATGTAATTAATCATTATTAACGTTAACAAGAAGAATCATGAAAAAAGTATTGGTACTTGCATCAAATCTTGGATTGTGGGGCGAAGAACTTCAGGCTCCGTGGGATGCCATGAACAAGGCTGGTTTTAAACTGACTCTTGCGACCCAGAGAGGAATCACGCCGCTTCCCTTACAGTTGAGTGTCGACAAAAGTTTTGTTGATCCCGTTCAGCAGTATAATGTCAACCCGGCGGAAGTTGTGGACAGGATTCTGGAGATATTGAAGACCGGCGAATGGGACAACCCGATAAAAATTGCCGATGCAAATGCTGATGACTATGACGCCATGGTCATTGTTGGTGGGCCTGGTTCTCCGCTGGATCTCGTTGGCAATGCAAGGGTGCACCGCCTTCTTGAAACCTTTTATGCCCAGGGGAAGATTTTGGGGGCATTATGCTATGCCGTAGGCGCTTTTGTATGGGCCCGCAAAAAGGAAGATGGCAAAAGTATAATCAATGGCAAGGCGATTGTAGCGCATCCAAAAGAGTGGGACTTTACCGATGATCTTCCTTATCCACTTTATAATGCCACACCTGAAAACCCTGGTACTGATCTTGTAACACCAGGTTTTGCGTTTCCTCTTCAGGTTATTGTTGAAGATGCGGTTGGAGATACAGGTCGCGTTATTGCAGTACCCACAGCAAACAGGAAAAATCCGGTTGCTCATTTTGATTTCCCCTTTGTTTCAGCTCAGTCCGTAGAGTCGAGTATTGCCTTTGGGGATAAATTGGTAGAGGTTCTGTCAGAAAAATAAGTTGCGGTGGTGCTATTCCTTTGTATGACAGTAAGGCAATTTTTGCAAGACACCATAATTATAAGGCGATGAATCCTGTAAAAAATTTAGTGATCACCACAATCAAAAGGAATACAGTGCAGATTCACTGTTGCGCAAGCCCTGATGATGGTGAAAGAGTTAATGCCCAGATTATTGAAACGGCAAATAAGCTGGTTATTATTGATGCAATGTTGATGAGGCCTTATGCCAATGAACTCCGGGAGTATGCTAATAGCCTGGGAAAACCGATTGATCGTGTTTTCGTGACCCATTCTCACCCCGATCACTGGTTTGGTATTGAGTATTTTCAGGATGTCGATGTGTATGCGTTTCCTGAGACCATAGAAGAGATAAAAATGTTTGCTCAAATTGCCATGGATTTTCACAGAAGCAATCATGGCGATCTGGTTACTGATACGCTCTTTCTGCCAAATAAAACCATTACGGAGAATGAAGTGACTATCGATGGAGTGCTGTTCAGACTCTTTAAAATAGTTGCCGCAGAGGATGTTTTTATGCTGGCTCTCGATCTGCCGGAAGAACAAACATTTATCGCACAGGACTTGCTCTACAACAAGGTGCATCTTTTTGTTGGTCAGAGATCGATGGATGGAACCCTCTGTTTTGATGGATGGATTGCAGCACTGAAGCAATATGAAAATGCGGAATACGACGTTGTTTTTCCTGGCCATGGTGTTCCTGCGGATATATCCATCATCAAGGAAAATATAGCCAATCTTGAAAAGGTGAAGAGCATCCTGTTGTCTTCAACCGGCGACAATTTTGTGCAAAATGTTGTAGAGGCATTCCCTGATTATGGGCTTAGATCGATGGTTGAAATGTCTGCCTATTTTCTTTTTCAAATGAAGTGATTTTAAAAATTGACTATTATAATTTGGGGGGGATTCAAATGAAGCATAGTAAAAAGCGTGTCATAAAAAGTTTACAGTCATGCTGTGCCGTAGTTGCAGCAGGCTTGTTTATTAGTGCAGTGCATCCTGATGCAGCTTTAGCCAGTAATGATAATCCCAAGATTGATTATGGGTTAACTGGAGGTTTTTCGACCATGTCGATAAGCAATACCCATTTTGGTTTGGGTCAATTGAATGTAAGTTATTTACCTAAAGATATTGCAAGATCAGAAGGCTATATCGCACCAAGCGCTAATTTGCTTTGGAAAACATCAGATTCAGGCACAATATATGGAGGATTGCGCGGAGTTGGCTCTATAACACGGGGGGATGGCGATAGCTGGGGATTAACAGCAGATTTACACCATAACTACGCAACGATACCTAAGCAGAACTTTCTGATGGTTGGAGAAAGTATGTCCTACCTCAATCTGGACAAGGCATATCTGGGTTGGAAGTCCGGGGATAAAATCTCGTTTCTCGACAAGGATGGATTGGATATCAGTGTTGGCAAGCAGGACTTTCAGCTTGGTGATGGTATGGTACTGACCGATGGAAATGATGAAGCAAATCCCCATAAAGGTATTTACTGGCTTGACCCAAGGCACGCATGGAATAATTCCGCGATTATACGCATCAAATCTCTTCCATATCAGGTGGAACTCTTTTATCTGCAATCAAATAGTTATGTTTTAGATATTGATACCGGTGGTTTTACGGATGATATCTATAAAGATGATATTGTCGGTGGCAATTTTGAATTGGTTGATAGAAAGCTTGGAAAAGTTGGTTTGTCATACTTTAATGTGACCAGTTCAAATAATCCAATGCGCGATGGATTGAGCGTTACTGGACTACACGGTCGAGGGAACCCTGTTTCAACTCTTCAGAACCTTGAACTTGCAGGTGAGGTGGATTTCCAGAAAAATAAAAATAGCGTTATCGATAGAGATGCTGTTGCTTGGTTTGGAGAGGCAAAATACTTTATGCCAAGCTTGCCGTGGTACCCTACTCTTGGTTACCGATACTCATCGTTTTCTGGCAACAAGGCTGGAACAGCAAAAAATGAAAACTGGGATTACCTTTACAATGGTTCAACTGAACGCGGGTTTGGATACTGGTATCAGGGAATTGTTGTTGGAACTTATGAGACTCGTTTAAGTAATCTCAATACGCATTTTGTAAATTTAACCCTCATTCCTCCGGTAAAGGGAAGCTGGATGAAAGTTTTCTATTATAATTATCAGTTTGATGAGCCAAGTGCAGCAGGAATGAGCAATACCGTTGTATCAAGTAATAAATTTGCCTCTGAATGGGACTTTATTCTTGGTTATTCCCCTACGCAAAAAGTTGATTATATGCTGATCTATGGAGTTGCAAACCCTGGAAAGGGAGGTATTGATCGTGTTTCAGGTACAATTGGACCTGCAGCATATCCTGTTGGAATCAACAATAAAAACTCAACCATGCTTCAGTTTACCATGTTGTACCATATGTGATACAATCAAAGTAGACACTAGTAACAAGACTTAATGAAGAAAATTGACAACAGGAGTAGCACACCCCTGTTGTCAGGGGGTTGGAAAGTGTCATAAGAGAGAATAAGATTAATAATAAAAAACAATCTTTGGAGTAAGCTATGACAAAACCTTTAACTGAATCCGAAGTATCAGATCTTGCCAAAATTTGGTACCAAAAACTTGATGTTCATGCTCCTCTCCTTGAATTCATACCATTGCTGTCAGAAGAGAATCTGGAGATGACCTTTCCAGAGGCAACGTTGCAGGGGTTGGTTGCGTTTGAAGGGTGGTATGAGAGAGTTATCCGAATCTTTTTTGACGAGGTGCATCGGCTTAAGGAGGTGAACATAAAGCTTCAGGGTGAAACTGCTGAAGTTAACCTTGTTGTTGAATGGCAGGCCAGCGTCTGGAACCCACCTTCCGCAAAAAGTGCAAGAATCATTCTTGATGCCGATCAATCATGGGTTGTAAAGCGTTCACCAAAATCAGGTGATGCCGTCATTACAAGGTATGTTGTTAACTCGTTAAATTATCAGGAAGGCTCGGCAAAATTGTAGAACGTCTATCAGTGTATTCGCAAGGATGCTTTTTCTGGAGACAGGTAATGATGGAAGTTGCACATATTTAACAAATAACAAGGAAAAGAGATGAAAAATGTACCGGACAGTCCGTTGGGCCAAATGTATAAAGCTCATATTAACTTTATTTTAGACAAGAACATTGAGGCGTTGCTTGATCAGTATACCGATGATGCAATGCTTGTCAGCAGCTTTATGAAAAAGCCCATTATCTATAAAGGGCGTGAGCAGTTGCGGGAGCACATGCAGGGTATTCTTGGTATCCAGGGTCTTGAAACCGAAATTATCTTCTGGTCAGAGACTGAAGCACCACAAACACTCATGATTACAGAGCAGATCACCATGACAACTGCCGACGGGGTTGCCAATATGCGCTTTGCGGATAGCTGGGTGCTTCGTGACGGTAAAATTGCCATCCATTTTGCAGGTATGGTGCAATATCCTGACGGTTCCCTTGCATGAGGGCTGTATGATTCTTTAACGAACATGGATATAATTATCAATAATTTTTAAATGTATATTTCATGAGCAAGAAAAAAGTTCTGGCGATTCTCTCGGAATATGGATACTGGGGAATTGAATTGGTTGGTCCACTGAATAAACTTGAAGCTGCTGGTTACACTGTTGATTTCATGACTCCCAACGGTAAACCCGCAGATGCTCTTCCTCCAAGCTTTGATTCAACTTATGTTGATCCGCCGCTTGGTGTCTGTGTAACAACAAAGCAGCATGAGGATGATGTCAAAGCCTTTATTGCAAAAAATCGTACATCAACTCCACTCTCACTCAAGTCATACATTCCGGAAAGGCCCTACTATTCATCAGCAAATTTCCTTAGAAATCTTGAACAATATTATACAAAGGTAAAAGAGTCAGTCGAATTTCTGACCAGTGAGTATGATGCCTTGTTTGTTGTTGGTGGAAGCGGCCCCATTGTCGATTTGGTGAACAATCAAAGTCTTCATGAGTTGATTCTTGGATTTTACAGAAAGAATCAGCCAGTTGCTGCGATTTGTTACGGTGTTGCAGCTCTTGTTTTTGCCAGAGATTTCAACGAAAGAAAGAGCATCATAAAAGGCAAGCATGTCACCGGGCATTGCATTGAGTATGATTATCATGATGGAACCGGTTTTCTCCACACCGATTTTAATATGGGACCTCCTCCTTATGTTCTGGAGTATATCCTCACCGATGCAGTTGGTCCAAAAGGCCAGTATCACGGTAATTTTGGAAAGGAGACTTCTGTCGTTGTTGATTATCCGTTTATAACAGCACGATCACTGCAATGCTCTTATGAAATGGGGGAAAAATTTGTCGACGTATTAACTAATGGACTCGAAAGATATGGCTGGTAAAACTGGAAATCAAAAAATACTTGAGCAGTTTATTGCTGATGGTTTTACCTATATGTTTGGTAATCCCGGCACAGTCGAGCAAGGGTTTCTGGATGCTCTCGCAGACTATCCTCAACTTCGTTACATTCTCTCTTTACAGGAGTCTGTTGCGGTAATGATGGCTGATGGATATGCGCGAGCGACCAAAAAACCGGCACTGGTACAACTGCACAGTAGTCCTGGTATTGGTAATGCCGTTGGAGCCCTTTACCAGGCAAAACGGGGCCACGCTCCTCTGGTCTGTATTGGCGGAGATGCAGGTGTCAAGTATCTCAACATGGATGCTCAGATGGCTGCTGATCTTTCCGCAATCATGGAGCCGGTAACTAAATATTCTACAGTTGTTTATGACAAGAATTCAATTTTGAGAACTCTTCGTCGAGCCATCAAGATTGCCACAACCCCTCCGATGGGGCCGGTTTATATCTGTCTTCCCCTTGATATCCTTAGTGAAATCAATGATGAAGAGGTTTTTCCAACGCATATACCTGACACATCGGTTGTTCCTGGTGATGAGAAAATAGCACTGCTTGCCAAAGAGCTGCTTGGAGGTTCAAAACCTGTTATTTTCATGGGCGACGGGGTTGCATACTCTCATGCCGAAAATGAGCTGACTCGTGTAGCAGAGTTGCTTGGTGCCGAGGTGTATGGAGTTGATGTTGGCGATTTTAATATGGATACGACGCATCCACTCTATTGTGGAACCACGGGTCACATGTTTGGAGCTGCGAGTTTGCCAATAACGCGCAAAGCGGATGTGATGCTGATTGTCGGCACCTATATGCTGCCGGAGGTGTTCCCCGAATTGGGTAACGTGTATGATCCCAATGCACGAGTGATTCATATTGATCTCAATGCTTATGAGATCGCCAAAAATCATCGGGTTGATATCAGCGCCGTAGCTGATCCAAAATTGACACTCAACGCCATAGCCGAAAAGCTGGAGCAGGTCATGACCGATGGAGACAGAGAGGCTGCGAAAAAAAGGACAGGCGAAATTCAGGAGGAGAACAGGAAAAAACTTTCAGTTCAGGTAGCAAAGGATGTCGAGAACCGCGACATTCTTCCGATGTTCATGTCGAGGTTTATGGAAGAACTGGCGCCAAAACTCCCCGAAGATGCGGTTATTTTTGATGAAGCCCTTACCAATAGTCCGGCATTGACGAGGTTTTTCCCTCCCCGGAAAATTGGTTCCTATTTCGCTACTCGAGGAGGTTCTCTCGGAGTGGGTTTCCCCGGCGCAATAGGGGTGAAACTTGCCAACCCTGATAAGGTCGTTATCGGTTTTTCAGGTGATGGTGGATCAATGTACACTATTCAGGCACTCTCCTCCGCAACGAGGCACAAGATTGGTGCCAAGTTTATTGTTTGCAGTAATGGTGCTTATCGGCTGCTGCAGTTGAACATCAAGGAGTACTGGAAAGAGCAGGAGATTACTGGCAGAGAGATGCCGGTACCATTTGATTTGTCGTTTCCTGAAACAAGATTTGATCTTATTGCACAGTCGATGGGTGTTGATGCGATGAGGGTTGAATCAGTTGAAGATATCCCGGCTGCAATTACCAGGATGCTTGCCGACGATAAGCCGTTCTTGATTGATCTGATACTTGAGGGGGATACACATCCGCATCTGGTTGGTGTTCGATGCGGGCAGTAAAATGATTCAGGCATTTGGTAGTCTTTTCTAACAAACATTATAAAGGAAAAGGACTCATGAAACTTAGCGGCAAAAAAGTTGCCATTCTTATGGAAGGCGATTTCTATGAACCAGAAATCTTCTATTATCAGCGGAGATTTCTTGAAGAGGGAGCTGATCTGCAACTTCTTACAAGGCTTTGGGGTCAGCCTTCGTTGACATTTAAAGGTCATGAATATCACCTCCCACTTGATGTCTCCGGTTCATTTGAAGGTATCAGCGATGAGGAGCTTGCTACATTTTCAGCGATTATTGTGCCTGCAGGAATGGTTTCTGACAGACTCCGTTATACGGAAGATCTGGCCAAGTTACCACCTGCATCGGTGTTCATGAAACGTGCTTTTGCGAACAAGCAGATTATCAAGGGAGTTATCTGTCACGGGTTATGGCTGCTGGCTCCTGTAAGAGAGGTTATTGCTGGCCGGAAACTGGTTTGTCATAATAATCTTTATGGCGACGCCAAAGCTTATGGGGCCGATTTTGTTGATCAGGATGTTGTTGTTGATGGTGATCTGGTAACCGCACGTACGGGTGGACACTGCCACCTCTTTGCCCGGCAGATTATTGATTTGATACCTTAATAATTATTAAAGTGATTCATCATGAAATTTGTTCATGTAGCAGTTTCTTGCACGGATCTTGATAAAACAGAGAAATTTTACAGCAAATACTTTGGGTTTACAAGAGCAAGATACATTCCGTTAGGTGGTGATAACGCGATTGTTTTTATCAAATGTGGTGATGTTTATCTCGAATTATTCAAGTCTGAAGCAGACAGGCCGATTCCCCAGGCAGATAAGGATGGCCAGAATTATCCTGGCTGGCGACACATTGCGTTTCAGGTGGAGAGTGTTGATGCATTTATTGCACAATTCAACAATGAACTTGACATATCACTTGGACCTCTTGATTTCAGCAGTTTTATTCCAAACTGGAAAACCGTATGGATAAAAGATCCAGACGCAAATATCATCGAAGTCAGTCAGGGTTATCAAGATGAATTAACAGGAGTATAACATTATGGCGAAAAAATCAACTATCGTCGTCGAAAAAGGTATAGCCCATCCACCCGGAGCTACTCCTGACGCAAACGGAGTAAATTTCTCAATTTTCTCTGAAAATGCCACAGGAATCGAGTTGTGTCTGTTCGACGAACATGACGACACCCACCCATCCATGACGATTAAATTTGACCCCAAAGTTAATCGGACATTTCATTTCTGGCATGCTTATGTCAGAGGTTTGAAGCCGGGTGCGCATTATGCCTATAGAATTGATGGAGTTCGTGATCCTGAACAGGGACATTTGTTTAACCGGAACAAGGTTGTCATAGACCCTTATGCTCGCGGTAATACCGACAAACTGTATAACCGTGGAGATGCTTGCAATGACGATGATAATGTCACCTCATCGATGCGGAGCGTGGTCATTGACGAAAACAAGTATGACTGGGAGGGTGATCAGTGTCTGAAAACTCCAATGGATGACACTATTATCTATGAAGTGCATCTTCGGGGATTTACAAAAGACGAATCAAGCGGTGTCAAGCATTCCGGGACATTTCGCGGACTGATTGAGAAGATCCCTTATCTTAAAAAGCTTGGGGTGACCGCAGTTGAACTCCTTCCTGTTTTTGAGTTTGATGAAAAGCAGGTATTCAAAACGATGCCTGACGGGACGAAGCTTACGAACTATTGGGGGTATAGCACAGTAGGGTTCTTTTCTCCCGAGGGGAGTTACTGCTGCAAACCTCATGAGGGAGACCATCTCAATGAATTCCGTGATATGGTCAAGGCTTTGCATAAAGCAGGCATTGAAGTTATTCTTGATGTTGTGTTTAATCATACTGACGAAGGGAATCACAAGGGGCCGGTACTTTGTTTCAAGGCGATAGACAACGCCATTTATTATCATCTTGTTCCCGGTGATAAAAAGTTCTACATGGATTATACCGGTTGTGGAAACACCGTTAACTGTAATCATCCCATTGTTGAAAAGTTTATTACCGACTGCCTTGCGTTTTGGGTTGATGTGATGCATGTCGATGGTTTCCGCTTCGATGAAGGCTCAGTATTGAGCAGGGGTGAAGATGGTCGCCCACTCGAACATGCTCCTGTAATCTGGAATCTTGAGCTTATGGACACCTTTGCCGATACGAAACTTATTGCAGAAGCCTGGGATGCGGCAGGGGTTTATCAGATTGGCTCTTTTCCAGGTTATCGATGGGCCGAGTGGAATGGACGTTACCGTGACACCATACGTAATTTTGTTAAAGGAGATGGAGGACTCGCTGGAGCCGTAGCAGCAAAGCTTGCGGGTTCAAGCGACATTTATTCCCATAATCGGCACACACCGATGAATTCTATTAACTTTGTTACCTGTCATGATGGATTCACGTTGATGGATCTTGTGTCGTACAATGAAAAGCACAATTTCGCCAATGGTGAGGATAGCCGCGATGGGAATGACGATAATTCCAGTTGGAATCATGGTGTTGAGGGTGCTACCGATGATCCGGCAATAAACGAATTCAGAAAGCGGGATGTCAAGAACTTTATAACCATTCTGATGCTTTCCCAGGGTGTTCCCATGATCCTTGGTGGTGATGAGTTCGGTCGCACTCAACAGGGCAATAACAATACCTACTGCCAGGACAATAAACTCAACTGGTTCGACTGGGATCTGGCTGAAAAGAACAATGATTTAGTGCGTTATTTTAGTGGGGTAATCAATCTTCGCAGGTCGATTATGTCTTTGAGGCGTGACACGTTTTATAACGGTTCAGAGTTCAACAAGAAGGGGATGCGAGATATTGAGTGGCATGGTTGCGAGTTACTTGCTCCAGGGTGGAATGATCCTTCGTGCCGGGTACTTGCATTTACGATTGCATCTTTTGTTGATTCGGAGCCGGATTTACATGTTATGCTCAATATGAGTATGGACAATCTTGATTTTGAAATTCCACAAATTGACTGTTACGAGTGGTTGCGTCTTGCGGATACATCGTTGCCCTCTCCGCAGGATATCGTTGATGTGAAAAAGGCAAAACTTTCGGTCGAAAAGAGTTACAATGTTAAGGCTCACTCTTCTGTAATCTTAATCTCAAAAGCGAGGTAACACATGGAAAAAAACAAATTGGGGTTTACTTTTTCTGATACCATTCAGGGGTATGTAACCCATTATGACTGGGATAAGCAAACCTTCAGTCTTGATACTTCAGATGGAAGAACTTTCGAAGTCAAACTCGCAGCGAATATTTATGCTGAATTAGTAAGAAATCTCGGAGAGGCGTTTATTGACTGTACTGGTCAGATAAAGGATATGCTTGCCCCTGGCAGATTTCTCTATGTTTACGGAGTCTTTTTTCCTGAAGATGAAGTCAAGTTTGAAGCCAAGCATTTAGTATTTCTCGGGAAGGATGAACAAGAGTTTCGTTTTGAGAAACAGGACTGGTGGATCAAGCAGATTCGTCAACTTGGTGACTTTTATCTTAAAGCCCAGTTTCCTGATGGTGATGTCGACTACCGTAAATACAAAACCAACCTTTCACTTGAGGGAGAACAAACTGGTAATTTCCGTCAGGAAACTGATACCATGTCGCGTCTTGTCTACGGCTTTGCAACAGCTTACCTTTTGACTGGCGATGATCGATATCTTGAAGGTGCTGAAAAAGGTACTGTCTATTTACGTGAGCACATGCGCTGCAAGGATACCAGTGAAAACATCACCTACTGGTACCATGGTATTGATGTCAAAGGAAAACACGAACGGAAGATTTTCGCGTCAGAATTTGGTGATGACTATGATGCTATCCCGGCTTATGAGCAGATTTATGCGCTTGCTGGCCCGACACAGACATACCGTGTAACTGGCGATCCCGAGATTGCAAGCGATATCGATATGACGCTGAATCTTTTTGACAAGTACTTTTATGATCGGCAACTTGGCGGTTATTTCTCACACATTGATCCAGTGACCTTCGATCCAAACGCAGAATCTCTTGTGGGCAATCGTGGACGCAAGAACTGGAACAGTGTCGGTGACCATGCACCAGCTTACCTGATCAATGCCTATCTTGCCACAGGTGACGAGCGTTTTAAAAAGATGCTTATTAATACAGCCGACACTATCACCGAGCATTTCCCTGACTATGAGCATAGCGCTTTTGTACAGGAAAAATTCCATGCTAATTGGGAACATGATTCCACCCATGGCTGGCAGCAGAACAGGGGTGTTGTAGGTCATAACCTGAAAATTGCCTGGAATTTGACTCGTATCAACAGTGTTGAAGGTCTTGAGCAAGAAAAGAGTGACGCTTACATGGAATTTGCCCACAAGATCGCAGCTCTTATGCCTGAACATGGCTGTGACCGGCAACGTGGCGGCTGGTACGATGTTGTTGAAAGAACTCTTGAAGAAGGCCAGAAATTCCACCGCTATGCATGGCATGACCGTAAAGCATGGTGGCAGCAGGAACAGGGAATACTTGCCTATCTTATTCTTTTTGGCACAACCGGCAAAAAAGAGTATCTTCAGCATGCCAGGGAGTCAAGTGCATTTTACAGCGCATGGTTCCTTGATCAGGACAGCGGCGGGATATACTTTAACGTGTTGGCAACTGGTATTCCATATTTGCTGGGTACTGAGAGGCTCAAGGGCAGTCACAGCATGAGCGGTTATCACTCATTTGAGCTGGCCTATCTTGCTACGGTCTACCAGAACTTGCTGATTACCAAACAGCACCTTGACCTCTTTTTCAAACCTTACGCTCATGGTTTCAAGGACAACATTCTTCGTGTTGCCCCTGATATTCTGCCAGCAGGATGTTGCAAGATTGAAAAAGCATGGATTGATGGAAAGGAGTATCTGGATTTTGATGCTGATAATCTTACGGTCAAGCTTCCAGAAACACAAAATCGTGTCAAAGTTCAGGTTCGCCTTATACCGGTTGGTAGTGTCGAACACTTCACGTTGGCTGTGGAGCAGGATGGTGATATTACCAAATTGACACTTTCAGGTGAACTGGATCATGTAGCAATTCACTCATTCAGAAAAAAACTTGTAGAGATTGCCTCTAAGAACCCGGCAAAAGTAGCTTTTGATATGACAGCACTGCAGTCACTCGTTGAAGAAGCAGTACGCACAATAATATTCGAGAAGCAGAAAATGAGTATTGATTGTGATGTCTATATCTGTGGAGCAAATGAGGGGGTTAAGGCGTTCTTTGATCGTGAAGAGCTTTCTGAGGAGATTGTGTTGCTTGATTCGTACGATAAGAAAAAGATGTAGTATTAATTAACTGTTTCCCACTCTTGCAATTATGACGGATATTTTGGTTTTTGTCATTGTAACTGGGTTAGTAATGGCTGTCTCGGTGTTGTGCCTCGTTATCGTCAGAAAAGTGTATGGGCATGCATTGATGGCCAAGCATAATGATGTTGCCGGATTTATTTATGCGGTAATTGGCGTTATTTATGCTGTTTTACTTGCTTTTGTTGTAATTGTGGAGTGGGAGATGTTTCGTAACGCCGATAGCAGAGTTCAGGAGGAGGTTCAGTGTATGGCATCGGTGTTGCGTGGCATGCAAGTGTTTGATGAGCCACAGAAATCATTGGTACCGAAAGAAATAGTAAACAATACCAATATCGTGATCAATGAGGAGTGGGCATTGATGGCTAAAGAGAGAGTGAGTGAAAATGCGGTGAAATCAGCCATGCGTATTTATACCATGGTTACACAAATCAAACCAGCAAATGAGCATCAAAAAATATGGTATCAGGAAATTATCAGCAGGCTTAACAATTTTTATAATGCACGAAATCACAGAATTCAGTCAGCAAAAGAAGGTATCCCTGACTTTATGTGGAGCGTGATGGTTGTCGGAGCCGTCATTACCATAGGGTTCAGCTTTCTCTTTGGTATGGAAAATTTGTGGGCACAGTCTTTTATGGTTGCCTCACTTGCTGGAATAATTACTCTTGTGCTTCTTTTGATTGTTGCGCTTGATCATCCTTATGATGGTGTCATCATGGTCACACCTGATGCTTTTGTGGATCAGCTCGCTCGTTTTAAGGCCTATCTTGCAACCCAAAAATTATTGTAACGCCATACTTGCCAGAATGTGATATATCATGGAGAGTGTTTCAATATCCGGCGGGCGATAGTTCCCTCAGGGTTTGTTTCGCTATGAACCAGGCTTTGCTTATAATTTATCCTGCCTCCGTCAGATGCTGCAATTCCCACATTCTCCGATAAAGCCCACCTTGAGTCATCAGTTCCCCATGTACACCAAGTTCGACAATCTTCCCCTTCTCAAGCACAAGAATCCGGTCATACGGTTCCATTTCCTTTAACCGGTGGGTAATCGTTATCAGCGTCTTACCTGCACTGATGGCATTCAGGGTCTCCGTTACCTCTTTCTCCGTCACACCGTCGAGGTTGGCGGTTGCTTCGTCGAGAATCATGATTGGCGCACTTTGCAGCAGGACGCGCGCGATGGCGATGCGCTGACGCTCACCTCCGCTCAGTTTCATGCCGTGCTGGCCGCACCATTCGTCGAGTTTTAAAGTGAAGTGGCTCAGCCCGGCAGCGGTGAGCGCTTTTTTGAGTTCGTCATCGCTTGCCTCTGGAGCAGCGAGGGTCAGGTTTTCGCGGATGGTTTCAGCGAAGAGGTAGGTTCGCTGCGAGACGAGGGCGATGTTGCGGCGCAGCTCTTCAGGGTCGAAGTGGGTGATGTTTTGTCCGCCGATGGAGATGCTCCCTTCGCTGCTGTTCCAGAAGCGCATGAAGAGCGAGGTGATGGTCGATTTCCCGGCGCCGCTTGGTCCGACGATGGCGATGTGCTCGCCCGGCAGCACGGTGAAGCTGAGACGGTCGAGCGCTTTGGCTGCACTGTCGGGATAGGTGAAGCTGAGTTTCTCTACCTGAATGGTATGATCTGCAGGAAACGGCCGGGGAGAGGCCGGGGCTACGGTCTCCGGTTTGGCGTCGAGGATTTCAAAGAGGCGCTCTCCGGCGTGCTGGTCGGCTTCGAGATGCTTGAGGGTGGATGGCAGCGGCAGAAAAGGCTCAAATGAGGCCATGACGGCAAGGGTGATGACGGTGAGAGAAATCCCGTTGATGGTGCCTTTGACAAGTAAAGGCAGGAGAGCCCAAATAATAGCGATGAGAGCCCCGTTCATGAGGAGGCCGGTGAGTGATTCGTGCAGCCCTTCGATAATTGCGTTCTTTCTCTCAAACTGGAGTTTGCCTTGTTCGGCCTTCTGCATCGCGGTGAGGTGTGCCGGGAGTTTCCCATAAAGTTGCAGTTCCCCGATTCCCTGAAAAAGATCAAGTGCCAGTATCTGCTGTTCGGTCTTGAAGTTCATGATGCCGACGGACAGGCCCCGGCTCAACTGTTTGGTCAAAAGGGGGACACCAATTCCCGCAAGAGTATGAAAGAGAAGGATAAGCAGCGCAGCCTGAACAGAGTAAACGCCAAGAAGAACCCACATCAGCGCTGCCACAAGCAGTGCGGTGAGCGGTGGGCCGAGTACTCTGGTATAGATGTTTTCCAAACTCTGGATATCGTCAACAACCCGTTGCAGAAGGTCGCCGCTCTTGAAGTGCATGAGGCGAGCCGGTGCGAGTGGTTCGATGGCGTCGTAAAACCAGAGACGCAGTTTCGCAAGAATCTTGAAGGTAATGTTGTGGGAGATGAGCCGTTCGATGTATCGGAAAACTCCCCGGCCAAGGCTGAAAACCTGTACGCCTATAATACCGAGTTGCAGGCTGTCTGTTCGATGTTGTAGTGCCGCCTTTGCGATGATGTAGGCAGAGGTCATCAAAAGGCCGATGCTGCTTCCGGTGGTAGCAAAGCCGATAAGTGCAGCCAGGGTCATCCACCAGAAATATGGCTTGACCAGTGCAATGAGGCGAATAAATGTTTTCATGATTCTTTCTCCTGTTGCAGAAGCAGGCTGTCGTGGTAAAAGCCTCCGTTGATCATCAGCTCCTCATGCGTTCCGCAGTGGGTGATTTTTCCCCCGCTGACGACGATGATCTGTTCGGCTGAACGTATGGTTTCGAGCCGGTGAGCGATGATGACGGTGGTTCTCCCTCTCATCAGTTCCTGAATAGAGCCGCGCAGCGCGGCTTCCAGTTCCGGATCAGTGTGGGAGGTTGGTTCGTCGAGCACCAGCAGCGGAGCGTTTTTCAGGAACGCACGAGCAAGCGCCACCCGCTGCGCCTCCCCTCCGCTCAAGCGTGCACCCTCTTCGCCAATTATGGTCTCAAGGCCATCAGGCAGCGTATTGACAAAGGTGGTGAGGCTGGTCTTCTGCAGAGCGATCTCCATCTCCATTGCTGAAGCCTCCGGTTTTGCGAGGAGAATATTCTCTCTCAGTGTGGCATTGAAAAGATAGGGATGCTGCGGAACCCACGAAATCTGCTTGTGCCACTCCTCAAGCGGGATGGCGTGAATCGGGTTGCCATTGATGGTGATGCTGCCTTCACCGGGCTCCTGAAAGCGGAGGAGCAGGTTGATCAGGGTACTCTTTCCAGCACCGCTCGGGCCAATGATGGCGGTAGTTTTACCCTCATGAATGGTGGCATTGATCCCCTCAAGTGCTGGCCGCGAGCCGCCAGGATAGGTGTAGCTGACATCATTAAAAAGAATGGGTCTCTTTCCGGCGCTCTCCTTTACCCCAAAGGCGGCTTGCTGCACTGGAGCTGGGGCGCTGCTTTGATCGAGGATAGCAAAGATCTCTTTTGAAGCGCTGACACCTTCCATCCCGGCATGAAATTTTGTGCCGAGCTGACGCAAGGGGAGGTAGAAATCCGGCGTCAGTATCAGCACAAAAAGCGCATGCTGAAAGGTAAGTTTTCCACTCATCAGTCGGAGACCGATGCCGATGGCAATAATGGCCATGCCGATGGTGCCCACCAGTTCGAGTGTCAGTGAAGAGAGAAAGGCTACTTTCAGGACGCGCATGGTGGTGTGGCGGAAGCTTTCGCCTGACTCTTCAATGGCGTCGTGCTGTCTTTTGCTCTGCGCAAAGAGTTTCAGGGTCGGCAGCCCTTGCAGCACATCGAGGAAAAAGCCGCTCATCCGGCTCATGGTTTTCCACTGCTTTTCAGTCATGGTGCTGGCCGATTTCCCGATCAGGATCATGAAGAGGGGGATAAGAGGCGCGGTAGCAAGCAGGATGCCCCCGGAGATCGGGTCGTCGGGCAGGATGGTGCCCGCGATCAGAAGTGGCGTGAAGAGTGCAAAAAAAATCTGTGGAATGTACTGGCTGTAGTAGGCATCGAGCGCTTCAACCCCCTTCAGAAGAGTGGTGCTGAGCCGTCCGCTCTGCACCGATTTGGCATAGATCGGCCCGAGCGCGCCGACCGTGCTGGTGAGTCGAGTGAACACCTTCTTGCGGATGATCAGCGTGCCACGATTTGCTTCAATATGGGAGAACCAGTTGAAGGCCAGCCGCAGGGTGCTGAAAAGCGCAAAGAGACCGAGCGGCAGGAAAAGCTTCTCCATGCCGCTTTTCTGGATAAAGGCGCTGTCGATCACCAGACTGAGGTAGTAAGCCTGGGCAATCAGCATTCCCGCAGCGAGAATTCCCGATATGATAGAAACGATAAAGGGCGTCCGTTCTTCTTTAAGCAACTGAAAGAGGCGCCGGTCAATATTCATGGATTATGCTTGTTCGTTGTTCTGGAAAAACCGTAGTAGTGTACATAATAAAAGGGTTTGATGCAATGGCGCGGCTGGTATGGAAATGGTTTCCGGGCGCAATGAGTTCCCGCTGTTGAGTCAGGGGGTTATACATAGGCGGTATGCAAATTCTTGAGGTTCCGTGTTACTCCCACGGCATATTGTACCAGTCAAAAAACTCCTCATAAACGCTCTCCAGGATATTGTAATTATCTCGGCGTGCATTTGTTCGGGTGTATTTGACTTTGGCATCCTTGAAAAGCTGTTTTACCATATCCTTAAGGTAGCTCTTAACTTCCGAAGGGTCTGATGCCTCCGCAGCGTAGAGTAAAGATTGAACTGCTGATGCTGTCCCGGACTCCTCATCATGTTTCTTTTCAGCGATGGCGATGGCAAGGGCATAATGCAACATTCCGGAAACGAGAGGTGCAATGCGGTGGGTTCTGGCTTGTGGAACAAGTTTGTTCAGCATATTGACCCAGACGGCGTAGGTCTCAGCCCCAACAACAGAGGCTAAATTTTTTTCGGGTTTGTTTGGCATAATTCAAGTTTGTTATAATCATGAACCAAAGTCCATCGGTTCGATGAATTCATTCAATGGTTCTGTCAGGCTCGCCTCACAATACCTGAACCAAGTTTTTGTTGCGCAGTATCCCCTTCGCTGACAGTAATGCGCAGAAGCCGACGCACTTCTGCCTCCATACTCCAGCCATGTCGGACAGCACGCACTTCAAGAAGGTAACTGAGATCATTGTCAGATAGTGCAAATAATAGCTTGAGGCATGCGACAGCTTCAGAGTTAATGATACCTTGAAGGAGCAAAGATAAAATTAAAATTTGAAAGAGTTTTGAGGAAAGGGAATTCGAATTCAAAGGAATTTCTGTTTGATATGGCTCAGGGATATACCGCTGTTTATAAAATATGTTAATTTATTCGTAAAAAATGCGCATCTTGATATTGAGTCGACCCACACCAATCCGGGTATCCTGATAATGTTTGAAGAGGCAATCATGCAACTCCTTCTTGAAGTAACAGTAGTTGCCGCATTTTGCATTTATTCTGTATACTTGTAAAATACGTTTTACAAAAAACGCGGTATAGTTGCCATGGAACACTTCTTCAACGAACAGCATCGGCTGATTGCATCGGTGAGCGCGATAAAGCGATACCTCTACAGCCGTATTGACTGGAGTGAGCGTTGTATCGGCATTCTTGGGGCACGAGGCACGGGCAAGACAACCTTGATGTTGCAGCATATCAGTGAACAGTATGGCGATCCTGACCGGGCGCTCTACATTTCCGTGGACAGCCCCTACTTTCAGGCGCATAACCTTTTTGAGTTTGCGCGGGAGTTTCATCAGTTTAGTGGTGAGCTTCTTCTTGTGGATGAGATTCACAAATACCCCGATTGGGCGATAGACATCAAGGCGATCTACGACTCCTTTCCAAAGCTTAATATTGTTTTTTCCGGCTATAGCCTTTTGCAAATTTCAAAACAAAAGGCGGATTTAAGCCGACGAGCCATCATTTTCAACCTGCATGGACTCTCTTTTCGTGAGTATCTGAACTTTACCGGAAACAAGGAGTATCCAGTCTGCTCACTGGAAGAGATTCTTTCGGGGCATCGCCAGATTGCTGAAACCCTCTGCAGCGAGATAACCGTTCGCGAACTCTTTCGTGACTACCAGCAGATCGGCTACTATCCCTTCTTTCTGGAGAGTCCGGGCACCTATCTCTTTCGACTCAGGGAGGTTATCAACAACATCCTTGAAGTTGACCTTCCCATGGTCAATCGCATCGAAGCACGGCAGATTTCAAAACTCAAAAAGCTGCTCTACCTTCTGGGAACAAGCGTTCCCTTTACTCCGAACATCTCAAAACTGGCAGAGGCAACCAATATATCGCGGCCACGTCGCTATGAATATCTGGAAAATCTGCAGGATGAAAGACTGCTGAATCTGGTGCGCAGTCAGGGGAGAGGCTACGAGGTATTGACGAGGCCCGAAAAGATTTACCTTGAAAACAGTAACCTGATGTACGCCATTTCCGAACAGGTCAATACCGGCACCTTGCGGGAACTCTTCTTCGTCAATCAATTGCGCAACGCCAGCGCTCTCCACCCCGGTCTTGTTGAAAACACCATTGAACTGTCAGCCCAAGGGGATTTTATCGTCAAGTCAGAGTACACCTTTGAAATTGGCAGAAAAGGGAAGGGGTTCAACCAAATCAGCGGGGTTGAGAAGAGCTTTGTTCTTGCCGATGATATCGAAACAGGTTTTGGGAATACAATACCACTCTGGCTCTTTGGTTTTCTTTACTGAGTTGCTGACGAACTGTCAGGGAGTGTGCATTTTTTGCACTTTTTGTCAGGCATCGTTTTTTTGTTCTGATCATTTGATTTTGACCGGTTTACAAAGATATTTTTTCTTTTTTGCCACTCTTGCACACTTGCCGCAAAGATAGTGTGGTTTGGCAACCAGCTTCACAATAGTATCGAGACTTTCTTCCATATCGTGCTTGTCAAGCTTGCACAAGGTTTTCTTGATTGTTGTGTTTTTCATGGAGATGTTTTTGAGAGTTTGATGTGCCAAGTTGGCATTGTACCGCTTTCCGCAAGTCAATTTTGCCGGTTATTGCCGTACTGTGACAATACTTTTGGCATATACCGGCGAATCCAGCGCAATATGATCGTGGATAGCATCCAAATGTCCCTCGGCTGTAGCTGTCCAGTGTACCTTCATTCTGGCAGGCCATACTTAGCTCGGACTTCCTGCACGTCCCTGGTTCGGCCTGCATTGCTGTCTGCCAAGCCACGTTCAATTGCCTCGCGAACATATATTTCGTGCATCAAGTCATCCCATGTAGCTTTCGAAGGCATAAGGTCAATGATTTTATGCGCGTCTTCCTTTTTCATCGTTATGGACATAAGGTAATCTCCTTTTTTGTTATGCAGTTTTTCTGTCCCTTGCAGGCGCACTGACAATGCCCAAAAGCGCATCAATGGATATATCTTCATCCAGCAGCGGCCAATGTATCCCGTACCCGGATGGCGAAACCTCAAACGTTTTCCTTTCTATTTCAGAGGCTTGATTGAGCAGAGTCGATACCGTTTTCAGTTCAAATCTTCTGGCTATTCCTTCAACAGTGACCTCAAAAAAGTCTTCTTCAAACTGTATGTCCCTAATATCATTGATGGTTGTTCATTGCTGGCATCTCCTTTGAAAATCATTCAATTGTGTTTCGATGTACTAAAATGTTCGTAAATAATTTTTCTAAGAACTTATTCGTAAATAAAGCCAACTTTTCTGAGTGCTATGATAGATGCCGCCATGAACAACAATGCCTCATATCGTTCGTTAAGCTTTTCAAACCTCACAAGAATCTTTCTGAACCGATTGAACCATGAGTGGGATACCTCTACAACCCATCTGCGAGGCTTGTAATCTTGGTTATCTTTTTTCTCCTTAACCTCTTCGTTAATTTGTTTTACATGAGGAATATAGTTTTCAGAAATAATAATCTGAAGGGCTGGCTGTCCTTGGTATCCTTTATCAGTACAAAGGTGTTGTTTGCTCTCTGGACGCTTAACCACAATATTTTCAAGCACTGGTTTCAATTGAGTGACATCGTGTCGGTTTGCTCCGGTTACGACTATCGAGAGCGGGACGCCACGCCCGTCTACCAGTACATGGCACTTTGTGCCATTTTTTTCCCCTGTCCGTTGGATTTCGTCCAACAGTTTCCTGCGCAAGTGGTGCTTTTGTCATAGCCCCATCTATACTTTGCCATTCCCATGCTATTCCAGCCATATCATCATATTCTGCCAGTCCCTTCCTCCAGAGTGCAAGAAAAAAGCCTTTACGCTGCCATCGTGCAAAATGGGTGTAAATGGCACTGGGACTACCAAATCGTTCTTTTGGAAGGGCTTGCCACTGACAACCAGTTCGCAGGACAAACATAATGCCTTCAAAGATAGTTCTTGAGGGGATCGGTTTGCGTCCGCCTCCAGACTTTCGTTTGTACTCTTTATTTGGATCTCGCTCAGGAGGAGGTATGAGTGGCTCAACCACATTCCAAAACGAGTCAGATACTTCCCATGATTTGATTTTTGGCATAACTTCTCCCTTTGTAATGAATGGCTTTCGAGAGAAATATAATACTTTGCTGCCGTATATAAAAATTATTTACGAATAAGCTCTTAATCCACTGGACGTACTTTGTCTCCTCAACATTGCCGTAACTCTTTTGGCATCGAAGTGCAAAGGGGGCGATGTCATAACCAAATCAATGCAATTGTCTGGCAACTCTGCGAGAAGTTCAAGAGAATTACCGACATAAGCTTCTCCTTTGGCCGTGCGGTAAAGTGGTGTGCTCTGCATATCAATATTCCTTCAGGTCGTTGACCCAGCTTGCCACGATCTGCCACAACACACTTGCTGCAAAATAGACTGGCGGATCTGTTTGGCAGATAGCTTCAATATCGCTCAGAACGAATTTGTCTTTGCTATAGCCTTATGTCCCTTGAAACAAACGCTCAGGTATGTTTCCGGCAAATCTCTTTCTCAAGAATCTCCTTTACGAATGCCGGGATCTCTTTTTCGAGGGCGTGTGCCTCTGCCTTCAGTTGTTCGTAAATGGCTATTTCATCACCTTGCCAAACAAGATCCAGTCGTCTGAGCTGGCGCATGGCAACATGAGTATAGCTTTCGGGGTATGCCCAATAACAGGACAGGCAGATTGTCCTCTCTTTGCTGTTGTTCCAATTCTCACAATGTTCACACGACCACGATTTTGCACGGTTTGCCGAACCGGAAAGTAGCATGAAATCTTCCGGATTATCTTCAGCGCTATCACCACCGACTTCATAAGGAATACGATGATCAATTTGCAATTCACTTTTATCGATCTCTTCAAGATAAATGAAACATTTACAGCCATATTTTTCAGTCAGGGCAGCCTTGATTTTCTTTGATAGTCCTGTTCTGCCTGATAGTTTTGTAAATCTTCTGGCTTGTACATCGCCAAAACGATAGGCAGCTATTTTGCGACCATCGGAACCAGTAACGCTGAATGTTGTCAGGGAAATCCCGTGTTCACGCACATCTCGCACGGCTCTTGGTGGATGGTTATACCCATATATTTCCTTTAAATCCTCTGTTGTGATAAAGCCATGTTCCAGAATATGGTCAATGACCGTTTTGGGTCGTTTGGCAGTCACTGAGTGGCAGAGATCAATAAAAGCTTTTGGGAGTTCAGGCATATTCGACATGAGGTTCGGGCAGAGCGTACTGCTGCATTTTCGGTTGATGGTAATCGACCGATTGGTGATTGAGCTTCGCTGTCAATGAGGGTGAAAGGTATAAGGATTCGAAGGTAACCTCATCACGTCCAAGTAACGTTGCCTGGCTCGAACGTCCAGCTTCAAGTTCAATGCGAGTAAGTTCAAGGAACTCAGGCAGTAACATTCCAAATGTTTTGTCCCCTCTGCGCCCGTCATAGCTGACGATATAGGGGATTTCGCGTCTGTTCAGCTCAATAAGAGCACTGATAAATTTTTCATGATCAATGCCTGAAAAGTAACGGGAATCTCGATCCCCGCATACTCCCTGGTAGGGTGGGTCCATATACACAAGATCGTTCTTTTCAGCTTTTGCCAATATTTTCCTGAAATCCAGAGAGGAGAATTCAGTCTTGTTTTTAAGCAAGGCCGAGACACCGTAAATATTTGTACGCATGGTTTGAGGTTGGGTTCCATGACGTCGTTTGTCAGGGCTTTGATTGAACATCCCGTCAGCATTGTATCGAACAGAACCTTTAACGCATCTCGCCAATAAATAGAGGAAAAGACGCGGATCTTGTGTTCGGTTGAACTCTGCGCGAATCCTGTTGTAGTGTTCCACGGAGTCGCCATGCTGCTCATTCCATAACTTCTCATAAAATGATGCTGTATCGACTGGAAATTCAACAATTAAGCGCAATAACTCGGCTAATGGCCTGTTCAGATCATTGACGAGATACCCTTTTGCCATCTGACGAGCGGCAGCGGCGATAGTGATTGCGGCAGAGCCAGCAAATGGCTCAATCAGGGAATTGACATGTTGTGGGATATAGTGCAAAATCACGCGAGCCAAGTTTCGCTTGCTTCCTTGATATTGAATTGGATGAGGAATACTTTTCATCATCATTGTGTTTTTTTACCTGAACCATTTGTGCCTTCTGCTGCGATCAATTTTGGCATTCATGCTGGATGGTTTTCCAAAATAAGAGATAGGTGATGTGATTTTACTTCACCCATTTTGTTGAAGTCGAAAATTTCGTCAACAATATTTCACACTCATTTTTATCATCAGTCATATCCAGAGATCAGCTAACGAAATTTAATCAATATTTTACCACTCATCGTCCTTGGCTAGTATTTTTTATTGGAACAGTATTATAA
>Ga0194037_1000160_pt1 | contig 50600 bp, 44 predicted proteins | sample JunL306m_MetaG_FD_148653 | JGI IMG/M metagenome (GOLD analysis project Ga0194037, IMG submission 148653) | Anoxic zone freshwater microbial communities from boreal shield lake in IISD Experimental Lakes Area, Ontario, Canada - Jun2016-L304-6m | ecosystem: Environmental > Aquatic > Freshwater >... | reverse complement strand
CCGGCAAGCGGCAGCATTGTCAATGCTACTAATGCTATCAGGTACCACAATTTCTGCATCTTCATACGTATTCCTCCCATTAGGTTTGATACTGCTCTAGTGACTCACGAAGCCTCGTTTGGTTCTGCGAACAAATACCCCCCCTTCTCTTGGCATTTTTCCTGCTGCGATGAAGTTTCCAAATATTATCAGAGCCACCCCGACAGAAGTCGAAGCGCCCCTGATATACAAACGTTACGGATTTACAGAACCACTGACGGTTACGGTCAAGTTCGGATTTGTACTGGTACCTGTGCCTGTGCCTGTGCCTGTGCCTGTGCCTGTACCTGTACCTGTACCTGTACCTGTACCTGTGCCTGTGCCTGTGCCTGTGCCTGTGCCTGTACCAGTACCAGTGCCAGTGCCTGTGCCTGTGCCTGTGCCTGTGCCTGTGCCTGTGCTGGTGGCTGTAGCTGTGCCTGTACTGGTGGCCGTAGCCGTGCTGGTGGCCGTAGCCGTGCTGGTAACTGTGGCGGTACCTGTGCTGGTGGCCGTAGCTGTGCTGGTACCTGTGCCTGTGGACCAGGAGGGTGTCGAATCACCCCCGCACCCGGCCACAACCCCGACAAGACCGGTGAGTAATGCTCCAATCATGTACTTCTTCCAGTTACTGTTCATAAATCCTCCTTGTTTTGTGATTTGCCTGCGTATGTTGACAATAGTCCAACCCCGTACCTTTTACTGATAACAACACTTAAATAAAACCCCTCCTTGCAAGCAGTTTTGTTTACCAACGCAAACACGTAACCTATTATATTTTCATTCAAGGTGTATACAGATATAACTTTCTACGTCAATTTGCAACAATTTTCACATGCGGTGAAACTTTACACCAGATTTGAAAAGATGCAAGTAAAGCAAAAAAAGAATGGGTTATGCGTGATTTCTGAAAATGATCAGGTACTTCTAAAGCCATGTGCGCCTTCCCAAACATACGTTGAAAAGTCATCTGACATGAATCGCCATTGACAAACCCGTGGTTCAGTCACTATATTACCGCTTGAAATACCAACAGTTTCAGGAGGAAGAATCCGCTATGCCCATGTACGAATACCGATGTTCAGCATGTAATCACCATTTTGAGCTGCGCCAGAAATTTTCTGATGCACCCGCCAGCCAGTGCCCGCAATGTGGTGCTGCAGTGGAAAAATTGATATCAGCCACAGCTTTCAGCCTTAAAGGTACTGGCTGGGCCAATACTGCCTACTGCCCGAAAACCGAAGCTCCCAAACCTGCCGGATGCGGCGGATGCGCCTGTTCTGCCGGGTAACATCATATATCGGGATACGTCATGTCCTCGAAGGGATGCCCAATGAAGGTCAAAAAAGCTGTTTTCCCGGTTGCCGGTCTCGGAACCCGTTTTCTTCCTGCTACTAAATCATCTCCAAAAGAGATGCTGCCGCTGATCGACAAGCCACTCGTACAGTACGTCGTGGAAGAAGCTGTTGCCTCCGGTATCGAGCAGATCCTGTTTGTGACCGGCCGCGGCAAGCATAACATTGAAGATCACTTCGACATTTCCGTCGAACTTGAGGCTCATCTCTACGACAAGGGCAAAGACCGGGAGCTCTCCCGGGTACGTGAAATTGCCGAGATGGTCGATATTTTCTATGTGCGCCAGAGGCAGGCACTGGGGCTTGGGCACGCCATTCTGTGCGCCAGGGATTTTGTCGGCAATGAACCATTCGCTGTTCTTTTGGGAGATGACATTGTGGATAGCGAACGCCCCTGCCTTGGTCAACTTCTGGATGTCTTCAATGAGCGCAACGGTTCGGTACTGGCTCTGGAGAAAGTGCCCATGGAGAACATTTCCTCGTATGGTTGTGTGGCAGCTGAACAGATAGGCGAGCGCACTTTCCATGTTACCGACATGGTTGAAAAACCGGCCCGCAATGAAGCGCCGTCAGATATGGCGATCATTGGACGTTACGTATTGACCCCACGTATTTTTGAAATACTTATGAATCAGGAACCCGGCAAGGGTGGAGAAATTCAGTTGACAGACGCCATATTGACGCTATCAAAAGAGGAAGAGGTCTATGGCTGCCTTTTTGAGGGATTACGTCATGATTGTGGAGACAAGCTTGGCTTCCTGAAGGCTACTGTTGATATGGCACTCAAGCGGAAGGAATTCAGCGCTGCCTTCGAAGCCTATCTGCGGCAGAGATTGTCTTCTGATTCTTAGCACATCAAGCTGCCTGCAAACATCACAGGTCAAACAGAGTCGCTTCCTTTGGCAAATAGTTTTCGAATTTATTCATCAGGTGGCGCAGTTTCTCAATATAATATTGAATGTTGATATCCGGTCGCGCCGGATCAAATACGGCGGTCGAACGGCACTGTTCATAAGCCACTGCATTTTTTCCGGATCCGCTGACATAGTAACTGACGTGATCACCCGCCCGATAGCTTCTCCCGGAAGCCAAAGCGATCTCAAAAGCTGCCGAATGATTTCGTTTGCCAAGCCTCAGTTTTTCCCGATAACTTTCCGGCGATTCGTTGAGGGTTTCGGTGCGCGCTACCCATGCCACATCCAGGCCACGTGACCTGAGCCGGACAATATACTCTTCATAGAGTGCTGTAACTGCTTCCGATCTATCTGTTAGCAAACACTCGATAAGCTGCTGCATGAATTCCCGCAGATACAGTTCCATCCCCCGCGAACGCAGTCCACTCCCCTTGATGAGAATCTGGCCGTCATAACCCTTCAGTGCATAGTTTTTGGTTTTATAGGCAAACATGGATCGGTAACGGCCGTCCATTTCGACCTCGATCCCCTCCGGAAATGCCCGGGATATGCGTTGAACAAGTGCTTGTTCATCACGTTCCGACATGCACAAAAGCGGTGGCTGAAAGTAGATGCCATCGGTATCAATTTCCACCGGCCGTGCTCCTTCAGCCTTGAGCAGATCGATCATGTTTCTAATAGTGACTCGTCCCAGCCTGGTAACCTCAGCAGCCACAGCCGGATCGGAAAAATTGTGCAGCGAGGCTCCCAGATAGCCGTAGAATGAGTTTATCAGCACTTTGAATACCTGCTGGAGAGTTTCGTAATGCAGTTGTTCCGGCCCGGTCGCGGCGTCTCGGGCCATCTGCTTGGCGGTCAGCCGGAAACGACGCAAATCAGCCAGCATCGGCACAAAAAGCCCCAGGGTATCCCTGGCCGGAGCCAGGCTATAGGTCAGCATTAACGATGGATAGAGCGAAGCCACGTCGCAATGGACAATCGGGCTGATGACACCTTCATGGGACAGTTCCGTATATCCACCCTCAAAAGGTACCGCCTCTGAAGTACGTGCCGGAATAGCGTGGCCACGATGCAGATACTCGCGCAGGAAGAGCGAGTTGATACGGGTGGCGTTACCGCGAATGACGCAATTCTGGAATGAATAGGGGAAAATGCGGGTCTGCAGAAACCAGGGATAGCCGAGCAACCGGAACAGAGAGATCGTCTCCCGCACATCGTCCAGGTTATAACGATAGAGCAGATCAGGGTCATTACGGAATGTTGCTGAAATATCCGCGCCATCCAGATAGGTGCGATTTTCAGAAGCTACGTTAAAATGGCGTGCGACGGCTTTTAGTCCGTAACTTTCCAGATTGCGATTGGCGACGTCGTACAGTTGCACCAGAAAATAGGTATCGATAACATGTCGGCCATTGATGTCCCAGCGAGGATATTCGATGGTTTTTTCGGCCAGGCTCCAACGGGCATGGGGTGTGATGTGGGGTAGTGACCCGTTACGCCCCCAGTCAAGCCGGATTCCATGCATGCGCGCACGCTTGCCGATGTAGTCGAGATCGAACCGGAAGATGTTGTGGCCGGTGATAATGTCCGGATCGCATTGTTGAATTACCGCGTTAAGAGCCCGCAGCATCTCCGGCTCGGACAACCGGTCACCCCGCAAAACAGTTTCTTCACCATGAGTATCCTTGAGCGCTATTGACAGGATGCGGTCTTCCGGCCTGTCCGGGTTGGAAAAACCATACCCCTCGGCGCAATCGGTTTCTATGTCCAGAGCAAGACAGCGCAGCTCGGAGAATTCAAGGCCTTTAAAGAGTGTCGTCCCGGTAATCATGAGATACTGGTGCGAAAGATCGGAGATAAACAGGTAGGGACTACCGACAGTACCGGAACTACTTCCAGTTTTTGCAGACAGAAAATCACGGGCCGCAAGACATTCGCTCCAGGAATCAAACTGCAGCTGATAGCGAAAAAGTTCGCTGCCTTCCAACTGGCGCACCGTGCAGGGGATGCTGCAACCTGCCGCCAGAGTCGGATCACTGATCAGAATAAAGGGCTGGAATGGTTCATCGTGAAAGTATACCCGTCCGGCCGATCTGAAAAAAATCCTCACAAAATGGCCGACCGGCTCAACAGCAATTATACCGGTCCTCTCATCCCGCCCGAAAAGGAGCGGCGTATTTTCCATTACGCTGGTTGGCATGGCGGCACTTTACGACAGCACATTGCGAGGAGGCAACAAAAAAGGCGCAGCTTGTCGGGCCGCGCCTCACCTTTGATTGCTGAGGAGGTCTCAATAATCAGAAATTACTTTGCATGCTTTGCCAGATAACTGGCGACGCCCTCTGCGGTTGGTTTCATTGCTTCCTCGCCCTGTTTCCAGTTGGCCGGACAGACATCGCCATGCGTTTCGTGAAACTGGAGGGCGTCAACCATGCGGAGAGCTTCATCGACATTGCGTCCCAACGGCAGATCATTTATCACGGAATGGCGAACTACGCCTTTTGTGTCAATCAGGAACAGACCGCGAAGAGCGACGGAGCCGCCAAACAGGATCCCGTAGGATTTTGCAATCCCTTTGTTCAGATCTTCGACCAGCGGATACTGGATATTGCCGATGCCGCCATCTTCAATGGCGTTCTTTTTCCAGGCAAGATGAGAAAATCTGGAATCAACCGAAACACCGATCAGCTCACAATTCTTTGCTTTAAATTCTTCAACCTTTTTATTGAAAGCAAGAATTTCTGAAGGGCAGACAAAGGTAAAGTCGAGAGGATAGAAAAACAGCACCACATATTTCCCCTTTAGCGCCGACAGGGTGATGGTACCGAAACTGTTGTCCGGCATTACTGCGTTGGCGGTAAAATCAGGGGCTGGTTGAGTCACGAGAGTTGTAAGGCACATGGCTGGTGGTTCTCCTTTTCAGGTAAAATTATTTTCTTAATTTATACCATTCATTCGAACTTCTGTCAACAGGATAAAAATAGTCTTTTAGTCTTTTTACAGGTAGGGTGAGAAAAGATGGCAAAAACTGTCTCTCAGTTTGATCGGCAGTGATCGGTTTTCTATCTCGTCCAGCGTGACTTCGTGAGAAACCGGAATAGCCTCTTCAAAATGATGCCGGGCGAGCAAAGCAAATTCAGCATCAATTACGCTCAGATTCAGTTCAAAATTAAGCCGGAGACTGCGGGTGTCCAAATTGGCCGAGCCGATCAAAACCCAGATATCATCAACAAGCATGAGCTTGGTATGGACAAATGGTGGCGGCTGATAATAAACCCTGACTCCGTTTGCCAGCAGTTCCCACAACAATGCCTGGCTGGCCCACTGTACAAAGGGGAGGTTGTTGAGCCCCGGCAATACGATTTGAACATCAACTCCCCGCAGTGCCGACGTGACCAGGGCCGAGATCATTGCCCGGTCAGGGATGAAATAGGGTGTCATGATGCTCACCGACTGACCCGCACATGAAAGTGCACCGATAATAATCTGCTCCAGCTTACGGAACTCCTTGTCAGGTCCGTCGCTGATACAACGAACCAGAGCCCACCCTTGGGGTTCTATGGACGGGAAAAAAAACGGGCTTGCCAGACGCTCTCCCGTCACAAAGAACCAGTCCTCCATGAATGATCGCTGCAGATCGGCAACTACCGGTCCGTGAACAGAAAAATGGATGTCCAGCAGGGCCTGGTTCGAGCCGGTTGCCGACAGAAGATGACGGCCACGGATGTTCATGCCACCGGTGAAGGCCTCGTGGCCATCGACAATCAAGAGCTTGCGATGATTACGCAGGTTGATGTAAGCACCGTTCCGCAGAGGAAGATAGTATTCCAGGTGAACCTGAGAATTCCGGAACGCCCTGGCTGGAGAAATGCGGCTGTACTTCTCACCCATGGCATCTATGATGACCCTCACCTGCACTCCACGCGCCGCAGCCTCCACCAGAGCAGTGACAAACTCTTCACCTATCCCTTCAGCATCAAAAATATAGCTGCAAAGGTTGATACTTTCTTGCGCATGCCGGATGGCCAGAAGCATGGCCGGATAAGCTTTGTCTCCGTTTTCAAGCAAAACGATGCGATTACCGCCTCGCAGCGGAGTCGTAACAACCCGGTCGCACAGTACACGAAGGTCGCGCAGATGGGCGGCGGCACGCGGGAGCAGGGCACTCGCGCCGTGTGGTTCCTCCAGGGGATAGATCAGGATGCCGCTGACACGACGACCGCTCTCATGCCAACTGCGGGCGCGGCGGGATATGCGGTTGATTCCGAGACACCAGTAAAGAAAGGGCCCAAGGAGTGGCAGTGTCAATATAAGGCTGGTCCAGACCAGCGCCGAACGGGAATCGTGCTTGAAGAGCAGAGCATGACCGGCAGCAGAGAGAGAAAGCAGGAGAGTGCTGGCAGCTAAAAGTGCAATCAGCAGGTGGTCCAAGATTCAACCAAGATCTACCAGGATGTCGTCACCTGACAGCTGAACCGGAAAGGTCTTCAGCTCCAGTTCCGTGTGTTCGGCACATTTTCCGTCACGCAAGCTGAAGCGATAACCGTGACGCGGGCAGGAGATAAAGCCCTCCTTGACAATTGCGGCGCTCAGGGGGCTGCCCTGATGTGGGCATTCGTTTTCAACAGCAAAGATATTTCCCTTGATGTTGACGAGCAGGATTTCTCTGCCGGAGACGGATACAACCTTTTTCCCGAAGTTGGGAATATCGCTGATTTTTGCTGCTGATTCCACGTGTTATCCTTTCTTTGAATATGGATTATCCGGATCATACCTTAATGCCACGATGTTTTAACGGATACGGTACCTAATTTATTGTTTCCTGAAACAATGTAGTTGTTGTCGATGTTTATTGAGCCAGTCGCGTCAATGTATATGGCGTTACTTGCCGGGTCTCCCGCAATTGTATTATTTGCAATCGTTGTGTTGTGAGTGGTTCCAGCCAGTATCTGTATTGATCTGGTTCCATAAGGTTTTCCGTTTGTTCCGATAAACCGGTTATTTTCGATAGTTTCGTTTTTGCCAAAGCTGGTAAAGCCAGCGTTGAAATGCTTGAAAGTATTATTGATAACTTTTGTGCCGAAAATATTCGCTCCGGATGTCAGTACTGCGTGCTGCATGGTTGTGATTGAGCCGTGGTCAAATGTGTTGCCATCAAATACGACGTAATTCGTTGAATTATAGATAAGTGTGTTCGTACCGTCCCTGTAATCGCTGTTTGCAACGAAATGATTACCCCTGATATTTACGGATGGTTTTAATGAGTCCAGCAGATTTAAGTTTATTGCGCCAGATAATGCCAGCGTGTTGTCGAGGATGTTGAGCATCCGGATGGACGTTGCATTCGGAATAATCATGCCTTTACTTATTTTGTTATTCCGGATAGTGATCGTGCCACAGGCAGTTCCACTGCTGAAATCCACCCAGGCCAGGCTATTGCCCTCGATAGTGACGTTGTCGTTACGACCCCCTTCGAGCTGAACGCGTACAGCGCTGTTATCCCTAATTATTATGTCGGAAGCATCATATAAGTACACACTGGCCTTGTTCGTGTCATATGTCTTGTTTCCGATAACCCGCACGTTATTAACGTGTATCAGCGTACCAATTCCCGAGCCATCAGGAGTACGTGCTCCACCTGAAAAACCGTTATTGTACGAGGTGTTGTTTTCAATGACAGCGTTTATGTCAAAGGCTGCGCTACCGCTGGCGTTATTTACATCAATACCATCAGCCATGTTATTGTAAATCAGGTTACCGGAGATGATATAATTTTTCTCTACATTCAAACCACTGAAGCCTATCTGTATACCACTTAGGCTGTTATCATGGATGCTGTTATCCTGTATCCATCCGTCAGCACTTCTCCACATCAATATGCCGTTTTCGCCATTATTGTTTATCTGGCATCGCTGGACATGGAACCCAACGCAATAAATCAATCTGATCCCGGTCCCTGAACCATAGCCCAAAGCACTGGCCACCGTCCTGATGGAACCGTTATTGAAAATATGTGAATCCAGCACTTTTATATTCGTACACTGGTACGCAATAATAGATGGGAAGGTATTGCCGGCAGTGCCTTCGATGGAACTATTGCGGATTGTTATGTCGCTGCTGGCATAAAGATAGAACCCCTCATAATGATTAACAAGATTTACCTCAAAGGTTATGTTTGAGGATGCAGAAACGTAAAAAATCTGCAGATTGGCAGTATTCTGGTGAGTCGGAGCAAATGTATCCGCGCCGGGCGCCAGGCTGGACGCAATACGTGCATTTTTGCGGCAGATAATCTCCAGATCATTTTTACGGGATATTACAATATTGGATACTCTCATATCAGAATGTATTACGACCCGCGACGCACCGCTATCTATGGCTGATTGCAACCTCTGAGTATCGCTGCCCGCCCACCAGTCCGGGGTAACTTCGGTCACTCCTCCTTTTGCAAAAGCAAACGCAGTTGAGTTGGCAATACTGCCGCCTTTGTCAACTCTCAGCATCCTGTCTGCAGGCCATGTACCCATGATGTTACTCTGTGTGCGAGTGAGCGGAGAAGTTACCACCACTGTTTTGTCAGCAATATCCGGAGAAGTTCTGGCAACTTCAAGTGTCGCTACCTGTTTGTATCGCCCGTTTGGTGAGAGGACTAGAATGGCAGCATTGGCGGACCCGCATGCCAGCAGAACCAAAAAAAGCGCGCCGAGGATTCGTGACATGATTTTTCCTGTCGAAATAATGAGAAACCGTCCTGCCTGTCCTTCAAACATCAGATCTGACCGGATACTAGAAGAGAGTCCCGATCACACTGCCAATAACCGAGATCGGTCCGGTGTCCTGCAGACTTTCCATCGCCTTTTCAGTTTTCTTGAGGGTTGATACGGCGTCACGGTAGAGCTTGTCATCATTGACCAGTTTGCCGACAGTACCTTCGCCGCTGTTAATCTTACCGGTAATCTCCTTCAGATTGACCACCGTCTCTCGCAGATCGTTGTAGAGCGCCGGATCATTGACCAGTTTTCCGGCAGTACCCTCACCATTATTGATGCGCTGGGCGATCTCGGTAAAGTTTTTCATGCTGTCGTTCATCCCCTTGATCGCCGAGATTGCCTGAGAGTAAAGCTCTTCCTCAACCAGCAGCTTGCCGATCGTCCCCTCGCCACGCTCCAGTCTGGCGCTGACTTCCTTGAGACTGCCGGAAAGGGCATTAACGTTATGATAGAGCGATTTATCGTTCAGAAGCAAGCCAAGGGAACCATCACCACGTTCAACTTTAGCGGTTATGCCGGCCAAACTGGTAAGTGATTCATGTACAACAACCCGATTTTCATCCAATATGGCGGAGATTTTGCCCAAAACCTCGTTCTGATTGCGATTCAGGTCGATTACAAGTTGCTTGGCGTCTTTGGTCAGCCCTCCGACATTGTCGATGATGGTATCCACACCAGCGGAATCGGAACTCCTGATCGTGCCGCCCGCCGGTAAATCCGGACTGCCGGCCGAACCAAAGGAAAGCCAGAGAAATTGCCCTCCCAACATACCGGCCATGCGGATTCCGGCAATCGTGTCCTGCTTGATCCGCGTACCACGTTTAACATCAAAATCAACCTGAACCTTATCTTCCAGAACGGATATCCTTGATATCGCGCCGACATCGACACCGGCGAGCCTGACCATATCTCCTACTTTGAGGCCGGTCGATGACGTCAGGAAAACCTTATAGGGTATCCCCGTATCGAAAATCTTCCAGTGGTTGCCAATTTCAAGCATCGCGCCGAAAAGCAGCAGACTCAGGATAAAAAACAGTCCGACTTTTACTTCAAGTGACAGTTTCATGCCGCCATCTCCCGTTATAATTTGGATGTGTCATTATACCCAACAGGGCAGGCTTGGCAATCATATTGTGTTTTTGCGATGTTCCGGCTATCCTGTGTCAGAGAATTATCGTGGAGGAACGACATGGTTGCATTTGAAGAAGCCCGCACTATCATACTGAACAATGTACATCCGGTCGGCACTGAACGGATCCATCTGCTGGAAGCTACAGGACGGGTTCTGGCCGAAGATATCGCAGCACCATGGGATATGCCGCTGTGGGACAATTCGGCCATGGATGGGTATGCCGTGAGGGCGGAGGACTGCTTGAGCACACCCTGCCGCTTGCGTGTGACCGGCTTTCTGTCCGCCGGGGCCAAGACCGAAGGAACTACCGTCGAAGAGGGCTGTGCAGTGCGAATTATGACTGGTGCGCCAACGCCGGCCGGCTGCGATGCGGTTGTCCCCCTGGAGGAAACCGACAATAACCAACAGGAGGTAACTCTGCAGGAGCCGGTAATCAAAGGGCAGCACATCCGTTTTCGTACAGAAGATGTGGCTTCCGGCGTCATCTTTGCCCGCAGAGGGACGACAGTCCGTCCACCGGAGGTCAACATGCTGGCCAGCTTCGGCATTGCACTGGTGCCGGTCTACCGGCGGCCGACAGTGGCGATTCTCTCCACCGGCGACGAACTGGTGGAGTTGGGGCGTACACCCGGTCCGGGAGAAATTATCAACAGCAATACGCTTTCGCTGGCCACCGCTGTCGTTGAGGCCGGCTGCATCCCTCGTATCATCGGCATTGCCCGTGATAACCGGGAGAACCATCTGGAGAAACTTCGCGAAGGAGTGAAAGCCGATGTATTGATCACATCAGCCGGTGTCTCGGCCGGTGACTGCGATCTGGTGCGGGATATTCTGGAAGAACTGGGCGCGAAACAGATGTTCTGGAAGGTCGGCGTCAAGCCGGGCGGACCGACCGCATTTGCAATGTACGGCACCACGCCGGTCTTTTCTCTGCCCGGCAATCCGGTTTCAACCATGATTACCTTCGAGGAGTTTGTCCGACCGGCCCTGCTTAAGATGCTGGGACTCAAAAAGGTGCTGCGACCGTGCTTCAAAGCTGTCCTGCGGGAAACGCTGAAGAAAAAACCGGGTAAAGTGCAGATCATACGTTTGAGACTGGAGAAGGAAGGTGCCCGCTGGTACGCAACTTCAGCCGGAAACCAGCATACCGCTATACTCAAAACCATGATCAATGCGCAAGCCATCGCCGTACTGCCAGCCGAAAGTACCGGCTCCGCCGTCGGTGACGAGGTGGATGTTCACTATTACGGCAATTATATTGAACTGGAGTGACAAAAATGAACGACTATCTTGGCGCCCACATGTCCATATCCGGCGGTCTGCATCTGGCCATCGACCGCGCAGTCGCCACCGGTTGCGACGTGCTGCAGATCTTCACCCGCAACTCCAATCAGTGGAAGGGTAAGCCGGTGAGCGAGGCCGATGCAGCCCTGTTCAAGGAAAAATTCGCCGCTTCCGGCCTGCATGAAATTATTTCACACGATATATATCTGATCAACCTTGCCGCCCCACCAGGCGAAAACCGTGACAAAAGTCTGGCCGCCTTCCGCGACGAGTTGGAAACCTGCGCCCGGCTCGACATCACCAAAATCGTCATGCATCCCGGCTCGCACCTGACAGATACGCCCGAAACCGCCCTGGAGCGGGTGGTTGAGGCATTTGACCAGTTGTTCAGCGAGGTACCGCAGTTTGAGGGAAGGGTTCTGCTGGAGACGACCGCCGGACAGGGCACTAATTTGGGAAGGTCTTTCGAGGATCTGCAGGCTATCATCATTCGTTCGAAATTTCCTCAGAAATTCGGGGTCTGCTTTGATACCTGCCACACCTATGCCGCCGGCTACGATACCGCCACTGAAGATGGCTACCGGGACACGATGCAGCGCTTAGACCAACTGATCGGCCTCGACCGGCTGCACTGTTTTCACCTTAATGACTCAAAAAAGGGACTCGGCTCACGCGTCGACCGGCACGAGCATATCGGTCAGGGGGCCCTGGGGCTGGCCCCGTTTCGCTTCATCCTCAACGATCCCCGCTTTGCATCGATTCCCAAAATACTGGAAACTCCAAAAGGTGATAATGACGAGATGGACGCGGTTAACCTGGGGATACTGAGGGGGCTGGTTACCAGATAAACGTCAGAACAGATCCAGATTCCCCAGAGCCTTGAAAGGCTGATTGCCGAAGCTTTGACGTTCCTGCTTTATCACATCTGCAGGCTTTTCCCGCTGTGCTGGCTCGCACGCCTCATCACAAACCCGCTCCACTTCATGTTCTCTGTCCATCCCGTTGCATTTGAAGAAATAGCGGTCATACAAACGGTGGTGAGCCGTCCAGCGTGAGGTCGAGGCGTTTTCCTTCGCGATATGGGAACGGATGCCGTTGATCTTGGAATCCATATCGTCCAGGTAATTGAGTACAGTGGCCTCGACCGTTTTGGGGCGTTTGGGCGAACCGTATTCATATTGTCCATGGTGTGAGAGCAGCATATGTTTGAGCAGCATGGCCAGCTCACGCGGGAATCCTTCCACCGTACGGATCTTATCCTCCACCAGTTCAACGCCGATGGTTATGTGCCCCAAAAGCTTCCCTGCGTCGGTATAATCAAAAGAACGTTCAAAACTCATCTCATGAATTTTACCCGCATCGTGCAGTAGCGCACCGACAATCAGAAGATCCTCGTTGATTCCACCGTAAAGCGGGGTAATGGCTTTGACCAGCTTGACTAGCGCCAGGGAATGCTCCAGAAGCCCCCCCAGATAGACGTGATGCATCCCTTTGGCTGCCGGCGCCGAACAGTACAACCCCATAAATGCCTCATCACCCAGAAAGGCCTGCATCAGACGCTTCAGATGCGGGTTGTCGATGGCAGCAATCACCCTGGACAGTTCCAGCCTCATCTCTTCTTTGTCACGTGGCGATTCGGGGAGGAAATCAGCCAGTGCCACCTGTTCTGCCGGTACTTTCGAGATTTTTGCCACCACGACCTGCATCTTGTTCATATAGACCGATGCTTTGCCGTGAACCTGAACGAAATCGTCCTTGTCGAATTGTTTGTCCAGAAGATCCGTATTGTCCCATACCTTGGCCTCAATATCACCGCTCTTGTCCATGAAACGGAGATTCATGTAAGGCTTCCCGTTCTTGGCCATGGCAATGACCTTATCCTTGACCAGAAAAACGGCACTGACAACATCGTGGTCTTTTATCTCAGCTACAAACTGTTTTGACACGGCAAACTCCTCTCGTCGGGTATAATAAAAATAAAAAGCGTCAGAGTTGTCAGCCCTGACGCTTGATAAAGCATTGCCCTGTTTCGGGATTATTTGGCGACAAACTCGGCCCTTCTGTTTTTTGCCCAGGCAGCATCATCATTTCCCTGAACGGCAGGCTTCTCTTTACCGTAGCTGATAATGGATAGACGGTCGGCCTTAACACCCAGCGTAATCAGATACTGCATTGAAGACTTTGCACGTCGTTCACCCAGAGCAAGGTTATACTCGGCCGATCCGCGCTCATCGCAGTGACCTTCGATCTGGACTTTGGCATCAGGCTTTGATTTCAGCAGGATATCTGCGTTCTTGTTCAGCACGTTACGAGCGTCCTGGCGCAGGTCCGACTTGTCGAAATCAAAATAGACGGTCTCAAAACTGACCTCCGCAACAGCAGCCTTTTCAGCCTGTTTTGCCGCAGGCGGCTCGGCCTGTGCTATCTTTTCAACCGGTTTGACCGGCTCTGATTTCGGCTCAGCTTTTACCGGTTCCGCTATTACTTCCTTGGGCACAACAGCTTCCTCACTTTTAACGACTTCCTTGTTCGCGCAACCGCCAGCAAACAGAGCCGTCATGCTGAGTGCCGCTAACAAAGCCAAAATCCCTCTTCTCATACCAATCTCCTTTGTCCGGTTAAGTAAGGCACTGTGCCTGTAATTCAATCCATGCGATGAGATTATACATAACATCGTTAGTTTTGCAACCACTAATAAGCAAATAATTTCGTACCCGCACAAATCCGGGAGACTCAGTTACGTGACCAGGCCGGTTGGGAATACCCCCCCTTGCCCTTGCTGATCCTGGTCTGCCCGCTGCCGTCAGCTCGCATGATATAGAGACCCGGACCGCCACCCCGCGATGAGCTGAACGTTATAAAACGTCCATCCGGTGACCAGGAGGGGTTCTCGTTGCTTCCCTCGCTGGTAAGCTGTGTGTCACCGGCGCCGTCTGCACGTATGGAAAAGATCTGAAATCCCCCCTGTGACCGGGAGTAAGCAATCCTATCTCCCTTCGGTGACCAGCGCGGATTTACATTGTAACTGCCGGAAGTTGTCAGTCGCCTGACATTTCCGCCGTCTGCGTCCATAACATAGATCTGCGGCTTGCCCAGGCGATCCGAGACAAAGGCGATCTGTTTGCCATCAGGCGACCAGCCCGGATAAACTTCAAGCGCACGGCTTACCGTGAGTCGCACAGGATTGCTGCCGTCCTTCGCTATGGTGTAGATCTCAGCATCGCCGTCTTTACTGAGCGCCAGGGCAATCCTGCTGCCGTCCGGTGACCAGGTGCCGGTAATGTTGAGCCCTTTGCGGTTTGAGAGACCGATTTCTGCCGTGTTTGAGAGTGCCCGCCGATACAGGTCGGGATTACCCCGTTTGTAGGACGTAAAAATAATCTCCCTGCCATCCGGCGAAAAATCCGGGTTCAGATTAATTGAACCGTTCCTTGTCAGTGGTAGAGGATTGTAACCATCCCAGTCCATGACGTAAATTTCCTTGTTTCCGGACTGCGTCGACACATAGGCTATTCTGGAGGTGAAGCAACCCTTCTCTCCGGTGATGACCAGCAAAACCTCATCAGCAAAAGAGTGTGCAAAACGACGCAGTTCATCCGTCCTGCCCAGATAGCGCTTGGCTGTCAACAATTTGTGATTGAGCACATCGAACATACGAAACTCAACGGTCAATTCTTCGCCCTTGATACGGTATGCACTGCGTATCAGCAGGTCATAGCCGCCAGTCATCCATGGCATGAAGTCGGTGTCAGCAAGTGATAATACGCCTGGTGAGGGTGTCAGATCCCTGCTTTCGGCCGAAGCAATACCGGACATGTTCATATCAAAGACGAGCACGTCGCTTATTTCTCTGGCTGATTCAACGTGAGGAGTCGTTTCAAACGGGAGGGGAGCATCAACGACCAGCTTAAGCGTCCGGTTACCCGGGGCAGTAACCTCAATAATACCGGATTCAGCAAAAACGACAGTCGGTAAAACAAGAAAAAGCGCCAACAACATTAAAACTCGCATGCAGACCTCATTTTCCACGATCAGGGGTAATCCCCTGGGGCTTGAACACAAAGACACCCTCGAAAATCTTCTTGTCGGGGGGAGGGGTGAATTTCTCGCTGGCCACATCTATTGCACGCTGAACCGACAACTCAAAAGCCCGGTCACCACTGCTGCGCTCCTGTTTTCGTCGGGCCAGTTTGCCATTTACATCAATAAAGAGTCTGACGAGCACCTCGGGGTTCTTGCTGGTAAAGCTGATCGTGTCACGAAAGGCATCTTTCAGTCGTGACTGAATGTAGGCCGTATAATCGCTGCCGACCTCTTTTCCGGCCGCACCGGGCATCCCGGCTTTGCCGGCACCGGGTATGCTGACTTTTCTGCGCAGGCGTTCCAATGTGGCTTCCTGTTGTCTTGCTTCACTTTTACCTTCGAGTCGGGACATACGTTCTGCAAACGCAGACTCATTCCTGTCTTCTGTTTTCGAAGGTTTTTTCGCAGGTTTGTCAGTTGCTTTTTGAGCTCCGGGTTTTGGCGCCGCAGGAACTGTCATCGGACTCTCAGGCTGTATTGAAGCAGGAGGAGGAGCTTCTCTATCATTCCCTTTCTGCTGAGGATTACCGGCTTGAGGGGCGGACACCGGCAGATTTACCACATCGACATAGTAGGTTTCCTGCAGATTCATGTTAACGGGAAACAGCTTCCCCCACCACACCAGCAACAAAAAAACCGCCAGATGAACGACGGTGGAAGCGATACAACTGACACCCATGCCGGTGTCGCTTGAGGCCTGACGGGCGGTCATTATTTTGCGGACGGTTCTGTTACCATGCCGAGTCGTTCGATTCCGGCGCCTTTGATGTCGGCCATGGCCCTGACCACTTCGCCGTATGGTACCCCGGCATCGGCCTTGAGAAAAACCTCTTTCTTGGCTCGTGACACAAACATGGCTGAGAGGCGGCTGCGCAGATCACCGGCCGGAACCTCATCCTTGTTGATAAATATCTTGCCGGACTTGTCCACGGTGACCACTACTGACTCCTCGGCAGGAGTCATGGCTTTGGTGTCGGCTTTGGGCAGGTTGACCTGTACACCCTGCTGCATCATCGGCGCGGTCACCATAAAGATGACCAGTAGCACCAGCATGACGTCAACCAGAGGAGTGACGTTGATCTCCGACATTACACTGCGGTTATCGTTGTGTCCCCCCATGGACATAGCCTATTTCCCCGCGATGTTGCGCTGCACGATATTGAGGAACTCGGTGGAGAAGTTATCCATCTCCTTTATCAGTACACGGATTTTGTGTTGAAAGTGGTTGTAGGCCATAACGGCCGGAATTGCAGCCACAAGCCCGATAGCGGTAGCGATCAGCGCCTCTGCAATGCCGGGAGCTACAACAGCCAGCGAAGCGGAGCCGGTCTTGCCGATCCCCTCAAAAGCGGTCATGATGCCCCAGACTGTGCCGAACAAACCGATAAAAGGCGACGTTGAACCAGTAGTGGCAAGGAATGTCAGATATTTCTCAAGGCGGGTGATCTCGGAATTGGTTGCACGGCGCAAAGCACGCGAGACATTCTCTATCCCCCCCAGGTCGGTGCTTATGACACCACCGCTACTGGTGCCATCCGTTTCCACCACCTTTTTCAACTCGCCGTACCCTTCGTTAAAAAGTACTGTCAGCGGTGAACTGGCAAACCGGTCAACTTGCGAGGCGATCGCGTCAAAGCGCTTCGACTTCCAGAAAAAATCCATAAACCTGACAGACTCACTGTTGGCACGGTGAACCTGGAAGAGCTTGAACATTATGATGGCCCAGGAGACCACCGAGAAGAATACCAAAATAAGCAGAACAATTTTAACGATGAGACCGGTGCCGATCAGTAAGGCCACGGATGGTACCTCCGAAATGGGTAGAAACTTGAAAAAACTAGTACTTTAAAACGGTCAAGTCAAGCCAAAACAGGCATGGCAGAACCATTTTTCAGCAGGGTGCGAGCATAGTAACGACATAATCCAGAATTTTACCGGCCAGCTCGGCCTTGGACATCAGGTTGCACTCAACGCAACGACCATCCCTGAACAGCAGCAACGCCCGGTTGGTATCAACATTGAAGCCGGCATCGGCCTGGCTGACGTCGTTAGCCACAATCATATCCAGATTCTTCTCCGACAGTTTTTTTGCTGCATGCTCGCGAAGCATATTCGTTTCGGCAGCAAACCCGACCAGGAGCGGACGCCGCTGCAATGCCCCAAGTCCAGCCAGAATATCGGGATTTTTGGTCAGCTCGATTGTGACAAGCTCGTCCTTCTTTTTGATTTTGCAGGATTTTCGGTCTTTCGGGCGATAATCGGCCACAGCCGCCGCCTTAATAACAACATGGCACTCCTCAACATGTGTCATAACGGCAGCCTGCATATCGCAGGCACTCGCAACACGCTGCAGTTCAACTCCAGGCGGAGCAGCCAGACCGGTAGGGCCGCTGATGAGGATAACCCTCGCTCCCCGGCGGACAGCCGCGTGTGCCAGGGCATACCCCATCTTGCCTGAGGAATGGTTGCTGATATAGCGGACAGGATCTATCTCCTCTAGAGTCGGACCGGCCGTAACCATAACCGTGCGTCCGGCCAGATCCTTGGGGGTGAGTGCCGCGACAACACCCTCAAAGATTGCTTCCGGTGAGGCCAGTTTGCCCTCTCCTTCCCAACCACAAGCCAGGCTTCCGCTGACCGGCGCCACAAACTGGTAGCCGAAACGCCGAAGTTTTTCTTCATTCTCCCGGTAGATCGGGTTGGTGTACATGTTGACGTTCATAGCCGGAGCAATCAGAACCGGTGCCTTGGTAGCCATCACCGTTGTGGTCAGCATGTCGTCGGCAATGCCACAGGCAATTTTGCCGATAACATTTGCTGTGGCAGGGACAATAATGAACAGATCGGCGCGATCGGCAAGAGAGATATGGCCGATCTCGCGCTCGGCGACAAGGTTGAAAAGCCCGGTATGAACCGGATTACCGGAAAGGGTCTGGAAGGTGAGCGGTGTGACGAACTCCCGTGCGGCACGGGTCATAATAACATGTACTTCGGCCCCGGACCTGGTCATGAGACGCAATAGTTCAAGCGCCTTGTACGCTGCGATGCCACCGCAAACGCCCAGAATGATTTTTTTGTTATCAAGCATCTGAAAAGGTTGCCTCAGAAATATGGATTACATTTTTTTTCGTGGCCGATGGTCGTTTCCGGTCCATGTCCGGGGTATGCGATCACATTGTCAGGCAGGGAAAACAGTTTGGTACGGATCGAATTCAGCAACTGTTCGTGTGAGCCACCTGGGAGATCGGTGCGCCCGATGGAATCGGCAAAGAGAGTATCACCGGTAATAACCATATTCTCATTTTTGATGTAGAGACAACAGCCACCCTGGGTGTGCCCCGGCGTGTGCAACACCTTCAACACATAATTTCCAAAAACTATTTCCATGCCATCCTGCAGAAATTTATCCGGTTCCGGTGAGTTTTCTCCAGCCATACCGTACATGCCGGCCACTTCTGCGACTTTGCCGAGCAGGTATGTATCCGCCGGGTGAATGAGCAGCCGGGCGTTAAAAGACGCTACAGCGCGGCAGTTGCCACCTACATGATCAAAATGACCATGGGTATTGATGACAGAACTGATCTTCAAGCTGTGTTTTCTGACCGCTCGCTCGATTTCATCTACGTCTCCGCCCGGATCTACCACGACTCCGTCAAAGCTGCTTTCGCATCCAAGAACAAAACAGTTGACCGAAAGCGGTCCGACAACAATCTCTTCAAAAATCATATTCTACTCTCCCGTGATTGACTTCTATTCTGAAACTGCTACAATGCTCTCGACATGTTTTAAACCAGCACAGAAAAGGAGAAACACATGGAACGTTGGATCTGCACTATCTGCCAGTATGTCTATGACCCCGCCCTGGGTGATCCGGACCGCGGCATTGACGCCGGTACACCATTTGAGTCACTGCCGGATGACTGGACCTGCCCGCTATGCGGTGCCGGCAAGGACGTCTTCGAAAAGGAGTAATACCACCTGGCTCTTCACAACAGTAAGCAAACCTGAAACATCAAAAGCATGGAACACGGATCAAACCCGAAAATTCAGGAAGAACCGGATTTACAAAACGTCATGGATTATTCCGTAAAATCTGCTTTTCCCGTGTTCTATTGCTTTTGATTCTTTCTTTTTCCAGTTCTGTTTTGCCGGTTATCTGTCATGCCAGTTCGGGCATTATAGCCGTTATTGCGCCAAATAACTCATCAAGATCTGCCCTTGTTGAATCCCCCATGTGTGCAATTCTGAATGTTTCTCCCTTAATCTTGCCATAGCCGTCGTCAAACGCAAAACCAGCCTCTCCAAGTTTTTTCTTGAGAGCTGCCAGGTCGATGCCCCGGCTGTTACGGCTGCAGGTCAAAGTTTGCGAGCAGTATCGGACCTCCGGAAAGAGCTCGAAACCCCGAATGGTAACCCATTCCCTCACATAGTCGGCCAGATCTGCGTGACGTGCCCAGCGCACCTCCAAGCCTTCAGCGAAAATCCTCTCCAGTTGTTTATCCATGGCGTAGATCAACGATATGCAGGGGGTTGAGGGGGTATTGTTCTTGTCATCGTTAACTGCAAATTCGATAAAATCAAAGTAATAGCCACGCCCATCCATGCTGGAAGCCCTCTGCAGTGCCTTCTCGCTGGCGGTAAAAACAGCCAGGCCGGGTGGCAGGGCAAAGGCCTTCTGGACTCCGAAGATACAGCTGTCGATTCCCAATTCGTCAACCGGCACTTTAAGAGCGCTCATGGAAGAGACCGTATCCACTATGAACATCACCTCCGGAAATTTGCGCATGACAGCGGCAATCTCCGTCAGGGGTGACATAACTCCGGTGGATGTCTCATTGTGAATCATGGTCATACTGTCATATTTACCGGTGGACAAAGTCTGTTCGACCGCTTCGGGGGTGACCGGTTTACCCCAGTCGAAGCGGACGGCGTCTGCCTGCTTGCCGCATCGCAGCGTTACATCATGCCACTTGTCGGAAAAAGCCCCGTTGCAAAAATTGGCGCATCGCGTACCAACCAGATTGCGAACTGCCCCTTCCATAACACCGAAGGCGCTGGAGGTGGCCAGGAAAACCCGGTCCTCCGTGAACAATATCTTTTTAAGTCCCGCTGTGACACGGCCATGCAATTCGGCATATTCCTTCATGCGGTGGCCGATCATCGGAGCCGTCATGGCGGTCAGAATATCGGAGTGAATCTCTACGGGACCGGGGATGAACAGTTTTTTGTGCATGGTTTAAAACTCCGGGGTCTTGTGGCAGCAACCCGCCATATCAGATGGAAAAAGGCCGGTTTCTGACGACCGGCCTTGCAGTTCAAAGGTTGTCACACCGCTTCCCCGTATGCTGCCACGGGCGGACACGGCTACTGCATGAAAGAGGGCTCAGTGTGTCGATTCCTCTTTCAGAAAGGCAGGAATAAACATGTTTATGAAATAGAACAGCACAAACGGGGTGGCAATAACCGAGAGGGCGCCTAAAAGCCCTTCCTTGAATGTCTCAAGATTATGAGGGATGATCGGCAGATGGTAGTCCATGAAGCCGGAGAAACTCAGAGAAAACGCTTGCCCGCCTATTACAACGTTGTAACGCATCATGAATACTCCGAATAAAACCAGCACGGTGGCGATGGTCGTGCGCCGCACCGTGCGCCCCGGCAGTATCATCATGACAAAAGGAAGCAGATTGCCGATCGCATACTGCATAATAAAAATCTTGAAGAAGTCGCGCTCCATGATGACTTCGCGCAGTATGTCCCAGGATTTGACCTGGGTGTAGCCACGGAAAATCAGGTCAAGTATTTCAAGGGTCATGGCGGCAATCATAAAGTAGAGCAGGTAGTTGGAGGAAATCATAACTTCGGTATGTTTGGTTGCTTCAAGCTCATCGGCTCCGGGGGCATCCGAATCCTTGGCCCAGCGGGCAATTTTGCTTCTGGCCATGTATTTACGGATTTCCTGAACGATAACGTAGGTAAGGATACAGAGGGCTACTCCGGAAACCACCGCAGAGCAGATAAAGATAACCGGCATCAGCGGGGTCATCCAGAGGGCGTTGGCTTTCACCGAGCCGAAGATGAAACCGGCGTAGCCGTGCAGGAAGCAGGCAACCGGAATTCCTATGCCGGCCATAATTTTGCAGGCCTTATGATCCTGCTCTACGGCCTCGTGGCTTATATCCCAGGCGCCCAGCGTCAAGGCCTGGAAAACCATCATGCGGAAGCTGTCGATCATGCGGCGGTTCTGCATCGCCATCAGTGTCTGCGCCGTTTCAACGAAATATTTGCGGTATACCAGCCAGATCTCGGTTGCAACAATCGAAGCGTATGTCAGAAAGACAATGCCGAAGGCCGAAATCGCCGACGTGAAATGTGGTGTCATCAGAACATTGATACCCCGGAATGGCTGCTGCAGATGAAGCGTCAAAGGCATCATGGCCACCGGCAGCAAGGCAAACGAAAAAACCAGTGAAAAGCGGGCAATCTCCTTCAGTTTTTCAACGCCGAAAACATGGTAGAGTGAGGAGAGTACGAAGGCTCCGGCCACCAGACCGGTCATGAACGGGTACATTACAATCTGGATGGACCAGTAGATGTACTCATTCGGCAGAGTGAACAGTTCCTTGATCGTCCATGCTTCCCCGTGAACTTCCATAGCGTGTTGCGCGAGTTGTCCGACCATGGCTAACGCACCTCCTGGGCAAGACCGATATAAAAAGCCTGAGGCTTGGTTCCGAATTCGTCCTTAAGTACCCCGACCCGCTCGTTCATGATGATCTTTGTAATCGGGTCTTCTTTGTCGTGAATATTTCCCATCTTTCGGGCACCGAACGGGCAGGCGTTGACACAGGCAGAGTCGAGCCCTTTGCTGAGGCGGTGATAACAGAAGGTACACTTGTCGGCAACATGCTCTACCGGGTGGAAAAAACGCGCAGCATAGGGGCAGGCCATAATGCAATAACCGCAACCGATGCACCATTTCCGGTCAACCAGAACAACTCCGTCATCAGTTTTGTAGGTAGCGCCGACGGGGCAGACCTGCGTACAGGCGGGAGATGAACAGTGGTTGCAGAGTTTAGGAACAAAGAAAGCCTTACCGACATTCTGCGGGTCGATTTCCTTGAATTCGCCACGCCCGAGATCGACGCGGGATTCGGTGAAGCCGTAAAGCGCTGCTTTTGGGCTATCCACATAACGCCTGTCATCTTTCGTGTACACGTAACGTTCTACCCAGGTTCGAGACACGTTGGCGTCAAAGGGAATATCGTTTTCGGTCTTGCATGCCTTGACGCAGAAGCCGCACCCGACACACTTGTTGGTGTCGACAAGAAACGCCCACTGGATATCGGGATTAGCGGCGAACACCTTTTTGGGGTCTATCAACCTCAGGGCGGAGACAGGTACAGAGGCTCCGGCAACGACCAGAATACATTTTTTCAGAAATTCTCGCCTATCCATTATTTCATTCCCTCCAGACTGGGGTTATGCGGATTATGACATTTGACGCACTCCACTCCGGTGTTGTGTGTTTTTGGATTAATGCCGGGGATACGTTTCCGCTCGCTTGTCGTATAGGGCAAATTGGTGTGGCAGCGCATGCAAAGCTCCCGGCTGCGGTCGATATTCAATTTTTCCGGTTTTTCAGGATGGTTCATCGCCGGCCCGTGGCAATCTTCACATGGTATTATACCGTGAAGCTTTTCAGTGCGGACCTTGACAATCGCTCCATGGCAGGCACTGCAGTATTCATGCATTCTCTCGCGGCCTGAAACCCCGTATTTCGCCGGTTGATTCTTCCATTCCATTTCGTTGGATTTACGGTGAAAAGAATACATGAAGCCTCTTTTCCCCGAGCCGAAGTCATTAGGTACGTAGAAGAAGCGAAATACCAGCAACGCTACGACAAAAGCAATGACCACGTACAGTGGCCGCCAGACATGACTTTTCACTCTCACTCCCTCTTGCCATAACTACCGGCACAAAAATTGGATGGAAACGCCCCCCGGCCTGCATTCCGGATAAAAGTTTCTGATCAGGATACGAATAATTCTCCAAAAGGAACGATAAGATAGAACGATATTTCAATCGTGTCAACGATAAATCAGCACTACAGTACCAACCACACAGCAACACTGGGATTGAAGAATCATAAAAGCACAATCATCCCTTTTTATCATGCTCCTCGTTTTTGGGCTTGATCTCGATCTCATCCTTGCCATCCGAAGCTTTTTTGAAGTTACGGATACTTTTACCAAGCGCCCCACCGATTTCGGGAAGTTTTCCGGCGCCAAACACCACAAGTACGATTACGAGTATGATGATGAGTTCGGGCATTCCAAAGCCAAACATTGTATCCTCCATGAATCTGATTGAAATTATGACGACACTATCCCATCGACTGGAAATAATCAAGCGCTGCAAAAATCGCCTTCGTCAGCAAGAGTTTGACCGAAGGTGACAGAAGCAGACAAAAAGCCGTAAAACCACTTATTTTCATCTCTCTCGCAGCGACCTGGATTGTTGACACACACCGGTCAGCATGTTACAAGCTTATCATAATTATGAACGAACCGGAAAACGTTACCGGTGCTCCTGGCACTCTGACTGAACAGATTGAGCTGAATCGTGGCGAAATGGCGCCGGGCTGATGAAAATAAGTGTTAATCATGAATAGGTGTCCGGTTCTGTTATTCCTCGTGCTCTGGTCAGCTGGGGTTGCAGCGGCTGCAGACCTGGAAATTGCCCCTTTCCGCACTGTCAACCAGAGTCCGCTTGTGCGCATACACGGACTCCCCGCCGAAACATCCGCCACAATCCAGCCTGTCGGACATACCTCGCTCTCCCTCACTCAGGATGTCGCCAACAATTTTGTTGTCGACGGCGATGCTTCTGAAGCGGTGCGTCTTGATGGCGAGTCGTACCGCTGGGTACTGGCTCTTCGTCATGGTTTCAGGGACGGCATTGAGGCGGGGGCCGAGATACCGTGGCTCACCCAGGGGGGCGGCTTTCTGGACGGATTCGTCGAGAGCTATCACCGAATGATCGGCTACTCCGACGAGCGGTCATTGCTGACGAAGGACCGGCTTGCGTATCGTTACAGCAGAGACGGCCAGCGGAAACTGTCCATGACGCAGGCAGGTTCCGGTATCGGTGACATCAGCCTCTTCGCCGGCATGAGACTGTACGACACGAACAGCGAAGGTCACCATGACCGCTTCGCCCTGCGCGCCAACCTCAAGCTGCCAACCGGCAGCAGTACCTCTCTGTTTGGAAACGGGGGGGCCGACGTGGCGATGCTGCTCTGCGGATCGACCGAGTTCAGCACCGGGTACGGAACGGTCGGGGCCTTCAGTTCGGCTGGAGTGTTGGGACTGACCGACAGTCACGTCCTCAGGAATAACAGCAACAACGTTGTCGGTTATGGCACCGCCGGCATCGGCTGGAGCCCGAACAGCTTGATCTCGTTCAAGGTACAGTTCAACTGGAACACTCCCTTCTATCGCAACAGCCACCTGAATGAACTGACGGAAAGTGCCATGATGCTCGTCTCCGGCGGGTCGATCAGGCTTCCGGGAGACTATCTGCTGGATATCGGTGTCTCGGAGGACGTGGCGGTAGCAACTGCGCCTGACGTGGCCATTCACCTGGGATTAAGCAAAAGGTTCTGACCCTGAAACGACTTCCGTCCAGAGAGCATCAAATAGCGAAGCAGCTTCACTTCTGGGTGCAAAAACACCTATCGGCGCCCGGTGAATTCCCATGTTCTCTACAACTGAAAGATACGGGATGCTTGTACTGAGCAATCCGCTGATGTCGTTACGGCCACCAGCCATTATTTCGGTATGGAGCTTTTTGCGCTTGTCCACCATTGAGAAGAACGGCATCAGCTTCAATGATAATTTTTTGTGTTTCCCAACGTATTCCAGAATCTGCTCGTAGGTTCTCAAAGACAATGTAGTGGGGATGACAGGCACAAGCATGACGTCAGCCGAATTAAAAACATTTTCCGAAACCAGCGAGAAGCTGGGCGGGCAATCAAGAAACAGGACGTCATAATCTCTTGTAAAACGGCCTAGAAATTCGCTCATTCGTTTTTTTGGTTTCTTCTCGCCATCAAGAAACAGATCCATATGCCGGTAGGAAAAATCAGCCGGCAACAGATCCAGGCAATCAATATCGGTCTCTTTAACCAGATCGCCTATCGTTTTCGTTTTGAAGAGTTTCTTTGTTCCGCCTTTAACCACGGGCTTTACATTGAAATAATAGCTTGCGGCGCCTTGGGCATCCAGATCCCACAGGAGAGTTCTCTCGCCGCTCCTGGCGCAGGAGTAGGCCAGGTTGACGCACGCAGCCGTTTTACCGACACCCCCTTTGATATTATAGATGGCAATTACTTTCATACGTTACTCCCATTCAATATGTGTGCATGACAAAAACCCGCGCAGCAACAGACTAATCGATATACCGCCGGAATGCAAGGCAGCCTTGCCCGTCATCATAAGAGGAAAAGACCGTGATCATTTCCATTCCCAATTACGAGATAGTCAAGCAGCTTTATGAAAGCAGCAACAGCATGGTCTGTCGCGGCGTTAGAATATCAGACGGCCGTCCGGTGATTCTCAAGATATTGAAAAAAGATTACCCGACACCTGAAGAACTTGGCCATTTCAGAAGAGAGTATCACATGTGTTGCGGACTCTCTGTAGAAAGCGTTCCGCTGATATATAGCCTTGAAAAGGTACGGAACACCCTTGCGATGATCATGGAGGATTTTAATGGCGAGTCCATGGATAAGATCATTTCCGATTCGAGACTCGAAACAGGCGAATTTCTCACTATTGCGATCGGGATTACGAATGCGCTCGGCCAGATACACCAGCAGAACATAATGCACAAAGATGTCAACCCGGCAAACATCCTCTGGAACCGGGAGACCGGCCAGGTGAAAATAATCGACTTCGGAATTGCGACGTCTCTTGCCAGGGAAAACCCGGAAGTTCGTAAAGTGAGTGCGCTCGAAGGCACTCTCTCCTATATTTCTCCCGAACAGACAGGAAGGATGAATCGGGCACTGGATTATAGAACCGACATGTACTCACTTGGGGTAACATTTTACGAGATGATTACCGGCAGCCTCCCTTTCCTTGCAAACGATGCCATGGAGCTGGTCCACTCACATATAGTGAAAACGCCCCCCACTCCCCATTCAATAGTCGGCCAGGTTCCTCCCGTTGTGTCAGACATAATTATCAAGCTGATGTCAAAGAGGGCGGAAGACCGTTATCAAAGCGCCTATGGGCTACAGGCCGACCTGCAGTTTTGTCTGGATCAACTGATGAACAAGGGAGAAATCCTCCCCTTCGAAATCGGGAGGCAGGACGTATCCGAAAAATTCCAGATTCCTCAAAAATTATTTGGAAGAGAAATGGAGCTGGATGCCCTGCTCTCCGCTTTAGAGCGAACCAGCGCCGGGTCTGCGGAAATGATTCTTATCGGTGGGCCTGCCGGAGTGGGGAAATCAGTTCTGGTTAACGAAATTCACAAGCCTGTTGTGCAGAAGCAGGGGTACTTTATAACCGGAAAATTCGACCAGTTTAAGAGAAATACCCCCTATTCTGCACTCACACAGGCGTTGAAAGAGCTGGTGCGCCTCATACTGACTGAAAGCAAGGATCAGCTTATGAGCTGGAAAGCAAACCTTGCTGCAGCTTTGGGCCCAAATGGCCAGATAATGGTTGATCTCATTCCCGCACTCAGGCTGATAACAGGAAATCAGTCGCATGTTGAAGATATGCCGCCGGTAGAATCACAGAACCGCTTTAACATCACCTTTCTGAATTTTCTTTCCGCCATGGCAACGGCCGAACATCCGCTGGTTATTTTTCTCGATGACATGCAGTGGGTTGACATCCCATCATTGAAACTGATCGAGTTGCTGCTGACAAATCCGTCCTTGAATCATATCCTTCTTATCGCATCCTTCAGGGATAATGAAGTTAATGCCACCCACCCTCTAACTCTGGTGATTGAAAATATCAGAAAATCAAGTACCCGGGTCAATTCAATCACCTTATCGTCCCTGGCGATAGAGCAGATAACCCAGCTGATATCAGAAACCCTGAAAAGCGACTACACGGCAGCTTTTCCTCTGGCCGAACTCTGCATGGAAAAGACGAAGGGGAACCCCTTCTTTCTGAACCAGTTTCTGATCTCACTTTACAAGGACGGAGTTTTCGAGTTCGTTCCACCGCAGGCATCAATTGTTGAGAGCGCCCACTTCGCTGCATACATATCCGACAGCCTGATCGACGTCCCTGCCAGAGATGGTATTGGTGGCCGCAAGATCGGATGGGTCTGGGATATCAATAAAGTTCGACAGGTCGAGATGACCAACAATGTTGTCGAGCTGATGGCCGATAAAATCATGCTTCTTCAGGAAAAAACCAGGAATGTAATCAAGATCGCAGCTGCAATAGGAAATCAGTTTGATCTTAAACTGCTGTCTTTGATGAACGGCAAATCACCTGTTGAAACAGTTGACGATCTGTGGGAAGCCCTCCAGGAAGGACTTATTCTGTCGGTCAGCTATATATACAAGTATTTTGAAAACAGTGACGAGAATACCGAAGTTTTGTATCGATTCCTGCATGACAGGGTTCAGCAGGCGGCCTATTCTCTCATCTCTGAAGAGAGCAGACAAAGTCTGCATCTCAAGACAGGCAGGATACTCCTCAATAACCTGCCGGAGCCGGAACAGGATGAGCGGATCTTTGATATCATCAATCATTTCAATGCGTGTGCCCGACTGATAACAGACAGTAATGAGAGGAAGCAGTGTGCCGCGTTGAATCTTTCCGCCGGAAAGAGGGCAAAGGCATCAGGCGCCTTCGAGCCGGCCTTGAAATACCTCTCGGCCGGTATTGCCAATCTTGAAGGCAGTGCCTGGCAGACTGAATACAAACTGGCCTATGCACTTCATGTGGAATCTGCAGAAGCGGCCTGTCTGGATGGCAAATTCGACGAGATGGAGCAGTACGCATCAATTGTGCTCGAAAAGGCGGCTTGTCTCCTTGACAAGATCAGAATCTATGAAGTGATGATAATGGGGCATGTCGCACGAGACAATACCAGGGCAGCGGTGAATTCGGCACTCGAAATACTGGCTCAGATGGGGGTAACCTTCCCGAAGAAACCGGGAAAGATACATATAGTTATGGGTATGATCACAACGAAACTCGCACTTTTTGGCAAGGAGGTTGAGAATTTGATCGAACTGCCCAGAATGACGGATCCGAATATGATCGCTGCAATGCGAATTCTTACGATCATGTCCCCTTCGACCTTTCTGGCATCTCCTAATCTTTACCCACTGACCGTTTTCAAGAGACTGCAACTCTCCCTGACCCACGGCAATACTCCCAGTGCATGCATTTCCTATGCAGGCTACGGGATAATCAACTGCAGTATCCTGGGTGATATCACTACCGGTTACCGGTTCGGCAAGCTTGCGGAAAATCTGTTTTACCGGCTTGAAGAGAATGAGAAGCGGGAAGGTGTCTATGCAATCACCGTTTATAACATGCTGGTCAGGCATTGGAAGGAAGATCTGCATATGACTATCGAGCCGTTGCTTGAATCATTCCATATGGCCAAAAACAATGGCAGTTTTGAGTGGGCATGCATATCTCTGATGGGATACCTGATGATTTCATTTTTTTCAGGTAAGGATTTGAAAACATTCGAGCGGGCATTCAGAACATCAACGGAATCAATCAAGCAGCTGAAACAGGAAATGATCGTTGACTGGTGCAGGATCTATCATCAGGGAATTCTTAATTTGCTCGGTGAAAACGATATCCCGTGGGAACTGGTCGGTGAAGTCTATGATGAACCAGCCATGCTGCCTCAACTGATAGAGAAGGGGAACAAGACCCCCATTGTTCTGGATTATTATTTGAAATTTCAACTCTGCTATCTTTTTGAAAAATACACGGAAGCTATTGACTACTCAAACCAGGTCGAAAAATTCATCGACGGAATCAGATCGCTCCCGGTAATTCCTATTTATCATTTTTATGATTCTCTGGCACGGTTGGCACTGTACGAATCAGCCGACAGTACTGAAAAGAAGATGATTCGTAAACGGGTAGCGCTCAATCAGAAAAAGATGAAAAAATGGGCAGAACATTCTCCCGGCAACTATCTCCACAAGTATTATCTGGTACAGGCTGAAGCAGCACGTGTAGAGAAGAAGGATGCTATTGCGATAGATTTTTATCTAAAGGCGATAGAGTTGGCTGAAACCAATGATTTTTGCCAGGAGGTTGCACTTGGACACGAGTTGGCTGCAAAATTCTGGCTTGAAAACAGGAAACCGGCCTATGCCCTGCATCACATGCAAAGTGCTCACTACGGTTATGGCCTGTGGGGAGCTGTTGCCAAGGTTAAACATCTGGAGAACAAATATCATACTCTATTGAGCAGTTCCGCGCAGAACCTGACAGTCGAACAGAATCAGCTGAAAATGACCGGCATCTACAGCGCCGGAACCAAATCTGACACACTGGATCTGGCTTCAGTAATGAAGGCGTCTCAGACCATTTCCGGTGAGATTGTTCTTGAAAAGCTGCTTGGCCAGCTTATGAAAATCGTAATTGAAAACGCAGGAGCACAGGAAGGGTTCCTGATTCTTGTCGTACATGAGCAACTCATGATCAGAACCCATATTTCTGCCGGCCAGGAGGAAGCTACTCTCTTTGATACGGAGCTGGTGGATGAAAGCAGGGAACTGTCACATGCGATCGTGCATTACGTCGCAAGAACACATGAAAATGTAGTTTTGTCCGATGCAGCGGCACAGGGTATGTTCATACATGATGAATACGTGAAAACCAAACAGCCAAAATCTGTCCTCTGCATGCCAAGTTTCTATCAGGGCGAGCTTGTAGGTGTCTTGTACCTTGAAAACAACCATGTTTCAGGGACGTTTACCCCCGAGCGGGTTGAAGTGCTGAAACTTCTCTCATCCCAGGCCGCAATTTCAATCCAGAATGCCCGGCTCTATGAAAATCTGTCAAAGGAAGTTGAGGAGAGGAGACAGGCCGAAGAGGCGCTGAGAGAGAGCGAGAAGAAGTTCCGGAACATTGTCGATAATGCTGTTGAAGGGATTTTCCAGACTACATATGATGGTACGCTTGTTACGGCAAATCTGGCTCTGGCGAAAATGCTGGGTTACAATTCTGTGGAGGAGGGGTTTGCGTTCCTGAAGCATTCCATATCGAATCTCTATGAGGATCCAGCGAGACGTCTCGAGTTTTTGAGGCTTCTTTCCAATAATGTTGAAGTCAGGGATTTTGAATCCCAGCTGAAGAGAAAGGACGGGGTTATTATCGATGTATCGATAAATGCCCGTGCCGTCAGAGACGAGTATAACAGAATCATCCATATTGACGGCACGGTAGAAGATATAACCGAAAAGCGAAGGAGCGAAGAGCTGAAGATTGCCAAGGAAGCTGCTGAAGCGGCAACAAAGTCCAAAAGTGAATTTCTTGCTACCATGAGCCACGAAATCAGAACCCCGATGAACGCCATACTTGGTATGGCGGAGCTCCTGTCCGAAACTGAGCTTACGCGGGAGCAGAGCGACTATGTCCGGACTTCCAGAGCTTCGGGAGAGCATCTGCTGTGTGTCATCAACGATATCCTGGACTTCTCCAAAATAGAGGCGGGGCGCATCGATCTCGAATCAATTCCGTTCAACATTGTGGAACTAATTGATGATGTGGGAAGAATCCTCCGCCTTAAAGCAACGGAAAAAGGGCTTGACCTGATATGCAAGGTTTCTGACGTCATGTCCCCCTGCAGAATCGGTGATCCGACACGATTAAAGCAGATTCTGGTCAACCTCATCGGCAATTCCATAAAATTCACCCATAAAGGACGGATAGATCTGGAGATTGGCCCGCCGATCGAAGGGGAAGATAACGATCTGCTCTGCTTTTCAGTGTGCGACACGGGGATCGGCCTCACGCCCGAACAACAGGTAAACATTTTTGACAGCTTTGCGCAGGCGGATACGTCAACTACCCGCAAATATGGCGGAACCGGCCTGGGGCTGGCAATTACAAAGCGGCTCGTAGAACTGATGGGTGGAAACATTCATGTAGAATCGGAAGTTGGCAAGAGGACCAGATTCTATTTCACTTCCATGCTGCCGGTAACAGAAAGGATTCAGGAAACATCAGTTGCCGGCAGTGAAATACCTGAAGTGCTGCTCCGCCCGATGCGTATCCTTTATGCCGAAGATATTGAAGCAAACAGGACGCTGGTACATGCCTATCTGAAAGAGTATCCGATCGAGATTGATAATGCGGAAAATGGCAGAATCGCCTGTGATACATTTTTTGCCGGAGTCTACGATCTGGTGCTCATGGATATGGAAATGCCGGTGATGGACGGTTTTGAAGCCATGAGGATAATACGGGAGTGGGAAAAGAAAAGGGGAGTTCCCGCGACGCCGATCATCGTGTTGACTGCCCATGTTTTTGCTGAACATCGTCAGAGAGGAACCGAAGCGGGTTGCACTGACTTTTTGACAAAACCGTTCAAGAAAAAGGATCTCCTGGATATGTGCCGCACCTGGTCGACAGGTAGATCTGCGGTCGAGTCTCACTCTGCAGCAGTGGAAAACAGAGTGTCGGGAGAAGTTCCGGATACTGCAGTCAATCAGGAGGTTCTATCCTTATACAAGGCGAAAGTGGATCCCCTTTTCAAGGAACTCATCCCGGAACTCTTCAAGGAGATTGAAGATGAAATGCAAACAATGCATGGGGCGCTTGCCACAAGAGATATACCGACGCTTACCCGTCTGGCGCATGGTCTAAAGGGAGCGGCCGGAAATTACGAACTGGTTGATTTATCAAAAATCTTCCTGGAAGTAGAACATATGACTAAAAATAACGATCTGGAGAAAATCGCGACTCTTCTGGAAAAGGCACAAACCTACATCGAACGGGTTGAAATTGAATATGGTGAAGGTGTCTAGTACAATCTGGCTTACAAGGATAACACATGAAAACTCTTCCCCACATACTTGTAGTAGACGATATAGCCAGTAATCTCAGGCTGATGGAGGCGATTCTCACCCCTCTCGGGTACAAGGTTTTCCTGGCTCACGACGGGATGGAAGCCCTTGAGGCAGTAAAAGAAAACACTATGGATCTTATCCTGCTTGATGCGATGATGCCGAGAATGGACGGATTTGAGACCGCCCGCAGGCTCAAATCCGACGAAGATACACAGATCATTCCGATAGTAATGGTTACGGATTTAAGCCGTGTGGAGGACAAGGTAAAGGCTCTTGAAGCAGGAGTTGACGATCTGCTGACCAAGCCGGTCGATAAATCGGAAGTCAGGTCAAGAGTCGCTTCACTGTTGAAGGTTAAGGCATATAACGATCAAATGCGTAACTACCAGAAGGATCTTGAGGCAGAACTTGCAGCCCGGACACATCAGTTGCGGGAAGCTTTTGAAAAGATAAAACTCAGCTCCCTGGACACTATCTACCGGCTTTCAAAAGCAGCCGAATACAAGGACGAGGATACTGGAGCCCATATTGTCAGAATGAGCAACTATTCCGCCGTAATTGCCCGTAAAATGGGGCTGACGGAACGTGCGGCAGAGTCGCTCCTCTATGCCGCCCCGCTTCACGATATAGGCAAAATCGGCATACCGGACAAGGTTCTGCTGAAGTCGGCCAAACTGGACCCGGAAGAGTGGGATATTATGAAAAAGCATCCGGTCATGGGTGCAAAAATCCTGGAGAAGGCGGATACCGTCTTTATAAGGCTCGGTGAGATAATTGCGATGACACACCATGAAAAATGGGATGGAAGCGGCTATCCAAAAGGGCTGAAAGGGAAAGAGATCCCGTTGGTCGGCCGCATAGTGGCCATTGCTGACGTTTTCGACGCACTCACGTCAAAACGTCCTTACAAGCAACCGTTCCCGATCGAAAAAGCGCTGGCGATCATTAGAGAGGACAGCGGCAGCCACTTCGATCCTGCGGTCGTGGACGCTTTTTTTGCCTGTAAAGAAGAAATTCTCTCGATCAAGGAGAAATTTTCAGAGGAACAGGAGAGTCTTCTCTATAAACTTTCCGGAAAATTTCTTCAATAATCCTGCTGGTTACGGCGGCTCATGACGTAAATACTGTGCGCGGCCCACGTGATCAGGTAATACGATTCACCGCAGAGGGGTATTATAACATGCCGGATCTTCCGGAATCTTCACATCAGCCGAAAACAGTCGATATATATGTCGTTCGCCTCACGGCGGCTGTTATTGCGATCAATCTGTTCGTTTTCGCCCTGGTGGGATTTTCGCTGCGCCACAGCTATCAAATGTATCAGGAGCGGGCTGCCGTCACGTCCCAGAACCTGGCTTTGTCGCTACGCAATAATATTAATGACACATTTGACAAGACCGAACTTGCTCTTTTTGTCATCGCGGAGGAGGTTGCGAGACAACGTAACACCAACGGTATCGACAGGCAAAATTTGAATGCGTATCTGGCGAATGTTTATGCCCGTCTTCCATACCTTGAAGGTCTCAGGGTGGCCGATGCGCACGGAACGGTCGCTTACAGCAGCGACATTTCCGGACCGCTTACTACGATTTCGGACCGTAAATACTTTACCAGCCTCCGGGACAATCCCGCTGCAGGATTGATTATTTCCAGACCGATTATAAGCCGAGCCCTCAATAAATGGGTAATCGCCTGTGCCAGGCGTCTGTCTCAACCGGATGGTTCCTTCGCAGGTATCGTGTTTGCGGTATTCAGCCTGGAGCAATTCACCAGGACGTTCTCCAGCCTGGATATCGGAAAACAGGGAATTGTCAGCCTGTTCGACATTGAGATGAGTGTCTATGCGCGTTATCCGGAACTTTCCGGGCCAGGCAGCAGTGTTGGCAGGGATTTGAAAAACTCCACCGTACATCGTATGATTCAGGAAGGCCGTCACAGCGCGACCTTCATAAACACATCACCTCTCGACAGCATCAGGCGCACACTTTCTTATCATAAAATTTCCGACAAACCGCTTTACGTTATCGTAGGCGTGGCTACCGGTGAATATCTGGCCGAGTGGCGAAAAGAAGCTGTACTGCTGTCCGCGATGGCGGCACTATTCTTTTTGATCACAAGCATTTCATCCTGGCTCATGTACAATAGTCGTAAAAGCAGACTGTCGGATCTACAGGCGCTCAAGAATTCCGAATCCCGTTATCGGACACTCTTTGACAGCGCCGGGGATGGCATCCTTATCGTAGATATGAACGGTTTTATTCGAGGAGCCAATGAAATATTCTGTTCGCGCCTGGGATATCGGGAAGAGGAGCTGCTTGGAAAAGATCCAGAATCCTTTGTTGCTCCCGAGAATGCCGAGTATGTTCCCGAACGCGGAAGCCGGCTTAAAGAGCAGGGGCATGCCATATTTGAAACGGTGCTTGTCAGCAGGGATGGCGTCAGGATTCCGACCGAAATCAGTGCCAGAGTCATCGATTTTGCAGGGCAACCGGTGGTAATGAGCCTTGCACGTGACATCACCGAACGCAAAACTGCGGAGGAACGTCTTTTGCGCGAAAAAGAATTTTCCGTAGCGATCCTGAACAGTCTGCCCGGTGCATTTTACATTATCGACACTTCCGAAAAATTCTTGCGATGGAATGAAAATTTCGAAAAGATCACGGGCTATTCTTCTGACGAGTTCTGCCGGATAAGTCCGCTTGATCTGTTTGGTGGTACGGACAGGGATTTGGTCAGGGAGCGGATACATGACGTATTTGTCACCGGAGCTGCAGAAGTTGAAGCTGAACTGGTCACCACAAGCGGAAAGCGTATCCCTTATTTATTTACCGGTCAAACGATCCGGATTGAAGGGAGTTTCTGCCTCATCGGCATGGGAATCGATATCACCGAGCGCAAGCTGATCGAGGAAACCCGCAACAAAGCGCTTTTGTTCATAGAGACACTGCTTGCATCCTCTCCGACCGGGATACTGGTCTATGAGGGTGACAGCGGTTACTGCGTCCTGGCTAATCAGGCCGTGGCAGATATGACCGGTGGGACAATCGCGACCCTCCGCTCTCAGAATTTCAGAAACATCTCATCCTGGCGCGCAACAGGGTATTACCAGCTTGCTGAATCGGTTCTTGCCGATGGTGTTACGCGGCGCACGGAAAACGAGTTCGGAACTTCATTCGGAAAGTCTGTTGCTCTTGACGCTCTTTTCTCCAGATTCGACGTCGATGGAAGACCACACTTACTGCTTATCGTAATGGATATTTCAGAAAGAATACATCTTGCTGAAGAAAACAGACAGATCGCAGCGCAGATGCTGCACGTTCAAAAACTGGAAAGCCTCGGTGTCCTGGCTGGTGGTATTGCTCATGATTTCAATAATATTCTCACGGCAGTGCTCGGTAATGCCGACCTTGCTCTGATGCGGCTGCCTTTTGAATCTCCGGCCCGCGAAAACCTCATACAGATCGAGAAAGCTGCCGGTCGGGCCACAGAGCTTGCGCGTCAGATGCTGGCCTACTCGGGCAAGGGGCACTTCGTCATTGAAACTCTGAATTTCAATGAAATCGTTGAAGAAATGGCCCATATGCTGGAGGTCTCCATTTCCAAGAAGGCATTGCTGCTCTTAAATTTTACGCCCGATCTGCCAACTGTTGAAGCCGATGCCACCCAGCTGCGCCAGGTACTTATGAACCTGGTTATCAACGCTTCCGAGGCCATCGGCTTTAACAGTGGAGTAATCGCTATTACCACCGGCACAATGGAGTGCGACAAGGCGTATTTTTCGGACAACTGGACTGACGATCATCTTCCGGAAGGACTCTACGTTTATCTTGAGGTTGCCGACACCGGTTGCGGCATGGATCGTGAACTTATACCGAAGATATTCGATCCATTTTTCACCACAAAATTTACCGGGCGGGGCTTGGGAATGTCGGCTGTGCTCGGCATTATTCGCGGCCATAAAGGCGCGATCAAGGTGAGCAGTGAAAAAGGAAAGGGAACCTCCTTCAAGCTATTGCTGCCGGTCTCCCTGCACCCTGTTGTTCATGCCGGGAAAATTGAGGCGACTGATGGAATCTGGAAGGGGACAGGCATCATACTCCTGGTTGATGACGAGGAGAGCATCCGTGTGATGGGAGAGGAAATGCTGCATGAACTCGGATTCGATACACTGACCGCTTCGGATGGTCTGGATGCACTCGAAGTATTCAATCAGAACAAAGATCAGATCCGCTGTGTCATACTCGATCTCACCATGCCACGTCTGGACGGAGAGCAGACATTTCGGGAAATTCGCCGACTCAAACCCGATGTGCGCGTTCTGATATCCAGCGGATTCAATGAACAGGAAGTCACCAGCAAGTTCGTCGGCAAAGGACTGTCCGGCTTTATTCAGAAGCCCTATAAAATTATGGAAGTCAGTAACAAACTGCGGGAAATTCTGGAGGCTGTCACATCACCATGCTGCAACTGATCAATCTATCCAAAGAGTTCGCCGGTAACCCGCTCTTCACCACGATCTCCTGGCACCTTAAAAAGGGTGAGCGGGTGGCGCTGGTCGGGGAGAACGGCGCCGGAAAATCTACCCTGATGAAGATCATCGCCGGTCTCAGTGAACCCTCCTCGGGAGAGATCCAGTTCGCCAAAGGGGCCCGGGCTGCCTATCTGCCGCAGGATGGCATCATTACCACCGGCCGGATGCTGTTCCACGAGGCGCGGGCCGCACTGAGCGAGCTCCTGTCCATGGAAGAGGAGCTGCACCTTATCGGGCACGATCTTGAGAAGCTTTCCCATGACTCTCCCGAGCATGACCAGCTGCTGCATCGTTATGGTGAATTGCAGGATCAGTTCCGTCATCGGGGCGGCTATACCATGGAGACCGAGATTGGCACCGTGCTGAAGGGACTGGGCTTCTCGCAGGCCGACTGGCAGCGCGACTGCTGCGAATTTTCCGGAGGCTGGCAGATGCGCATCGCCCTGGCCTGTCTGTTGCTGCAGAAGCCTGACGTGCTGTTGCTGGATGAACCGACCAACCACCTGGACATTGAGGCACGCAACTGGCTGGAAGAGTATCTCTGCGGTTATCCCGGTTCGGTGATACTGGTATCCCATGACCGTTTTTTCATGGACAAGGTCTGCAGCAGGATTGCCGAAGTCTGGAACCACACGCTGACCGACTACCACTGCAGCTATTCCACCTATCTTGTCCAGCGGGAGGAACGTGTTTCAGCTCTGCGGGATGCCAAGCGCCGCCAGGACGAGGAGATTGAAAAGACCGAGGATTTTATCCGCCGCTTTCGCTATCAGGCTAACAAGGCCTCGCTGGTGCAGTCCCGCATCAAGCAGCTGGAGAAAGTCGAACGCATTGTGCTGCCTCCGGAGCGCAAGCGGATCCGTTTCCAGTTCCCGGAAGCTCCCAAAAGCGGCAAGACGGTCATGGAGTTAAAGGGACTCGTCAAATCCTACGGCAGCCACACCGTGCTGAACCGAGTCGATTTCACGGTCGAAAAGGGGGAACGCATCGCCCTGGCAGGGCATAACGGCGCCGGTAAATCGACGCTGATGGCGGTGCTGGCCGGAGGAGAATTCCAGGGGGGTGAACGTCTCCCCGGACACAATGTCAGCATGGATTATTTCGCCCAGGACCAGGCCGATGTGCTGGATCAGGAACGCTCCGCCTATGAGGAGCTGTATGCGGATGCACCTTATGCCATGGTTCCCCGGCTGCGCGACATCCTGGGAGCTTTTCTCTTCTCGGGTGATGATATTCACAAAAAAGTAGGCGTACTCTCCGGAGGTGAGCGCAACCGTCTGGCTCTGGCCAAGATGCTGCTGCGCCCCTCCAATCTGCTCCTGATGGACGAGCCGACCAATCATCTGGATCTTTTCAGCAAGGAGGTATTGCTTGACGCCTTGAAGGGGTTCGACGGAACGGTGGTTTTTGTTTCGCACGACCGCTATTTTGTTAATGCCCTGGCGACCCGTGTCGTTGAAGTAGAAGTTGGAAATCTGGAGAGCTTTTACGGAGATTACGAGTATTATCTGGAAAAAACAGGGGGTCAGGCGTCAAGGGTCAAGGATCAGGAAAAAGCGTCCGACTCACCCTTGCCCCTTGCCCCTTGCCCCTTGCCCCCTCTTAACAAAGAAGTGCGAATGAAAGACCGGGAAGAAGAGAAGCGTCGCAAACGCGAAGAGCAGACGCGCCAGAAACGGATGGGAGAGATAGAGTCGCAGATAGCGTCCCTGGAAAAGGAGCTGGCCCATCTTGAGGACGAGATGAACTCGCCCGGTTTCTTCGATGAGCCGGAACGGGGACAGCAGGGGGGAGAGCGTCATGCGGCGCTGAATGTCCGGCTGGAGGAGTTGTACGCTGATTGGGAAGGTTTGTCGGGCTGAGTACCGTACCTGATTTACACAGACGATGGAGAGTACTATGGCAGCCAATGTATCGTTTGTAGGCGCCGGGCCGGGAGCGGCAGATCTGATCACGGTCCGCGGAGCCCGGCTGTTGAGGCACGCCGATGTCGTCATATTTGCCGGCAGTCTGGTTGACCGCGAGCTGGTGCGACGTTATGCCACCAGGGCCGACGTTTATGACTCGGCCGGCATGACGCTGACCGAGGTCATCACCGTCATCATGGATGCCATCGCTGCGGACAGAAGTGTTGTCCGGCTGCACACCGGTGATCCCTGCATCTATGGGGCCATTCAGGAACAGATGGAAGCGCTTGACCGTCTGGGAATCGACTACCGGGTCGTGCCGGGCGTTACCAGTGCTTTTGCAGCGGCCGCCGCACTCAGGCAGGAATTGACCCTGCCTGAACTCTCCCAGACGGTTATTTTTACCCGCATTGAAGGGCGAACTCCGGTGCCGGAGCGGGAGCGACTGAGTGAAATTGCCCGCATCGGAGCAACACTGGTGATTTACCTTTCCGTCAACATGATAGAGCAGGTCGTAGACCAGCTTCTGCTGGGGGCGTATACCATGGCAACCCCGTCCGCTGTCGTCTGCCGGGCATCCTGGGACGATGAACAGATTGTCGAGGGCTCGCTGGCCGATATTGCCGCCAAGGTGCGCGAAGCCGGAATAGAGCGACAGGCGCTGATTATCGTGGGCGATGTTCTGGCAGCCCGTCGCAATGGGCTCAAAGCCAGATCTCTGCTGTATGACGGCGAATTTTCCCACGGTTACCGTGAGAGCATCGTGGTCTGAATTGCGCGTCGCGATCATCGCCATAACCGGCAATGGCGCCAGTTTGGGGCGCATATTACGCGAGCGGATAACCGGCAGCGAGCTGCACGTTTCCCGCCGCTATGCCGGTCAGGCCGGTACGGGATGCTGCTGTTTCGAACCATCCGGGATAAAAAACCTGATTTCCTCAGTCTGGAAGGAATACGACGGTTTTGTTTTCATCATGGCCACCGGTATTGTTGTGCGTATGATTGCGCCACTACTGGAGTCTAAGGAAATTGACCCGGCCGTGGTTGTGATTGATGATGCCGGTACATTTGCCATCTCGCTCCTTTCAGGCCATCTGGGAGGGGCGAACGAACTGGCCGGGCGTTGTGCCGTTGCAGTCGGAGCCCGGGCTGTCATCACCACCGCAACCGACGCCAACGGCCTCCCTTCCTTTGACATGCTGGCCCGGGAGAACGGCTGGATCATAGACGACATCCGGCAGGTGAAACACCTCAACACGCTGCTGCTTGATGACGAAGAGATCGCCGTTGTCGATCAGACAGGAAAAACCCGCACCTGGCTGCATGGCCGCGGCAGAGTCACGTATTACGAAACGTTTATAGAAGCTGCCGGCAGCACTGCGCGCGGTTTTCTGTTCGTCACCAATCGTCATCTGCCCCGGCAGATACATCCGGAGAGGTTGCTGATCCTGCGCCCGCGCAACCTGGTGCTTGGCATTGGCTGCAACCGGGGAACAGCAGCGGAAGAGATCGCAGCGTTTGTCACCAGTCACCTTAAACGAATATTTCTGTCCCGCAAAAGCGTCTGCTGCGTCGCCTCTGTATCTGCCAAACGTTATGAAACAGGACTTGTAGAGTATGCCGCCCGCCTTGGCGTGCCGCTGCACTGTTTCGAGAGCGACGAATTGAACCGGACCGATTTTCCCTCCCCGCCATCTTTCCATGCTCTGGCGGCTGTCGGCGCTTCTGGCGTGGCAGAGCCGGCGGCGATACTGGCTTCCCATGGCGGTAAACTGTTGCTGCAAAAAGTCAAATCCGAAAATGTCACGCTGGCGGTGGCGGAGCTTTCTCCTCAAAACCAGTAGCTGCTTTCAGATGGCATTGACGCCATAATATATTATGGTATATTGTTGGTATACATGATGCCGATGGAGGATTGAATATGTCAGTCAAAGCGACCTTTGTTCTTGATGATCTTGTGATCCGTGATGCCAGGGCCTATGTCATGGAAAATCACTTCAAGTCCCTCAGCGCTTTTGTGGAGCGGGCAATTCGCAACGAACTGGAAAAACTCCGGCAGGAAAATATCAGGTCAGCAGTGCTGAAGGCCGGGAGCGATCCGCTGTTTCTGGCGGACCTGATGGATGTGCAGCAGGCCTTTGAGCAAACCGATTTCGAGCCGGGTGCGGCATGAGTTTCAAATGGGGTATATATCTGGCCGACCTCAACCCGGTAATCGGTTCTGAGCAGCAGGGAAAGCGCCCCGTGCTGGTGATCAGTGATGAGACCTTTAATGCCGTTATGCCTGTTCTCTCCGTGCTGCCGATTACGTCGTTAAAAAAGGGGCGACGGGTTTATCCCAACGAGGCTCTGCTTAAAAAGGGGACAGGTGGAGTTGAGGTTGATTCACTCGTCCTTGCCCATCAAATCAGAACCATTGCCAAACAACGCTTGCAGAGCTGTTTGGGAAACGTTGATTCGACGGAGCTTCAGAGTGCGATTAACGAGGCATTGCGGGTGCACCTGAATTTGTGAGGTACCACATTGGGACATGACAACAACAAAATGCACAAGCTGCCCCTCATTGCACTGACAATGGGCGATCCCTGCGGTGTCGGCCCCGAGATCATCGTCAAGGTGTTGCATTCGCAGGAAGTCGCAAACATCTGCGTGCCGTTCGTGATCGGAGACAGGCTGGCAATGGAACGGGCCCTCGCTGTTTGCGGCTCGCACCTGCAGATCCATGAGATCGTAAAACCCGAAGACGCACGAACGGTTCCGGGGGGCTGCATCCCCCTGCTGGCGATCTCACATCTGACGGAAGCGGACATGGTGTACGGTAAACCGTCTGTTGCAGCCGGTGATGCGGTATTCCGCTACATCTGCCAGGCCGCCGCTCTCTGTCTTGACGGTCGGGTCGCAGCCATGGTTACCGCTCCGATCAGCAAAGAGGTCATGCACCGGTCCGGACACGACTATCCCGGTCATACCGAACTGCTGGCTGAATTGTGCGGAACAGACGATTTTGTCATGATGCTGGCGGGAGATGTGCTGCGGGTCAGCCTGGTGACAATTCACGAAGCGCTGACCGATGTTCCTCGGCTGGTGACCTTCGATCAGGTACTCAAAACGATTCGCATTTCAGCAGAAGGAATAGCGCGTCTGACAGGGAAGAAATCTCCGAAGCTGGCGGTTCTGGCGCTGAACCCTCACTGCGGCGAAGGTGGCATGTTCGGGAAAGAGGAGAGCTTGGTCATCGGGCCTGCCATTGACCAGGCTCGTAGTGAGGGAATCGACGCCGTGGGGCCGCTTTCTGCCGATACACTGTTCCATTTTGCCCAACAGGGAGTCTACGATGGCGTGGTGGCCATGTACCACGACCAGGGGCTGATCCCGCTCAAGATGCTGCACTTTGATGACGGGGTCAATATTACGTTGGGGTTGCCGATCATTCGCACCTCGGTTGATCACGGTACCGCCTACAATCTGGCCGGCACCGGGCAGGCTTCGGAAAGGAGCCTTTTGGCAGCGATCCGGATGGCTGCGGAGATAGCTCACAGTGCCAGCCTTGAGATGGCATGAGTACTGTCTTTGAGCTTATATTCCCGTCCGCGGCGAGAAGAATCCGGTTGTTTCCGACTGCAGACTGCTCATCTGCTCCCGAAAGCACTCCGGACAGACACCGTGACTGAAGAGGGCGTCAGAATGCTCGGAGATATACTGTTCCATCTGCAGCCAGATACTCCCGTCATCCCTGATCTTCTTGCAGTACATGCAGATGGGGATAATTCCCTCCAGACGCTTTATGCGCGCCAGAGCATCCTTGAGCTCATCGGTACGGAGCTTGAGCGAGAGATGCGCCTTCACTCTGGCCTGCAGTTCCTGCGGTTCAAACGGTTTTATCACGTAGTCGTTACCGCCGGCGCTGAATCCCTTGAGAATGCAGTGGGTGTCCTGCTGGGCAGTCAGGAATATAACCGGCACCTCTCTTGTCGCCTCGCCTGACCTGATGACGCTACAGAGTTCAAAGCCACTCATGCCCGGCATGTTAACGTCAAGCAGGATCAGATCCGGTGTCATCTCCCCGAGAATATCCAGGGCTTCAGCGCCGCTGGTGGCAAAACAGAGGTCGCAGACGAGTGTTTCGCTGAGCACCCCGCCAACGAGCTGCAGATTGCGGGGGTTGTCGTCAACAACCAGAATGACCGGCATGCCCTTCTTTTCGGACGATGTTTCCGTCATGCTGTTTCTCCATGAATGTTCTTCCGCGACTGGCAGGTGCGGTTGCGCCCCTGCTCCTTGGCTGAGTAGAGGGCATTGTCGGCGCTTCCGATCAGTGAATCCGGAGACATCCCAAGCTCCGGCACCGTGCCGGCCACCCCGATACTGACGGTTACCAAACGGGAGACCGGTGATGATTCATGACGAATCTGCTCGTTCCTGAGGGCCTCGTGAATCAGCTCTGCCACGAGGCAGGCGTTGTCGGCATCAGTATCAGGGAGGGTGACAGCCAGCTCCTCACCGCCATAGCGCGCCGCAAGGTCGGTAGCCCGCCGCATGCTGCGGCTGACAGCTCCGGCCACCCGTTTGAGGCATTCGTCCCCCTCAAGATGCCCATAGTGGTCATTGTAGCGTTTGAAGTGATCCACGTCGATCATCAGCAAAGACAAAGGATGCCTGGTGCGTATGGCGCGTTGCCATTCTCTGGCCAGTGCTTCGTCAAAATGGCGCCTGTTGGCTATCCGAAGCAGGCCGTCAGTGTTGGAGAGCTGCTGCAGCTCAACGTTAATCCGGCGCAATTCATCATTCAGATGCTTCATCTCCAGACGCGACCAGTGCAGTTCCAGTTGAACCCTTACCCGTGCCAGCAACTCCTGGGGAGCGAATGGTTTGATCACGTAATCGCTTCCACCGCACCTGAAACCCTGAACAATGTAGTCAGTTTCACCCTGTGCGGTAAGGAATATGACCGGGATGAGCCTTGTTGTCTCGCAGCTTCTGATCTGGCGACAGACCTCAAAGCCGTTCATTTCCGGCATATTTACATCCAGCAATATCAGATCGGGTACGATACTCTCCATAATTTCCAGCGCCTCACGGCCACCGGTAGCAAAACAGAGGTCGAACTCAAGACTTTCCCCCAGCATGCCGCCTATCAGCTGAAGATTATGGGGGTTATCGTCAACAACCAATATTACCGGTATTTTTCTGGTTTCGGTCACACCGGTTTCTCCTCTTCGTGCCGGCCGGTTGTTGCGGCACCGTTGAGAGCATCACCGTAGCCTGCAACCACCGTTTCAAAGCGGTTCATCTCAGCCTTGATCTGGGTGATGTTGAACGAGCTGAGAGCCGCGTCCAGCGCCTCGGCCCATGCACCGAGAAACGATGCGCCATGACGTCCGGCGAGCTCCATCACTGCGTCCCTGAACTGTCGGACCCGATTGACCTGCAAGGTTCTTCGCACTACCAGATAATTTTCTTTCAACGCCTCCAATGCCTCAACAAGGCCCGACCGATCCCGGCATGAGTAATCGGCAACCAGGGGTGCCCCTCCCGCGCTATCGCTGTTCTGATGCGGCTTGGTGATCCGACAGGGTATCGCCTTGGCCATCTCGGACAGGAGTTCCCCTTTGCGGAGCGGCTTGAGCAGGATTCTGAGGAACAGCCGGCGCATCTCCTCAATGTGCGCCGGCATGGCCGATGCCGTGACCGCAATCATCGGGATCTGCCTCAACTCCGGATCGGCGCCGGCAATACGAGCCAGTTCATCGCCATTCATGCCGGGCATCTTTATGTCGGTTATCACCAGATCCGGCCTCTGTTCGCGCATCAGCAGCAGGGCTTCCTGCCCGTCAGACGCCTCGAAGTACTCGAATGGCTGTTGCTCCATGTACGCCATCAGTAACCGGCGGTTCAGCTCCACATCGTCGACGACCAAAACTCGTGCCGGTTCGAAGGTGTACGCCACGCCCTGTCCGTTCATGCCGTCGGGGGCGTCTTCCGTGATGCAGGCGTCCATTGAGACCGCGCGCAGTGTAACGATGAAGACAGTGCCGCGCCCGGCCGGATTTCCTTCCACCCGGATATCGCCATTCATCAGACCGACCAGTTTGCGGCTGATGGCCAGCCCCAGGCCTGTGCCTCCGTATTTGGCGTGGTCCTGGTGGCTCATCTGCTCGAAAGCTTCGAACACCTTGGTTCGCTCTGCTTCAGGAATGCCGATGCCGGTGTCTTCCACCCGGATCTCCATGGTGCATCTGCCCGGAGTGTTCTCCGGAGGTGTGATACAGGACGCCTTTAAGCTGACATGCCCTGAGTCGGTGAATTTGACCGCGTTTCCGACCAGATTGAGCAACACCTGGCGCAGCCTGACCGGGTCGAGTATCACGGCGCCCGGGAGAGATGGGTCAAGCTCCAGCTCGAATCCGATCCCTTTCTCGTCCACCCGCTGGGAAAAGATCTGCCTGATCTCGTTGAACAGACTCCGGGGATCAAAGGCCGACGGCACGATCTGTAACTTGCCGGCCTCAACCTTTGAGAGGTCGAGGATGTCGTTGATCAGATGCAGCAGCGCCTTGCCGGAGCTGCTGATGGACTGGATGTACTCGGTCTGCTTCGGGTCGCGCGACAGGGGGAGCAGCAGGTCGGAGAAGCCGATGATAGCGTTCATGGGGGTTCTGATCTCATGGCTCATATTGGCCAGGAATTCGCTTTTGGCCTGGTTGGCGCTGTTGGCCAGGCCGGTAAGGCGCAGGGAGTTGTCCAGCGACTGCTGGAGCCGATCGTTGGACTCCTTCAGCTGTTCACTTTTCCTGTCCAGCGATGCCAGCGTCTCGGTCAACTGCGAGAGTGAAGGGCGGAAGACGACGAAAAATTCAAAGGAGAGGATCAGCAGGCCGATTACCAGAAAGACCATCTCAAGACGTTGCATGGAGGCGATGCGCTCTTTGGCCTCCTTGTCAAACCGGAAGGTAATCTTGTCCATCAGTGCCAGAAAACGGGGTTCGTTGGCGAGCATGATATCAGCCGTCGTGCGGGTGACGGAAGAAGGCGCGTCATCCCTGTCCGCCCCCCGGACAAGTTTTTCGAGCTCCGTCACCATAGCGGCATGAAACGGTTCCATCTCGGCGAAGAGCGCCTTGATCTCGGCCGAGTTCTCACGCTTTGGCAGCCCCAGCTTCTCGTCGCCATACTGCAGTCCCAGGTGAGCAGCCTTCCAGTCGGCGAAAGCCTTGTCGATCTCCTTGCCGCGCCGGGCCCGCTCGTCGGCGGATGTTGTTCGTTCCAGGGCCAGAACGCACTTGGTCAAACGCTGACTCAGCATGCGCTGACGCCCGGAGAGGTTGATCACCCGCGAGTCACCACCGTTACGCCTGATGGCGTACTGCATCAGAAACGAGGACGACAACAGCGTCAGAGCAATGAACGCCAGGGCGATACCGTAGATCAGCTTCAGATTGTGCAAACGTTTTTTATCCACGGATATCATGCCATTCCTCTGATCACCCGGTTCACTTCGACTGCAGCAGAAATTTGAAAACCGTACCACAGTCAGGCTTCGACTCGAACAAGACCCTGCCCCCCAGCACCTTCTCACCAAAGAGCTTCATGGAATAGGTGCCAAGTCCATGTCCCAACCCGTCTTTTGTTGTATAATTCCGTTGAAATATCCTTTTGGCAGCATCCTCCGGGATTACTCCCTGGTTCCAGACGCAAAAAACCACAACAGGACTCTCCATCTCGACATAGAGCTTGACCGTACCGTTCTCCGGAGTAGCTTCCAGGGCGTTTGATACCATATTTACCAGTATCCGTGAAACGAGTGCCCGATCGGAGACAAAAACGATATCGGCTTCAGGGAGGAAAATTGAAAAACTGCGCCTCTCGGTAAGCCGATGGTGGCTGAAAACATCCTTAAGTTCAGTAAAAATGGAAATCACGCTCAATTCCCGGTAGTGTGGCTGATATGACAGCGAAACGGTTGCGGAAAGATTTTTCTGAATCGAGACCTCCTGGGCGAGCCGCTCGGCCAGATTATGCAGCGCCGACAGATTATCGTTGGTAATGTCGGATTTCTTTTGAAGCGAGCAGGTGGTTCCCATGAGACCCTGCAAAAGATTAGAGGCATCATGCAGGAAGGTCTGTTCCAGATACACCCATTGCTGGTGCATGCTGATATCCTGCAGGTAGAGCAGGATGAATTTCCTCCCGTCGATATGTATGGGACTGCAGCGCACCTTGAAAAAGAGATCAATCTCCCTGAAATCCTTCTCGGTGGCGATACAGCACGTCTTCTCGACCGGCTCGGCTGAGCCCAGGGATGTAACGGTTGCTATGGCAGCCCCGCACGTTGAGCAAAAAGATGATGTGCCGCATCCCCCGGTCATTTCACAGGCGTGGACACACTTTACATATTCGCCAAGCCTGAGCCCGAGCACATCACCTGCATTTGCTACCCCCATAAACTCCAGGAATGTCTCGTTGATGGCCAGAATCTGCCGCTGCTCGTTCAGCACAGCGAACAACCCGCCGCTGGCGTTCATGAGCTCGCCGATCAATTCGTGCTCGGATATTGTTCTGAGAGTGTGCAGGAGCTCATCTTTATCCTGTCTTTCCGGCGCTGCGAAGTATGTCTCCATTTTCTTTCCTTTCAATCGAAACGGAACGGCACGATACTCTCATGAAGTATATAACAGAGGCTCTCGCAAAAGGCCTGTCATCCCCGAATTACTCTATCGGGGATCCAATCTTTTCAGCCACTTAGAATCTGGATTCCGGCTTAAAGCATGCCGGAATGACAGTTTTTTGGAGTTTTGCAAGAGGCTCAACTTATATAGCAATAAAACCGGATTATAGCTGATTACCTCCCTAAATCAAGGCAATTGCCGAAACAGCTGTCCGTCACACTTTGCGCAGATATTCGCGAATTCCGTCATTAAATCCCCGTGGTTCAAATCCGAATACTTTCTTCCATGCTCCATCGCAGATACTTTCCTCAAGCAGCATCTGCAACTGATCCATCGTAATCGGGAATTGGGGAATGTTCTGCAGAATCGGGATGAGCCGTCTCATCAGACCAAGCGGAGCGTGTGGTTTCAGGGGGGCGGTTTTGCCCAGAGCAGCGGCAATTGCGTCCAGCAAATCTTCATAACTCATGCGATCATTACCGCACAACTCGTACGTATGGCCGGATGTTCCGGGCAACTCCAGCGCCAGAGCAAAGCAGCGCGCCACATCATCGGCATGAATCGGCTGAAGTCGATATGAGCCGCTTCCGATGACCGGCATTATCGGAGCCAGGCGCAGCTGTGCGGCCAGCATGTTGACAAAGGCGTCCTGCGGCCCGAAGATCAGCGAGGGGCGAAAGATTGTCCATTCCAGACCGGAGCTGCGCACAAGCTCCTCGGCCTGCCATTTGCTCTTATGGTAATCCGATACCGCGTCGCAGCGGGTTCCCAGAGCCGACATCTGCAGATAACGTCGCACTCCCCCCTTTCGGGCGGCTGCCAGCATAGTGGTGGTTGCCTGTATGTGCAGTTTTTTGAACGTGATCCCTTTGGAGGGAACTTCTCGAATAATGCCGACCAGATTGATGACCGCGTCGCAACCAGCTGCAGCCTCTTCACATGTTTCCGGTCTGGTTACATCTCCCTCGATCTGTTCAACGTCTTCGGGAAGCTCTCTTAGCCGATGGGTCAGCAGGCGAAGTTTGTGTCCCCTGCGCAGCAGTTCGCGGTTCAAATGTCCACCAACAAAACCGGTGCCGCCGCTGATAAATATTTTCATTGGTGGTCTCCTCCTGGGCACTGCCGTATTGAGTGAAACTACAATAAGGAGCATAACATGAAATGCTGGACAAACGTTATTCCTTGGACTATAGTTCCCACTCAATTTTTTGGAGAGATGTCCGAGCGGTTGAAGGAGCACGCCTGGAAAGCGTGTGTACGTTAATAGCGTACCGAGGGTTCGAATCCCTCTCTCTCCGCCATAACTTCAACCAACAAAGTCCAGTGCAGTCCAAAAGCCCTTGAGAAATCAGGGGCTTTTGCTGTTTGATCGTCCCGATGAATCCAGCCCCGTCTTTTGACATCTGGTATTTTTTATGGTACTTTTTTAACCATAATACCATAAAAATTTTCGGATACCATAAAAACGAGGTGATTTATGCCGAAACGAGTAGTTCCGCTGACTGATGTGCAGGTAAAGAACGCAAAGCCCAGAGACAAAGACTATAAGCTGGCTGATGGATACGGCCTAGTGCTTCTCGTACAGAAGACATGCGGGAAGCTTTGGCACTTCAACTATACCTTCGACGGGAAGCAACTGCTGCTCTCCCTTGGCACCTACCCTGAAATCTCTCTAGCAGAAGCCCGCCAGCGCCGTGAAGATGCTCGCAAACTGCTTGCCCACGGAATAAGCCCGGGCGATGCCCGCAAAGCCGAAAAACAATCACAGACCCAGCAAACGGAGACCTTCGAGGCAATTGCCCTGGAGTGGTACAATCGTCAAGTGCCGGTCTGGGCAGCATCCCACGCCGCTACGGTCATCAGCAGCCTGAAGCGCGACGTATTTCCTCCTGTGGGAGCACGAGCAATTTCAGAACTCAAAGCGACCGACATGTTGCAGGTATTTCGCAAGATCGAAGCGCGAGAAAAAATTGAAACCGCACACCGGGTCAAATCCATCTGCGGGAAGGTTTTGCGGTATGCCGTCGCCACTGGTCGGGTCGAGCGCGATTGCACTGCAGACTTGAGAGGCACGCTGACACCGGTCATCCCCAAACACCACGCAGCCCTCACCGACCCCAAAGATGTCGCCCCCTTCCTCCGCGCTATCGATGATTACAACGGCTCGTTCGTCGTCAAATGTGCCTTGCGCCTGTCGGCTCTCGTATTCCTCCGACCGGGTGAATTGCGACTGTCGGAATGAACAGAATTTGATCTCGATGCGGGCGAATGGAACGTGCCGATCGAGCGGATGAAACTCAAGAAGCACCTGAAAGAATCGCGTAAAGGTGCAAAGCACCTTGTCCCGCTGGCACAGCAGGCCATAAATGTCCTGAATGAACTGCAAAAGGTAACCGGCAGCGGGAAGTATCTTTTCCCGAGCATGACCACCAACCTGAAACCGATCAGCGACGTTACGATTAATCAAGCGATCCGGCGCATGGGGTACGAAAAAGGCGAGATGACCGCCCACGGGTTTCAGGGCGATGGCCCGGACGATTCTTGAAGAGGTCCTGCATGTTCAACCTGAGATCATTGAACATCAACTGGCTCACGTAGACAGGGATTCCCTTGGCCGCGCCTACAATCGCACAACTCACCTGGTGGCGCGAAAGAAAATGATGCAGACATGGGCTGACTATCTCGATAACCTGAAGACTATTGCAATTACAGCAGGGGAACATCCGTTTTAGGTAGATTACCGATACTTCAGCCAAATCAGTACGCATTTGGAGAGTAATTTATGCTTGTCCGTCCCTTTTCCGATATTCATGCTGAATTCTGGCAGCCAAACAAAATCCCGCGCATTCTGGAAATG
>Ga0194037_1000158_pt1 | contig 51041 bp, 61 predicted proteins | sample JunL306m_MetaG_FD_148653 | JGI IMG/M metagenome (GOLD analysis project Ga0194037, IMG submission 148653) | Anoxic zone freshwater microbial communities from boreal shield lake in IISD Experimental Lakes Area, Ontario, Canada - Jun2016-L304-6m | ecosystem: Environmental > Aquatic > Freshwater >... | reverse complement strand
TCTGGTTTTTGGTTTGTGCTGTGGGCCAGGTGCTGTCGGTGACGGTTACCTGCAGGTTGGTGAGTCCGGTTGCCGATGGTGTTCCGGAAATAATGCCGGTAGTGGCGTTGATGGAAAGTCCGGGGGGAAGCTGTCCGGTCAGGCTGAAGCTGTAGGGGCCGTTGCCGCCGCTGGTTCGGATCGCTTCGGAGTAGGGGGTTGAGACGAGGCCGTTGGGCATGCTGGAGGTCAGGATCAGCAGCGGGTTAAAGACGTTGATGGTGAATTGTTTATAGACGACGCGGCCGTATGAATCCTGCAGTGAGATAACAAACGGCAGGGTGGTGGCGTTGATGGGGGTGCCGGTGATGATGCCGGTTGTTGGGTTGAGGGTAAGCCCGGTCGGCAGTGCGCCGGAGTAGACGCCCCAGGTGTATGGCGTCAGGCCGCCTGTGGCGGTCAGGGTCTGGTTGAAGGCGGTGCCGACGAGGCCATCGTTCAGGCGGGTAGTTATGTTCGTTAGGGCTGCGTCAACCGAAAATGAGAACGATTTTGATGTGCTTCTGCCTGAACCATCGGTAATTCCGACTGTAAAATTGAAAACGCCAGTAGCAACTATTGCTGAAACGTATACTGTGCATCCCGACCAACCACCACCAGAGTACGTACATTGTGAGTTCCAATAAGAATAAGCAGCTACGCTCTTTGGAGTGCCTGATATTTTTCCTGTTCCGGAAAGTGTAACTCCATTTGGTAATGAACCTGCCGTTACAGTAAAGGTAAATGGAGCTTTACCACCAGAAGTAACAACATTATTCGTGTAAACAACACCTTCTGTCCCTCGTGATAGAGTGTCAGTGGTAATTACTAGCGGCGCTGTCACTTCGATGGAAAACTCGCGTTCGGCGTAAGTCCCCACTTTATCAGTTACTCCTACGGCAAAGGTATAGTTGCCGGCGGTGGTTGGTGTGCCGCTGATGGTGGCAAGTTCCGGGTTGAGGGCAAGCCCGGTGGGGAGTGTGCCGTAGGCTTTGCTGAAGGTGTAGGGGCCGACACCACCGGTGATTTTTACCGCCTGGTTGTAAGCGACACCGGTTTCAGCGTGCAAAAGCGAGCCTGATGGTGTGGTGAAGTTGAGTATGCCGGTTGGCGCCATGCCGACGGTAAGAGTTGCACCGGCGGTGTCGGAGACGATGACATTGTTGATGGTGACGGTACTGTAACCTGATTTGGTGATGGTAACGGTATAGACTCCGTTGGCGGGACGAGGATCAAAGATAAAGTTGCCGGATGTATCGGTCTGAGTGGTGGTGCTGGCAGCGATGGCGACGGTGGCAGCGGCCAGAGGAGTGCCGGTGGAGAGGTCAGTTACGCTGCCCATGATGGTGGTGATAACAATACCGGCTCCGGTTACAGGGATATCCTGTGCCTTATTGTTGGCGGCAATGGTCAGGTTGGCGGTTTTTGCGCCTTTGCTGGCAGGGGTAAATCCCAGGCTTAGTGTACATGCTCCACCTGCTGCCAAGGTTGGAGCAAGGCTGGCACAGGGGGTTGTTCCACCAGGGGTAATACTGAATTCGGCTGCATTTGTTCCAGTCAGTGTGACAGCGGTGACAGCCTGTGTGCTTGTGCCTATGTTACTAAGTGTCACCGTCTTGGGGGTTGCTGTCTGTCCCACGTTATAACTGCCGAGACTGAATCCACCGGAAATCATAAAAGAATCCAGGGACCACTGTCCGCCACGAACAGGCCAGACGTAGTAGGTGTACGTCCTACTGCTATTGAACACGGCGCCAATGTTCATATTGACGTTCCATGCGCCGCTCGTGTAGCTGGCGCTGGTACTGGACGACCAGTAGTAGTTCGCCTTAACATTAGTAAATACTATACTCAACCACCCGGCAGAGTTTGACTGGCCAAAGTTGACTAAGGTCAGCAACTCGGTGCTGTTTGGGAGACGCCAGTCTGTTTGCCCCAGATAGCTGTTGCTGTTCAGGCATTTCACATAATCCAGCGCACCTTGCCAGGTTTTGTAGGTGGCCGGGCTGCAGGCCGTTGGGCCGGGGGCATTGCCGTCCTTGGACCAGATCAGGTTGGTCAGTTTATCTGTCACGCTCTGATCGCCGTTATCGACAAAACGCGGTACCGGCCAGGCCAGCCCTTTTTGCAGGGCGCCGTCGTCACCGGCGGTGTACGTGGCAGTCTGGCCGGTTTTGAGGATGGTGACGACACCGGCTGCCTGAGCCGGGCCGCAGGTAAGCAGACAGATGATGAACATGATCGGGAACAGATACTTCATTGAGTGACCTCCTTTGGTGGTGAAACGATTTCAGTATGCATACAGTCTTGTAATTTGAAAGCAAATCCCCCTCAATCCCCCTTTGCAAAGGGGGAGGCTTTCAAACCACCCTTTGCAAAGAGCTGAAATAGGGGATGTATTTATTCTGTACGTTCTTACAAGTTGCGTTTACGAACTTTGAGTTTGCGCAGTCCGTAGGGTGCGCCGTGCGCACCATTGCTGAACCCTGACAAAGACATCGGCAACTCTGACAACGGTGCGCAAAGCGCACCCTACAAAAGCTCAATCTTTAGCCTTGCCGAGTACACTCCCCCCTTTCAGAAAGGGATGCTTTTCGTTCCCCCCTTTGGAAAGGGGGGTTAGGGGGGATTTGCCGTTGGGTTTAGATTTTGAGCGGCTCGCTTTTACGTACCATCCTCTCCACTCCCCGCACCTACTACCGTCCCAGCCAGCCACCGGTTTCGCGGACAATGACAACTTCGCGCGCCACTCGCAGTGCGCCTGGGCCGGGCTTTCAACACCACTCCGGAACGCTGGCTGATCCAGCAGATGCAGTATGATCTGTAGAAAACGCTCCAGCGAGATGTTGACTTTAAGTTGAACTACTCGCAGCCTGATCATCCCGAGGCATAGCTATTGTTGAACACGTGACCATCTTTCCTCATTCACTATTCACTATTCTCCCTTCAGCATTCCTTTTCTACTGTCCGCCACGCACAGGCCATACATAGAAGCTGTAGGTCTTACTGTCGTAGCGCACGCTGCCAACGCTCATACTGACGTACCATGCGTAGCTCGTGTAGCTGGCGTAGGTACTGGACGAGTAGTAGTAGTCCGCCTGAACATTAGAAAATCCTTGTGTATTCAGCCAGGTGGCGACATTTGCCTGTTGCTCGTTCACCAGGCTACGCAATTCAAGCACGTTGGGCAAACGCCACTGACCGGCTGTGCTGCCGTCAGTCAGGGCGCAGGCGCCGTTGGCCAGGGTGTTGGCCGAAGCGACAGCGGTTGCCCAGGCCTGATAGCCGAAGCAAGCGGCGTTTTTGAGCCAGATCAGTCCGGTCAGGTTGTCGGTAACGGTGCCGTTGGCGTTGTCGGTAAAGCGGGGCGATGGCCAGGATGCGCCGGTTTGCTGCTCTCCGGCCTGACCGGTGCCGCTGCAGTCAATGGCAGTGCCGTTGGTGTCCCAGCAACCGGTTTGACCGGTTTGCGGGAGCACCGGCCCTGCGGCGAAGGCAATTGAGAATGAGGAATTGAGGATGAAGAATGTGGAAACCATGAGCAGCAGATGTTTCATGTGGTGATACCTCCTGTTGAATTAAATTCAGATTTTTATTCTCGTCCTCACGCTCCGGCGTGGGAAGGCAGTCTTTAACGCTCCATCTAACGTCCTCAGCTCTTGACATACACCTTATATGCTGTATAAACTCTTTACATGACCGGCAAGCAGCTCAAAAAACTTCTGGTAGAACATGGATGGCTGCTTGATCGTATCTCCGGAAGCCATCACATCATGATTCGTGATGGGAACCGGTCAATTCCCGTACCGGTTCACGGTTCGACTGACCTGCCCAAAGGTCTTGTCCATACCATCCTGAAACAGGCAGGAATAAAGGAGTAACAATCATGTTGGCATATCCGGCACAGCTTGAAAAACAGGATGGCACATATCTGGTCAGCTTTCCTGATCTCGAAAATGTCATGTCATATGGCGACACGATCGAAGAGGCTCTCCATAATGCCGAAGAAGCTTTGAACGGATGTATCGAATCCGATTTCGAGCGAAATTTTGCGATTCCATCCCCTTCGGTTATTTCCGGAAATGCACTATTCAGCATCCCCGTTGCACCTCATATTGCGGTTGCCATCATGCTCCGTTCCCTGCGGGCCGGTCGCCCACAAATAGAGGTGGCGCGGCAACTCAATATCTCGTACCAGGTTTACCAGCGCCTGGAAAATCCCCGCAAAGCCAACCCAACCGTCAAGACCCTGGAAAAAATTGCCCGTGTGTTCGGTAAGCGGATAGAATTGGGGTTCGTGTAGCGTATCCTGGTTTTCTCCGTGCCCCTGTGCCTCTGTGTGGGCTTGGTGGCTTTGGTAGGGTGGGCATGGATTCATCATGCCCACGCGGTATGCCAATCGGCGGGCAAGGTAAATCTTTGCCCACCCTACGAAAATCCGACTCTGATGAACAAACAACGCCGCTCCTCCGGTCAAACTCAGACAGGAAAAGCGGCGTTAAATGGTACTCTCCAATAAATCTTCAATCCCAAACCGGGCAAGCCGAAACAAAAATCAAAACCGTTCTCACACAGAGGCACAGGGGCACGGAGAAAATCTAAGGCGAAAATCTTCAGCTTTTTGTTTACTCCAATGTCAGCACTTAACATACGAGGCTCTTGCAAAAGTCTGAAACTCTGTCATTCCGGCAGGCTTTTGGCCGGAATCCAGTCTGTAAACGCCTGAAAATCTGGATCCCGGATAGAAGCCTTCCGGGAAGACAATCTTTTTGCACAAGGCTCATATGATCCTGGTTTTCCCCGTGCCTCTGTGCCACCGTGTGAGAACGGTTTCTGAAGGTTTTTGTCAGATAGTGTAAAGAATGAGGTCGTAATGGACTACAATTGACAGGACCGAAGAGTGGATTCAGAGGTGCTGCAACGTGGTACCCCAGGCGCATATCATGCGCCCCTGCGGGAGAAATAAACGGTTGCTCTGGTGGATTTGTGGGGGGCGCAGCCGGAGCTACAGTGTGACGTGTGCTGAGCGGAGTCGAAGCAGTTGTGAGTTGTGAGTTGTGAGTTGTGAGTTGTGAGTTGTGAGTTGTGAGTTGTGAGTTGTGAGTTGTGAGTTGTGAGTTGTGAGTTGTGAGTTGTGAGTTGTGAGTTGTGAGTTGTGAGAAACGTGCCCGATCTGAAATGCGCTGTCAAGCATTATCTGACTAAAATTACAGATATTTTTGCGCGTTTGAGTCATCCGGTCCGCCACCATTCTTGTTATGCGGAGTAATAATATTTTGGTGCATTCCTCCTATAGATTTATAGAAGCGTTGTCAAGGATTCTAATATTATTTTTAATCCATTTTTCTAATAATTCATCGTTCCCACGCTCCGGCGTAGGAATGCAGCGGTATACCAATCGGTGGGCAAGGTGAATCTTTGCCCACCCTGTCTACAAAACTGAACTTCAGATTTGTAACCATTTTATTTTTTTGCCTGTATAATGTGGGTATTCAGAATTTGCCACGAACCACCCGTCACGCAAATTGCACATTGAGGGGGGCGCATTGATAACCATTGAGCAAGTCGGAACATTTGTCTGCGACGACAAATATCGATATTACACCCATGCAGTGATAGAGGCGAAAAAGGATGGTGTTGAACCGGAGGATATTGTTTACGTTCTTCTTAATGGTAAAGTAATCGAAGAGTATCCGGAGCGAAATCGCCTGCTTGTCTACGGAAAGATGCTAAACGATGTTCCGCTGCATGTTGTCTGTAACTATTCAGACCCGGATTTACTATACATCGTCACGGTTTATATTCCATCTACTGTTGAATGGATTGCGAACTTCCAGAAAAGGAGGTTGAGGAAAAAATGAAAAAACAGAGTGAAAATAAATGTCCCGAATGTTCCGGCCTAATTATGCCCGGCGAAACCAATATGGTGTTTGAGTTGGCGGATACGGTATTCACTATCAAAAATGTATCTGCCGATGTTTGCACGGCATGCGGTCAATCGTTTATTTCCGGCCATGTCGCATCCGAGGTAAACCGGCTTGTAAACCGGATGAGCGAGGATGTGCAGTCATTTGTCAAGACAGTTCCGGGAATCGCCGGACGACGGCATGAAGTGGCGATAGCTGTTTAATTTATCCCGTCCGCATACCCGGATTCTCTTTATAAATCTCAAGCGATAGGATGGGCAGCGCAGCGTGCCCATCATTAATCGACGCCTGTTGATGGGCGCGGCAAGAAGCCGCCATTGCCCATCATACTCAACTGGCCTTGCAAGCTCCCGCTTGCCGAATCAAAAACGCCGCTCCTCCGGTCAAAAACGGACCGGAAAAGCGGCGTTGTATCGCGTGCTGAAAATATGGCCGTCACAAATAACGGCAGCGCCTCAAACGAAGAGCGACGAGGGCTTACCCCCAAAAAAAATCAAAATTTTACGGGCATTTAAGGGCGTTTCAGAGGTATTGCTGTTCACGGTAGTACCCTTTCAATCTCTTCACGGCTCAGGCCGGTGATTTCCATTACATCATCAATCGCCATCCCTTTTTGTATCATCTTGCGAGCTACTTCAAAACGATTCTTTTTCTCACCGATCTCTATTCCCTGATCAATTCCTTTTTCAATCCCCTGTTCAATCCCTTTTTCAATCCCCAGTTCAATCCCCTGTTCAATCCCTTTTTCATATTCTTCCAGCAGTTTATAGCGGTCGGAAGTCTCTTCCATACGCCAGTATTCATACACATCAAGCTCATCCTTTGTCCACGAAAACAGGGCCGCCTGAGTGTAAGCATTATTCAGTTCCGGGATTGCCTCGGCGCTTTTCGGGATCATGGTCAAACCGCCGGCGTTCTTGATGAAGTAGATCCATTTTTCGACTATGCCGTCAAGTTGCTCTTCGCTCTTGTCGAATTTTGGAAGCTCGATAAAGTTGAATTCCAGATCTTTCAGTTCCTGCTTATGAGTGGCCTGGTTGAGGATCAGATGGCGAGTGAGGCAGTTTTCTCCATCAAAGCAACTGAAATCAAGGATACCAATGAAGATAACCTGCCCCAGTTTCGGGTAGTCCTCCCCCTTGTCAATCTGTCCGGTGTAGGCTTTGGCGGTATAGTATTGGGCGCGTTTCCGGAAAGAGTATTTCTTTTCCACCTGCATTTCGACTATGAAAGAGACTCCGCGATTATCAACCGCTTTAATATCAAGAATTGTTTCTTTAAGTATGGCTATATCGGGCGCCTGCCAGGGATTTTTAAGGGTGACCTCCCGGATGCTCCTGTCACCCTGCAGATCAAGCACGGCATTCAGGAAACCGATCAGGATATCCTTGTGCTGTTCGCTGCCGAAGACTTTCTTGAAGGCTATGTCGGTGGTGACGTCAACGAATTGCATGGGTGATTTCCTGGCTGGATCTGCTTGAGGTATCGGGTAGGTTGAATCTAGTTAAATTAAACTGACTGTCAAGAATTTTAATATTATATTTTACTTAATTTGTACTCTTGGCGTAGACCATATTGGGCATAGCCGTCCAATTATATTTGGGGTGCCTTTTATATGATTATCAGGCTTGACTTCTGGGCATTTGCTATTGTCCTCCAATTGTCTTAGGGGTCAGTCCTTGACACGAGACATTACGTCCTAAAAATATGGCCGTCACAAATGACGGCAGCGCCACAAACGACGGGCGACGAGAGGTCTACTACCCCCCCCCCAGTAAATCGAGGGGTTACGGCGGTTTATGGGCGCTGTAGCGGGATTGTTGGTCACGCCATTACCCCTTCGGCTCCGCTCAGGGCAAGCCCTTCAACCTCTTCACGGCTCAAACCGGTAATTTCCATGACATCATCAATTGCAATCCCTTTTTGCATCATCTTGCGAGCGACTTCCAGCTTCTCTTCAATCTTGCCTTTCTCAATCCCTTTCTCAATCCCCTTCTCAATTCCTTTCTCAAACTGCTCCTCAAGGCTGTAGCGGTCTTCCGCGTCACGGATCTGCCAGTATTCGTAGATATCAAGCTCTTTCCGGCTCCAGCTGTTCATCGCGGCCTGGGTGTACGCTTCCTTTAATTCAGGAATAGTTTCGGCGTTTTTCGGGATCATCGTCAGATTGCCGGCGTTTTTGATGAAGTAAACCCATTTCTCGATGATGCTTTCAAGATCGGCTTCCTGCTTGTTGAATTTGCGCAGTTCGATAAAGTTGAATTCAAAATCCTGCAAATCCTGCTGCAAGGTTTCTTTGTTCAGTATCAGATGGCGTGTAAGATAATTATCACCGTCAAAAGAGTTGAAGTTGAGGATGCCGATAAATATGACCTGGTTCAGCTTCGGGTAGTCATCGCCTACTTTTATCTGTCCGGTATAGGCTTTGGCGGTGTAATACAGAGCGCGCTTGTCAAAGCAGCGGGTGTCTTTTACCTGCATCTCGACAATAAAGGTGACGTCGCGATGATCGACCGCTTTGATGTCAAGGATGGTTTCTTTCAGAAGCGGTATATCAGGTGCCTGCCAGGGGTTTTTGAGGGTGATCTCACGGATGCTCTTGTCACCCTGAAGATCAAGCACGGCGTTCAAAAAACCGATCAGTATCTCTTTGTGCTGTTCATTGCCGAATATTTTCTTGAAGGCTATGTCGGTTTTGACATCAACGAATTGCATGATGTTTTCCTGGCTGGATCTGCTTGAGGTATCGGGCAGGTTGAATCTAGTTAAATTAAACAGACTGTCAAGAATTTTAATATTATATTTTACTCAATTTTCCACACTTCAGCAAACTGTATGCTCCATATCCTGACAGCTTGTTTCTTCATATTGCCTGTGGCGCCATTTTCCCATCGTCACGGCTCAGGCCTTTACTCGTCTTCATCATCACCGGCGACGCCATCAACATCCGTCACATCAGGAGGGAGCAGGGCAACAGCTTCAGCGACGGGAAGTTCCTGGACGTCCTTCAGCTTTCTCCCGATTACCCGTGATCTCACCTGGGCCTTCTCGATTGTTTCCGACGCCTGATGCAGTTTCTTTTGCACCGCGTCCAGAACTTCGCCATACTTTGTCCATTCGGTTTTGACTGCGGCAAGCAGATTCCAGACCTCACTTGAGCGTTTCTGGATCGCCAGGGTGCGGAAACCCATCTGGAGGCTGCTCAAAATAGACCACAGGGTAGTCGGACCGGCAATGACCACACGACACTCCCGTTGAAGAACTTCAGTCAATCCTGTTCTGCGGATAACTTCAGCAAAGAGGCCTTCAATCGGCAGGAACAGAATAGCGAAATCCGTAGTTTCCGGAGGGTTCAGATACTTCCGGCAGATATCTCCCGCGCAAGCCTTGACACGGGTTTCCAGCTGCTTTCCCGCCACCTCCACCCCTTCGATGTCGCCCCTCTCCTGAGCTTCTACAAGGCGCTGGTAATCTTCGACAGGGAATTTTGCATCAATCGGGAGCCAGACGGTCTCATTCCTGTCCAAGGCAGGCCCCGGCAACCTGACCGCAAATTCGACACGCTCGCCACCATGCTTCGTGGCCACGTTTGCGGCAAACTGATCAGGATTGAGCACCTGCTCCAGCAACGCTCCAAGCTGAACTTCTCCCCACGTCCCCCGCGTCTTGACGTTCGTGAGCACTTTTTTCAGATCGCCAACACCTGTGGCAAGCGACTGCATCTCGCCGAGTCCCTTATGCACCATCTCCAGACGTTCACTGACCAGTCTGAAGGACTCTCCCAGGCGTTTTTCCAATGTCCCTTGCAGCTTCTCATCCACGGTCTGCCGCATCCGGTCAAGTTGAGCGGCGTTGTCTGTCTGCATGCTCCGGAGTCTGGCTTCCACCGTTCCCCTGATCTCCTCCAGTTTCTTCCCGTTTGATTCCGCAAGCTTCCCGAGCGCGGCCGACATAGCTTCGAGCTGGATTTTCTGGAGGTTGGCGAATTCGCCCATTGTTCTGGCGGTGGATTCTGTCTGGATAGTGGAAACGTCCATCATTCGTCGTACTACGGAATCACCGAACGTTTTGAAGGCTCCGGTAAGTTCCTGTCGCTGCTCTCGCGCCGCACTGCCCTGTTCATCCCTGCTCCGGGCCACTTCTTCCCTGACAGCACGCTCGGTACGCTCCTGCGTTTTCTCGAAGGAGTCAAGACGGGGAAACAGAACTGATGCATCCGCCTGCGATGCTTTCCTGAAAAGCATCAGCAGGAGCAACAGTGCGACCGTAAGAAAAATGAGGATCATAATCAATAAAAAATCAGTCATGCCTGAACCCCCACCATTACACCGCAGAGTGGCGGTGTGACGTCAGTCCGGCGTCTTATAGCCGCAGATGCATCTACCATTGGATCGTAACGTCCAGTTCCTGCGCACTCCCCTGCTGACGGGGACGGTCAGCCAGTCGCCCGATACGATCAATCTGCTCAAACAGCTCCGTCATCCGGGCTGCCGGAATGCGTAGCCTGATCCGGCTGGCCGGAAGAACGGCATCGTCAACGATTGTCGCGCCGGAGCGGATGGCAGCCGTCCGGATCGCTTCAGCCGCAGTTGAACGGTCTGATACAGTCAGACGCAGTATCAGTTGAGGCTGGTACCTGTCTGCATCCGCTCCGGCCGGGCGGCCGGCCGGAGTGGATGCCCCGGATTCAGCGTCCTGTCTCATCGTTTTCTTTTCAGATTTCTTTTTCATCTCCGGTGCGGCTTCAAGCATGCGAATGCCGGACTTTTCCTCACGTGCAGATCTGGCTGGTTCAGGAGCGGCTGTGGTCGCCGGCGCGGCATGATCCTGTGTAACGGATCGGAGAACGGGTGCCTGGGCAGACGGAACAGCAGGCGGCTGTGAAGAAGCGGGCGCCGGCCGATCAACAGATTTCCCGTCACGAACCTGATGTGTTGCTTTTTCAGGCGCTGGAGCTGCCGGTTTGATCCTGATATCTTTCTTCCGGGGAATTTCCGCCGGTGGCGCCGGCGCCGGCACGTCCTGCAGGTTGCGCGGAGCTTTCAGTTCCGTTTCCACCGTCTGCGAAAGGTAGTAGCCGGTCAGACAGACCACCAGCAGGGCAGCCGCCTCCAACGGAATCCTGATCCGGAGCGGAAAGAAAAAGCGTTGATACCATAGTCTGCGCCGGGGTACCTGTTCACGCACATGAGCCATTATTCGCGCGGTCATCCAGGGTGGCGGCTCAATCTCTGGGGTTGTACGGACCAGATGAAGGGTGGTCTGCAGGTCTGCAAGAATGGCCCGGCAGGCTGGACATTTTTTCAGGTGTTCTTCAACCATACTGCGTTCGTGCGTCGGCAGGTCGCCGCCACAGTAGGGGGACAGGAGTTTCCGGATATCGGTATGGCTGTTCATGATGCACCCACCGCCTTCCTGACACAGTCCCTGACCGCATCCCGCGCCCGGAACAGACGCGATTTGACCGTTCCCTCACGCAGCTTGAGCACGCTGCCGACCTCTTCATATGACAGATCCTGCATATCACGCAGCACGAGCACCTCCCGAAATTCAGGTGTGAGCGCTTCTATGCAGCGCTGCAGCGCCTGTCGTAATTCCACTTCCTCCAGAAGCTGCAACACCGATGGTGAATCACCGGCCGGATCGGGCATTCTTTCGTCGTCGCTTCCTGGAAGCGGCGCATCCAGGGAGTAGGCAGTCCGTCGTTCGCGCTGCTTAATCTGCTGCAGACGATTCCGTGAGAGGTTGATCACGATGGCTGTCATCCAGGTTGCGAATCCGGACTCTCCGCGAAAGTCGCCGATCTTTCTCCAGGCCGAGATGAAGGCGTCCTGGACGACGTCACAGGCATCCTCATAAACTCCGGTCATCCGAAAGGCCACGTTCAGAAGCATGCGCTGATGCCGCATGACCAGTTTTTCGAAGGCCGCCGTGTCACCCGCGCGGCAGGCATCTGCCAGGGCACCGTCATCCAGGCTGTCAGAGCCGTCAGCACCCATGATTATATGACATGTTCACTTCCATAAATGTTCCCGCTAAAATGCTGCATGTTGGTTTCAGCTTTGATACAGTTATATATCAACAAAAAATCGATTGCCATGTCCATCTGATTCGTAGCATAAGAATGTCCACGAAATAACAGTGGAGGAGTGTATGCAGTTTTATATCGATGACTATTTTCCCGATGACATCAACGCTGTTGGCGATTCCGGCATGGCCGGATTCGATGAGAAACGGCCTCTGTATTTCTCCGGTTGCAAGCTTTTTCTTGCATTTTATCGCGAGGAGATCAAAAAACGGCACGACAGCGGGGCAAGCGGCACAGATGTGTGCCATAAGCTGAGCGACATGATGGACGAGTTGAATAACAAGCTCTTCCGGGCGATCATATTTGATCTTGCGGGGGGGGACGCCATGCTGGAACATATCAGCCTGATAGCGGTTGGCGGCTATGGCCGGGGCGAGCTGAACCCCTATTCGGACATTGACATCATGTTTCTGCACGATGGTACCATTCCGGTGGCAACGGTGGAGGATATAGCCCAAAAACTGCTCTACTTCCTGTGGGACATGCGTCTGGATGTCGGTTACTCGGTCCGGATGATTGCCGATTGTATTGAAATGGCCGCAGCCGACGGCACCGTCAAGACAGCGTTGATGGACTCCCGCTTTTGTTCGGGCAGCCGGCAGCTGTTCGACAACCTCGTTAAAGCCATCTTCGGTCAGATTCTTACTAAATCCAGTGACAAGTTCATTAAGGAAAAAATAGCCGATATGAAAAGTCGCCGCGAAAAATACGGTTCTACGGTGTATCTGCTGGAACCGAATCTGAAAGAGGGCGAAGGGGGATTACGCGATCTGCAGACCGCCCTGTGGGTGGCACGCATAAAATACAAGTTTTCAGATCCCCGTGAACTGATCATGAAGGGGATAGTAACAGACGAAGAGCTGGAAACATACAATTCAGCTCTGGACTACCTCTGGCGTATCCGCAACGAACTGCATTACTACAGCGGCCGCAAGAACGACCAGCTAACCTTTGATGCCCAGGTACATCTGGCCGATTTTATGGGATACCGGAAGCGTGATCTGGTACTGGCTGTCGAGGATTTCATGCGGGATTACTACCGGCACGCCAACAGGGTCGAGCATCTCGCATCCAGCCTGGTCTCGCGCTGCATCTGGCGCGACGAAGGCGCACTGAAAATCCTCGGTTATTTTGTTCGCCGACCGGTTGGCGACGGCTGCTTTGTGTTAAAGGGGGAACTGGTAATACCCGATGAATCGGTCGTGGATACTAATCCGGTCGTATTGATGCGTATCTTCGAATTGGCCCAGAAACATGGAGCATCCCTGAATATCCGCGTCAAGGGGCTGATACGCAGGAATCTGAATATGATCAACGATACGTTTCGCCAGAATCGTGAGGTGAATCAATCTTTTCTGAACATTCTGCGTGCTCCCCGGGAGGTAACCGAAACTCTGCGTCAGATGCATCATCTGGAATTTCTGAACTGCTTCATCCCGGAACTGGAACATATCTACTGCAAGGTGCAGCACGATATGTATCACATTTATACTGTTGATATTCATACGCTTTTTGCAGTTGAACAGACGGAACGGATGCTGAGCGGCGAACTGAAAGAGCTGTTGCCGCTGCCGTGTGAAGTGGCCGCCCAGATCGGCAAGCGGGAGTTGCTGATTCTATCGGTACTTTTTCACGATATCGGCAAAGGCGAAGGAGGCGGCCATGCCGAGAAGGGTGCTGCCATGATTCCTGCCATTGCCGGACGGTTGGGTCTTTCCGCCGAAGACAGCGGAAGGCTCGAATTCCTGGTGCGGCAGCACCTCCTCTTTGCGCACATTTCGCAACGCCGCGACCTGAATGACGAAAAAATGATTGCGCAGTTCGCCCACCAGATGGGGAGCAGCGAAAATCTGAAGATGCTGTACCTTCTCACGGTGGCCGATGTCAGGGCTGTTGGTTCGGATGTCTGGAGTACCTGGAAGGCGTCTCTTTTTCAGGAACTGTACGAAAAGGCCTTCAATGTACTTGAACGGGGAGAATTCCAGCAGGAGGCCAGCAGTGAAAGGGTCAGGGCTGTTGCAGCCAGGGTGTCCGCCCTGCTTGAGGACGACCTGCCTGCTGAAGAAGTTCAGAATGAGCTTCTGGCAATGCCGGTACGCCTGCTTCTTTCAAATCCGGCTCTGCTTATTGCCGAGCAGACCCGCCTGTTGCTGGGATTGGAGCACTCAGGCATTCTGATGCGTATAACTCACCAGCCGGAGAGTGGTTACTCCGACTTCACCATCTGCACCCACGATATGCCGGGACTGTTTTCACGGATTACCGGCGTCATGGCTGCCAACGGCGTCAATATTCTGGGAGCCCAGATCAATACCAGCAAGAACGGCAAGGTGCTGGACATTTTGCAGGTCAACTCGCCGCAGGGGCTCCTGATTACCGACGATCAACGCTGGCAGAAAATTCAGGATGACATGCGTCGGGTGCTTCATGGGGAAGCAAGAGTTGCCGAGCTTGTTGAAAAACGTCACCGTCCTTCCATTCTGACTTCCCGACCGGCGCCGCGCTTCGCAACCCAGGTGGAGATTGATAACGAGGTATCTGAAGACTACACGGTCGTGGATATTCTGACCCACGACAAGATCGGGCTGTTATACCTGATAACCAGCACTCTGACCGAATTGGGCCTCTATATCGGTGTCTCGAAAATTTCCACCAAGGTCGATCAGGTTGCGGACGTGTTCTACGTCAGGGATATCTTCGGGCACAAGATCCACAACGTAGACAAACTGGCCGAGATTCGGGGCAGGCTGAAAACCGCGATTGATGAATGGGTGTGAAAAAAGAGTGAATAGTGAAGAGTGAAGAGTGAAGAGTAAAGAGTAAAGAGTGAAGAGTGAATAGTGAATAGTGAAGAGTGAAGAGTGAAGAGTAAAGAGTGAAGAGTGAAGAGTGAAGAGTGAAGGGCCTGCCCTGAGCGGAGTCGAAGGGGTGAAGTGTTGGAAGAATTCATAAAAATCGTTCTGTCATCGGGAAAAACGGCGCTTGATCTGGCTCTCTATGTGTTATTGCCGGTGCTGGTCATCATGATGGCGCTGATGAAGCTGGTCGAGGCCAAGGGACTTCTGGCACTGGTCGCACGTTTGATAAGGCCGGTATTGAAAGTGTTCGGTGTTCCCGGAGCGGGCGTGTTTGCCATGCTGCAGTTGCTGCTGGTCAGTTTTGCCGCACCGGTCGCTACGCTGAGCATCATGGAAAAAGACTGTACTGCCAGACGCAGAATCGCAGCCACCCTGGCAATGCTGTTTACCATGTCGCAGGCCAACGCCGTCTTTCCACTGGTGGCGGTTGGTCTGAATCTGGGTGTGATCATGGCAACTTCAGTGGTCGGCGGTCTTATATCGGCAGCGCTGACGTATTACGTCTTTGCCCGTTCGGCCGGAGAGGAAAATACGGATAGCGCCGGATTCGTTACCGATGCGGACAAGGGGCGTAAGGCTTCGATACTTAAAGTGATGATCGGTGGGGGCCAGGAGGCGGTACAGGTCATCATAGGCGCGATTCCGATGCTGATTCTGGCCATCTTTGCAGTGAATATCCTCAAGGCTACCGGAGCTATTGCCGGTCTTGAGACAGTGCTTAAGCCGCTGTTCGGCATGGTCGGTGTTCCTGCAGTAGCCGTGTTGCCGATTGCCACCAAGTATCTGGCCGGCGGTACCGCCATGATGGGGGTTACTCTCAACCTTGTAAAAGAGGGTGCTATAACAGCTCAGGAGCTCAACCGCATGGCCGGCTTCATTATCAATCCCTGTGACATCGTTGGAGTGGCGGTTCTGATTTCGGCCGGCGCCCGTTGCGCCTCGGTCGTCAGGCCTGCCATAGCCGGAGCTGCGGTCGGTATAATAATGCGCGGGATTCTGCATCTGATGATTTTCTGAAGAAACGACAATTCTGTTTTATTCCCTGTCCGAAATCGCCATGGCGCCTTTGCCGAGTTTACCGGCCAGCTCCCTGGCGGCTTCCGGTTCCAGCCCTTTGCCTACCCTTACACGATACCAGGTACCCTTATTGCCCTGATTGGATTCAGAAATGTAAACATTGTACCCCTTGTTTGCCATTTTGCTTTTCAAAGCTTCCGCTTCCGATTTCAGGCTTAGTGACGCAATCTGCACGGTAAAGGAGTTGACATCCTCGTGTCCGGTCGTTTTTACGGCTGTCGCGGCAGTCGGCGGCCTGGTGGTATCAATGCCGGTTTGCGGTTGTGCCGGATTGGCAAGGTTTGCCGGAATAGCGGCCTGTAGCGGCTGTTTTGTCGTTTTGCCCTCCCTGGCGTTTATTCCGCTACCCAACACGTTACTTTTCTGACCGCTGGGCAGATTTTTGTAAAAGCTGAGCGGCGGATCAGATGTTGTTTGAGCTCCGGTTGCGACCGGTTGCGTCTGGCCTCCTCCGGACTGAGGTTGTTGTGAAACATCCGCAGCCTGGGGCGTCACGATCTGGGGTTTCGGAGGAGAATGTACGGCAGCAACGGGCTGACGGGGTGAATTCTCCAGACTTTGCTGCTCCATTGCTTTTTTGAATCCCTTTTTCACAGAGCGCTCTGCAAACCACCAACCGCTTCCGAAGCCGATTCCCGAAGAGACCAGACAGGCCATGACAAAGAAAGCGACCAACGCGCCGTACCCCTTGGTTTTGGGGCGACTCTGGCCGGTCTGGATGGCTGTATAGGTTTTTTTGGGTTCTCTGTAATCAATACGCATAAATACCTCCTACATGCGTTCCGGAGCCGATATTCCCAGTATCAAGAGGGCGTTTTTGAGAGTCTGGGCGGTGCGTTTCAGCAGATAGAGCCGGGCTGCCGTCAGGGCCGGATCTTCAGTGATGACCCGGTTTTTATTATAGAAGCCGTGGAAACAGCCGGCCAGCTCAGTCAGATAATAGGTCAGACGGTGCGGTTCAAAATGAACGGCACAATCAACAATCGTGTCCGGAAGTACTGTCAGGAGCTTGATCAACTGCAACTCCTCCGGAGTTACAAGGCAAGCCAGTCTTTCCAACGTCGGAGTATCGGGAGTCAGGCAGCCCTTTTCAGCGGCATTTTCAAAGATGCTGCAGATGCGGGCGTGGGCATACTGTACGTAGTAGACCGGATTTTCATTGGTCTGCTGTTTGGCCAGATCGATATCGAACACCAGTTGGGCATCAGGCTTTCGCATGATGAAGAAAAAGCGGGTTGCGTCACGACCGACCTCGTCGATCAAGTCGCGCAGGGTAACATAGTTGCCAGCCCTCTTGGATATTTTGACCTCTTCTCCGCCCCGCATGACGGTTACCATCTGGTGCAGAACGTACTCCGGCCACCCCTGGGGAATACCTGCGTGAAGCGCCTGCAGACCGGCCCGTACCCTGGTGATGGTGCTGTGGTGGTCGGCGCCCTGCTCGTTGATGACCCGGGTAAAACCCCTTTCCCACTTGGTCAGGTGATAGGCGACATCCGGCACAAAGTAGGTATAACCGCCATCGGCCTTGCGCATGACACGATCCTTGTCATCGCCGAAGTCGGTTGTACGCAACCAGAGCGCTCCATCCCGTTCGTAGGTGTGACCGTTGGCAGTCAGCTGTCTCACGACGTCATCAACGCGTCCCCCGGAGTAAAGCCCCGATTCCAGAGTATAAACGTCAAACCGCACGTCAAAAGCGGCCAGATCCAGATCCTGTTCACGTCGCAGCCAGGCAACGGCAAAGTTCCGGATGGCGTCAATATTTTGCGGGTCTCCGGCAGCAACAGTATGCTGGTCGCTGGCTTCAACCGTCTCGCAGGCAAGATAGGAGCGGGCAACATCCTTGATATACTCGCCCTGGTAGCCGTCAGTCGGCCAGCGCGGGTCGTCCGGCTCGATGCCAAGACATCGTGACTGCACCGAAAGAGCCAGGTTGGTGATTTGAGCGCCGGCATCGTTGTAGTAGAATTCCCGGATGACATCCCAGCCGGCAGCATCCATAATCCGGCAGAGTGTATCGCCAATGGCGGCTCCGCGTCCGTGACCGATATGAAGAGGACCGGTTGGATTGGCGCTGACAAACTCAACCTGCACCTTTTCCCTTCCTCCGGTTGTGGTACGGCCAAAGGAATCCCCGAGAGACTCTATCTCCAGTAAGCAGGATTGCCAGGCTGAGGGAGAAATGAAGAAATTGATGAAGCCGGGCCCGGCTATTTCGGCCCTGACCAACATGCCATCGCCATCGCCCAGGCGCCGGATGATTATCTCGGCAACCTGGCGGGGAGCTTTTCGCTCCCCTTTGGCCATCTGCATTGCGATGTTGCAGGAAAAGTCTCCGTGGTCAGAGTTGGCAGGTGTTCCAATTATGACGGAGGGAAGCGTGGGAGTTATCAGTTCTTGCGCAGCGGCCGCAGCGAGCAGCGAGGATTCAACCAGAGAGGCTATTCGGTTTCGTATCATTGCTGCAACGGTTTCTTTCGGTCGGCCAGCGTGTCGTCTTCCTCGACCATCTCCCTGATGCTCACATCACGTGAGAAGTCAGGACACCTGGAGCCACCATCAGGTATGCTGAACCGTTTTGAGCAGTTTTCGCGCCAGGCACAAACGGCGCAGCTTTGTCGTGACATGATCAGGCCTATTTCTTTCCCTGCGGGAACTGGTAAATAACTTCGTTACTGTGAACAAGACCGAAGTCTTTTCGGGCAAGGGTTTCCAGATAACGGCGATCTGACTTGAGTGCGAAGATTTCGCGCTTCAGTTTTGCATTGTCGTTTCTGTTGTCTGTAAGACGTGCATTAATTCTGGTTTGATCCTGCTTAAGTTCGTAAATGCGCAGCAGTCCCTTGTCACCGAAAACAGTGAAGAAGAGGATGAACGTCAGGCATCCCGCCGGGATGAAGTACATCCTTTTCTGAAAAGGCAGATTCACAAGATCATCCTTTCCCGATCCGTGCAGCAAAATACCCGGCAGTCGCACCAAGGCCTGTGTCCAGTGCTACCGACGGTTTCCACCCCAGCTTCAATCCGGCCAGGGTAATGTCCGGTTGACGCTGTTTCGGGTCGTCCTGCGGCAGGGGCTTGAAGAGTATCCCCGAACCGGAGTTTGTCATTGTAATGATTTTCCTGGCAAACTCAAGGATTGAATTTTCGTCCGGATTCCCAAGGTTGACCGGACCGATAAAGTTATCGCATTCCATCATGCGGATCATTCCCTCTATCATATCGGAAACGTAGCAGAATGACCGGGTCTGCGAGCCATCGCCGTAGACGGTGATGTCCTCGTTACGGAGGGCCTGCAGGATGAAGTTGGAGACCACCCGCCCGTCGTTTTCAGCCATGCGCGGACCATACGTGTTGAATATGCGGATAATGCGGATATCCACTCTGTTCTGGCGGTGGTAGTCCATCATCAGTGTCTCGGCCACCCGCTTGCCTTCATCATAGCAGCTGCGGATGCCGATCGGGTTGACGTTGCCCCAGTACTCTTCCGGCTGGGGATGTACCTGGGGGTCGCCGTATACTTCCGAAGTAGAGGCCTGCAGTATGCGGGCCTTGACCCTTTTGGCCATTCCCAGCATGTTGATGGTGCCCATGACACTGGTTTTGATCGTTTTGACCGGATTGTACTGATAGTGCACCGGAGAGGCGGGGCAGGCCAGGTTATAAATGCGATCAACTTCCAGCAGGATCGGTTCGGTTATGTCATGCCGGATGAGCTCAAAGCGATGGCTGTCCATCAGATGAATGATGTTGTCTTTGCAGCCGGTAAAGAAATTGTCCAGGCAGATGACATCATGACCTTCGTCAAGAAGTCGTTCGCAGAGGTGTGACCCGATGAATCCGGCTCCGCCGGTTACCAGAATACGCATTCTATTTCACCCCGCAGGTGCCGCTGCTGCGGCCCAAGGGGACATAGCAGAATCCTGCTGCAGCCAGGCGCTGCGGTTTGTAGAGGTTGCGTCCGTCCACTATGTTCGGGGATTTGAGGGCGGTCTTGATGCGGTCGAAGTCCGGGTTGCGGTATTCGTTCCAGTCGGTGATGACTGCCAGGGCGTCGGCACCGGCCAGGATGTCGTACTGGTTGCTGCTGTATTCGATACGATTGCCGAAATGTTTTCGGGCCTCTTTGAGAGCTTCCGGGTCGTGAACCCGAACCGCAGCTCCGGCCGCCAGCAGACGTTCGATGATGGTGAGCGAAGGGGCTTCGCGCATGTCGTCGGTACGGGGTTTGAAGGAGAGCCCCCAACAGGCGATTGTACGGTCGGTCAGCGGCTTCTCTTCATCAGGAGAGCCAAGCATATTTATAAGTTTTTCGGCCAGAATCTCTTTCTGGAATTCGTTGACCTGCTCGACAGCTTTGAGCAGCAGGAAATCATAGTCGGTTTCCTCGGCGGTCCGGATCAGAGCCTTGACGTCCTTCGGGAAGCATGAACCGCCATAACCCGGGCCAGGGAAAAGGAAATCGTATCCGATACGGGAGTCGGAACCGATTCCTTCGCGTACAGCAGCAACATCGGCGCCCATCCGCTCGCAGAGATTGGCAATCTGGTTCATAAAGGAGATACGGGTGGCCAGCATTGCATTGGCCGCGTATTTGGTCATCTCGGCGCTCCGGATGTCCATGACGATCATACGGTTATGTTTGCGCATGAACGGGTCGTAAAGCTCTTTCATGATTTCGGCGGTTCGAACGTTGTCTGTGCCTATCACGACCCGGTCCGGTTTCATAAAGTCTTCAATTGCGGCTCCCTCTTTCAGGAATTCCGGATTTGAAACGACATCAAACTCCAGTTCTACATTGCGGGCTGTCAGTTCCTGCTGAACAGTGTCCCGTACCTTGTCGGCGGTGCCGACCGGGACGGTGGATTTGTCGACGATGATCTTGTAGCCGTTCATGGCACTGCCAATATCGCGGGCTACAGCCAGGACGTACTTCAAGTCAGCGGAACCATCCTCGTCCGGTGGTGTTCCGACCGCAATGAAGCATATGAGTGACGCCTGCACAGCTTCGACTATATCCGTAGTGAACGAGAGGCGCCCTTCGGCCTGATTGCGCAGTACCATCTCTTTCAAGCCCGGTTCGTAAATCGGGACGATGCCTTGCGTAAGCCCGTCAATTTTATTGTGATCAACATCTACGGCGATGACGCTGTTGCCGCTTTCGGCGAAACAGGCCGCTGCTACCAGGCCGACGTATCCGGCGCCAAAAATGCAGATTTTCATAATAATTGCTCCTGTGAAATGGATACGCTCGCTTGTATCACAATCTTCATCTGAAATTCCATTTTTTTTGCGTCAATACCCATGGTCGGCAGAACCCGGCCATTATAGCGTAACACCGAAACGACGCAAGGGTTAGTTAACCGTCGTACTTGAAGACCTTGATGCATTCAGCTTATGAATTAAGTGCCTGTTTTTTGGATTTTGTATACGTGACAGGTTTGTGAGATATTGCATGCACCGTCAAAATAACTATTGACATGTTAAAACAGGTAGTTACATGCTGTGATTATTCATTATGCAAACTGATGAAGTGCCTGTGTCTACGAGGCTTTTTTGATAGTTATCAACTTACTCCACAGAGTTATCCACATTTTCTGTGGAATGTTATCCATGCCCGGAATAACGGTCAGTTATAAGCAACGGGTGGTTTTTTCTGCAGTGATAGCAGCTTACTTGAACGGGAATTATAATTGTCGTTCAACGGGAGCAGACGTTGACGTGGTACATAACAGCATCCCCTCTCTTACCTGAGATTCAGATTGACATAGACTTTTTCAACTTGCTGCAACCTGCCGTACTATGATAAACAGGCTGCAACATTATACCGGACGGAGGAATGCACGTGGATATAAAGATAATCCCTTTACCTGCTGAAAAGATGAAGACAAAGATTGCAGATGAATCGCAACTTGGCTTTGGGAAATATTTCAGCGATCGGATGCTTGTGGTGGAATGGAGAACAAAAGAGGGGTGGTGCAATGCCCGGATAGAACCGTATGCACCATTTATTCTCGATCCGGCCTGTCTGGTTTTCCACTATGCCCAGGAAATTTTCGAGGGGCTCAAGGCCTACAAATGGAGTGACGGAAGGGTGACTCTGTTCCGTCCGGAAATGAACGCCCGACGTTTTTGCTTGTCTGCCGACCGTTTGTGCATGCCGGAAGTGCCGGAAGAGCTTTTTCTGAAGGGAATCGAGCAACTGGTTTCACTGGAGCGTGACTGGATCCCGACAGCACCCGGCACCTCGCTCTATATCCGTCCGACCCTTATTGCGGTTGAACCGGTGCTGGGCGTCAAACCGTCCGAGCACTTCTATTTCTACGTAATTCTTTCCCCGGTGGGGGCTTATTATGCCGCAGGGTTCAATCCGGTAAATATTCTTGTTGAAGACCACTTCGTGCGGGCCGTGCCGGGGGGTACCGGCGAAGCCAAAACGGGCGGCAATTATGCCGGTTCGCTTAAAGCCGGGCTGGAGGCTAAAAAGAAAGGTTATGATCAGGTGCTGTGGCTGGACGGTAAAGAACGGCGCTACGTGGAAGAGGTGGGCGCCATGAATATGTTCTTTGCATATGGGAAGAGTATCGTCACCGCCCCGTTGACCGGTTCGATCCTTTCAGGGGTGACCCGTGACTCCGTCATAAAGCTGGCCCCGACACTCGGATACACCGTGGAAGAGCGGCAGATCGATATCGACGATCTTATGGCTGATATCAGAGCCGGCAAGGTGACTGAAGCTTTCGGTAGTGGCACTGCCGCCGTCATCACGCCGGTCGGCAAGCTCAGTTATAAAGATGAGGTGTTACCGTTGACCGGCGGCAGGGTCGGCGAGATCACTCAGAAACTTTATGATACGTTGACCGGCATCCAGACCGGCAGAATTAGGGACGAATTCGGTTGGATACAGTTCGTGGCGTAATGACAAGATTCCTCCGGGGTGCATTAAACCTCGGAGGAATGTTCGGCACGGTATGAAACAACAACAGAAAAACATTTCAATCCGCCAGCCTCACAACAAGCTCTGCACCTCGTGCCGGCGCACCTGCAAGCAGATGGCAAATGCCGTTGTTGCCAGATGTCCTCGCTATTACCCCATTTTCCGCAAACAGACCAAACCCGGGAATACATGGAAACAGATGGAACTGGGGCTGTAAACAACTCACCGGTTGTTCCGGCCATTGATCCCGCACGCTGTACAGGCTGCGGCCGCTGTGTAGCCGCCTGTCAGCTCCGCCTCATTACTCTTGATGCTGTCGGTTATCGCAAAAACAGTCGCATCAGTACCCCCGCACTCTGTACAGGGTGTGTCCGGTGCATGAAGAACTGCCCGGTGGGGGCAATCACGTGTGACAGGTAACGATGTGTGATTGTTCCTTTGCAAATTGTCCGTAGTCGGCATCCGAATTGAGGATGTGGGTTGTCAGCCAGCTGACGAGAAATTGAATGACCTCAAAAGAAAGGTTTGTATTTCCTTGGTGAAAATCTCTCTGAAATTCCATAACCCTGTTGGAAAATTTCTCATGTTCTTCGCTGTGCTGTGACAGACCGGAATATTCATGCTCCTTCATCCAGTATTCCTCGGCTGCAAAATGATGAGTTGCATAGTCGGCCAGCTCATCAAGGACGGCCAGAATTTCATCCTGGCCGGCGCCAAGAGTGAATCCGTCGTAAGTCAAGTTCAGCAGGTATACCAGGTGTTTGTGATGATCATCAAACTCTTTGATGCCAAGATCAAAAGCGTCGTCCCACTCCATTAACGGCATGCTGTCTCCTTCTTAGGGGCAAGGGGCAAGGGGCAAGGGGCAAGGGTTAAGGGTCGTGAGGCTTTTTCCGCCAGACCGGAAGTCCCGAATCGTCGGCGGAGTTCGTCAAAGACCGCTGCGGGGGGAATTTCATGATACCCCAGCATGACCAGCAGGTGAAACATAAGGTCGGCAGTCTCATACACAATTTCGTCATGCTTGCCCCCCTTGGCGGCGATAACAACCTCGGTTGCTTCTTCGCCGATCTTTTTAAGAATCTTATCGATACCCTTTTGCATCAGAGAAGAGGTATAGGAGTTCTCTTCCGGGTTGTCCCTGCGATCAATGATGACCTGATACACTGCCTGAAGAATGTCTTCACGTTCGCTCACAGACGCACCGCCACTCCCCTGTCGTGCAGGTACTCTTTAGCCTGGCCGATTGTGTATTCGCGGTAATGGAATATGGATGCGGCCAGACAGGCGCTGGCCCCGGCTTTGGCAAAACCGTCGTAAAGATGTTCAAGGTTGCCGACTCCTCCTGAAGCGATAACCGGGATAGAGACCGCATCAACCACCGCACGGGTCAATTCGAGGTCGTAACCGTCTTTTGTCCCGTCGCAATCCATACTGGTCAGCAGGATTTCACCTGAACCATAGTTCTCCATCCTGACAGCCCACTCCACCACATCAATGCCGGTCGGATTACGGCCACCGTGGGTATAGACTTCCCATCGCTTTTCCCCCGGTACGCGGCGGGCGTCGATCGCCACAACCGTGCATTGGGAGCCGAAGCGCTCGGCCGCTTCCTTGACGAACTCCGGGCGGTGGACAGCGGCTGTGTTGATGGAAGTCTTATCGGCCCCGGCGTTCAGCAGGCGTCGGATGTCATCCACGCTACGGATGCCCCCTCCCACAGTGAGCGGCATGAATACTCGTTCAGCGGTGCGACGTACCACGTCGATAATGATATCGCGCTGGTCGCTGGAGGCGGTGATGTCCAGAAAGGTCAGCTCATCAGCCCCCTGCCGGTCGTACATTTCAGCGATTTCCACCGGGTCGCCGGCGTCGCGCAGTTCCAGAAACTGGACCCCCTTGACGACACGGCCGCCTTTGACATCCAGGCAGGGTATGATTCGTTTGGTCAACATTGCTTATTTTTTCCTTATATATTTTTCCCACAACTCAACATCGCCGGCGACAACAATGAAGAGAGGATGAGGTTCGGGCTCAACGCTCATTCGTAGCATTTCAAATCGGTCATGATCGCGTTTAAGCAGCTTTTGCAGCAGATGTTCCCACTCAAAATGCAGCTGACCATTTGTCACCGGGAGTGGCAGGAGAAAGCAGCTTTGAGGTGTTATCTTAGCGCGGTCAAAATGGTAGCCTCTTTTGTCGGCCTCGTCACAAACCGTGCCGAGATAGGCGTCGATGGCATCGACCGGATGCGTCTGCTCACGAAACCGTATCAACTGGGGATGGCAGCGGTATCCTTTTGTTTGTCCCGACAGCACCTTGCGCGCCAGAAGCCCCTCCCGCCAGAGCGCGACAAGCCCTTTTGCATCGAGACAGCGCGGGTGCAGAGACCAGAGGCGCATCAGCTCCGCCTGGTCAGTGCTATCGCCTCGGCCAGTCTGATCGCTCCGGTGTACACCGCCTTGCCGGTGATGACTCCCGTGATGCCGTGCTGCTCAATCTCCATCAGGTTTTTTATGTCCTGCAGTGAGGAAACGCCGCCGGAAGCGATGACCGGGATGGAGATTGCTTCGGCCAGTGCCCTGGTAGCCTCTAGATTCGGCCCTTGCAACATCCCGTCACGACTGATGTCAGTATAGATGATGGCTGAAACGCCGAAACCTTCAAACGCGCGCGCCAGATCTACTGCCGTAACATCGGTCACCTCGGCCCACCCCTGTACCGCCACCATGCCGTTCTTTGCGTCAATGCCGACTACAATTTGTCCCGGAAATTTCACGCAGGCTTCCCGTACCAGCTCGGGATTGCGCTGGGCAGCCGTGCCGATGATCACACGAGACAGGCCAAGTGACAGGTATGCCTCAATGGTGGCGATGTCGCGGATGCCGCCTCCCAACTGGGCCGGGATGGTGATAGTCTTGACAATGGCTTCGATGGCAGACCTGTTCTTCGGCTGACCGGCAAAAGCGCCATCCAGATCGACGATATGCAGCAGTTCGGCCCCCTGCTGCTGCCATGCGCAAGCCTGCGCGGCCGGATCGTCGTTGAAGACCGTATCCTTCTCCATCAACCCCTGTTCAAGGCGGACGCATTTTCCTTCTTTCAAATCTATGGCGGGGATGACTATCATATAAGCTCCGCAAAATTTTTCAGTATCCGCAGCCCCACATCCTGTGACTTTTCCGGGTGAAACTGGGTGGCAACGATGTTGTCCTTCCAGACCGACGAGCAGAAATTAAAGCCGTAATCGGTCGTCGTGGCGATGACCCGCTCATCATCCGGTTTGGCATAGTATGAGTGGACGAAATAAACGTTGCTGTTTTCCGGTATTCCCTCGAAGGCGGGTGGACGACGTTTAAAACAGAGCTGATTCCAGCCCATTTGCGGGACAGGCAGACGTTCACCTGCGGTGGTGGAACTGTCCGGGAATCGGAGGACATGACCCGGTATCAGATTCAGGCCGCTGTACAGACCGAATTCAATACTGTCGGTAAAAAGCAATTGCATACCGACGCAGATCCCCAGAAACGGCCTCCCCTCGGCAATTACCTTCAGGATCGGTTCTATGAATCCAGCCTGCTCCAGGTTGCGCATACAGTCGCGAAAGGCGCCAACGCCGGGTAATACAATCCGTTCGGCCTCCAGAATCCTCTTCGGATCGGCGGTAACCAGCGCTGCGGCTCCTACCTTCTCGAATCCTTTCTGGACCGAACGCAGGTTTCCCATCCCGTAATCTATGATCGCAATCATCTGATACCGTTCTTGGTAAAGTACGGGCCATATTTTTTATCCGTGCCCTTGATATGGTTTATCAACCACTCCTGAAGAAAGTTGATTACATCCTGAGCAATCAGCGTTTCACCGGCATTAAATTTTCCAATCAGATCGGTAACCTGATCAAGGAGCTTTTTGTGCAGGGCCTTATGTTGCGCCTCTTCAGGGTAACGCGTTTGAGAGAAGCTGCGCTCCTCGTCGGCAAAGTGGTTAATGGTATATTCGGCAAGACCGTTTAACACGCGACCGACAGCCTCTTTACTCTTTTTTTGCTGCATGGCATCGGACAGATCGTTAACCATATTGAAGAGGACTTTGTGCTGTTCATCATACTTTGAAACACCGGTGGTAAACGATGCGTCCCACTCCAGCGCCTTTGAAAGCCGGAAGTGGCCGACCAGTTCGTGCAGGCCGTCAACCTGTCTGGCAAGAGCGGTTGTTGCCTGGGTCGTGCTGCGCGCATTGTCAACATTGCGATTGACAACCTCGGTAATCATCTGAATATTGTTGGTGATCTCATGAGTTGTTGCAGTCTGCTCTTCTGCCGCTGTGGCGACCTGGCTGATCTGCATGGTCAACTCATTTATTTTGATATGGATATCTTCGAGAGCCTCACCGGAACGGGTCGTCTCGGCCGTGCCGCGCTTGACTTCGTCAACCCCTTCCGACATGGAACTGACGGCATTTTGGGTTTCATTCTGAATCGCCTTGATCATTGCGGCAATTTCTTTGGTTGCTTTGGTGGTGCGCTCGGCCAGTGCCCGGACTTCATCGGCAACTACCGCAAAACCGCGCCCCTGCTCACCTGCCCGGGCCGCCTCAATAGCAGCATTGAGCGCAAGCAGGTTTGTCTGATCGGCAATGTCCTGGATCGTGCTGACGATTGCGCCGATCTGATCTGAGCGTTTGCCCAGTCCTTCGACTGTCCGGGACGAAATGTTTACCCGCTGGGCGATGCCTTCCATCAGGCGGGAGCTGCTCTGTACCAATTGAGAACCGTTATGCGTCTGTTCGGTCGCCTTCTTCGCGCTCTCGGCGGCATACAGACAGTTACGGGCTATATCCCCCGATGTGGCAGACATCTCTTCGCTGGCGGTGGCAATCGTGCCGGCCTGCATGGCGACATCCTCGGCAGCCGACGCCATTGCATCGGTAGTGGAGCGTACCAGCACAACAGAGTCGCGTACGGTGTCTGCTACCGAGAAGAACTGACGCATGGCCTTGTTCATATCAGCCATCATGGTGTTAAAAGCGGTTCCGAGTCGGGCGACTTCGCCGAAACCCTCATGAAGAACCCGCACAGAAAGATCTCCTGCTGCAGCCTTTTCGATTGCCATGGTAACGTTGCTTAACGGGGTAAATGCCTTATTGCAGAGTAACCACAGTACAATAGAGGAACCGGCCAACATGGCCATACCGACAACCAGGCTTATTATCAGGTGTCCTCTGGGGCTCGTGATTATAATGCCGGCCACTGTAAGGATGACTACGGCAGCATTTCCACCAAGGATTCGACTTGTAAATGACATATTGAATACCTCCTATCAGTAGATCTTTGGTGAGGTGATAATATCGTGTTTCAGGAAACCCTTGAAAAATCGGCTATCCTGCCAATCATGCGTGCGATGGAGGTCAGGAGAGCCAGACGGTTTGCGCGCACCCGTTGATCTTCAGCCATGACCATCACCCTGTCGAAGAAACTGTCAACCGGACCACGCAGAGTGGCGATTTCCGTCAAAGCATCCAGCCAGGCGCCTGATACAATTTTTTCATCCACTGAGCTTTTCACCATCTGAAGCGCCTCGTAAAGCGCGCCTTCAGCGCTGTCTTCGAACAGGGAGGTATCAACAGGTTTCTCAACCCCTTCCTTGATGATATTGCCAACCCTCTTGAATGCGATTGACAGCGGTTCAAAGTCAGCGTGAGTTTTAAATTCCGCCAGAGCAGCGATTCGAACCTTTACATCAACCAGATCATCGAAACCGACCGCAATGGCCGCTTCTACGGCGTCCGGGGCGAACGTATTGCCAAGCAGATTGATAAAGCGGGCACGAAAAAATTCCAGCACATCACTCGCCACCTGTTCTTGAGGACGGTTCAGTTTGGCTGCCAACAGTTCCAGAGATGCAGTAATCAGGGAAAGCAGTGAAAGACGGTAACCTCTGTCGAGGATAATGCTTATAATGCCGATGGTGGCACGCCGCAGGGCATAGGGGTCAGCGGCGCCGGTGGGAATCAATCCTACACCGAAGCAGCCGCAGATGGTATCGAGCTTGTCGGCGATGGATACGAAGGCGCCGATATCCGAGGCGGGCAGGTCGCCACCGGCCTGGATCGGCAGGTAATGCTCGGCTATGGCATTGGCTACATCGGCATGCTCACCCTCCAACAGTGCATACTCTCGACCCATGATACCCTGCACTTCGGGGAACTCGCCAACCATGCCGGAGACCAGGTCGGCTTTGCAGAGCCAGGCGGCCCGGGCGGTCTGTATCCTGACATCAGGATTCAGATTCGCAGCCAATCCTTCGGCCAGTGCCCTGAAACGCTCCATCTTCTCGAAGGAAGTGCCCAGTTTCTGCTGGTAGACCACCTTTTTAAGTGCCTCTACCCGCTCATCCAGTCGAGTCTTTTGATCTTCCTCGTAAAAGAAACGGGCGTCGGAGAGGCGGGCCCGCAACACGCGCTCGTTCCCCTTGATAACAACGGAAGGATCCTCAGTGAGGGTGTTGTTGATGGTAATGAAGCCGGGTAACAGATCGCCGTCGGCATTCAGGATCGAGAAGTAGCGCTGGTGACTACGCATGGAGGTAATCAGCACCTCTTTCGGCACTTTGAGAAATTCCGGAGGGAAGGTGCCGGCCACTGCGCTGGGATATTCGGCCAGATAGGTAACCTCTTCCAGCAGTCCCTCGTCGGGTCGCAGCCTGCCGCCGGCCGTTTCCGCCACCCGGTGGGTCTCGCGGCGGATGATCTCTTTCCTGCGTTCGGGATCAGGTATCACGAAATGACGCTCGCACTCCTCCAGGTAGTGGGCATAATCCCGCACAGGGAAGGAGGTGTCGGCCATAAACCGATGTCCACGCGAAACCGCTCCGCTGGCAATGTTGCCGAACGTGAACGGCACCACGCTTCCGTCAAACAGGGCCACAATCCAGTGGACAGGGCGGGCGAAGCGAACGTCCAGATCCCCCCAGCGCATTGACTTCCTGAAGGGTATTTCGGCCACCAGTTTAGGCAGAACTTCCGCCAGTATCAGGTGGGCCGGGCGGCCTGTCTCCTGTCTGGTCACCGCCAGGTATTCACCCTTGTCAGTGCTGATAATCTTAAGTTCGGTCACATCCACCCCCTGTCCGCGAGCGAAACCCTCGGCAGCCCTGGTCGGCTTGCCGTCGGCATCGTAGGCCGCTTTTCTGGAAGGGCCGGTGGCGGTGATCTCGGCATCGGGCTGCACAGAGGGGATACCCTTCACGAGCAGAGCCAGGCGTCGCGGCGTGCCGAGGGTCTTCAATTCTCCGAATGAGAGACGGGCATTGGTCAGTTCGCGGGTGATGATGGCTTCCATTTCGGACATGGCGCGGGGAATAAAACCTGCCGGGATCTCTTCGCTGCCGATTTCAAGGAAAAGTTCTTTGGTGCTCATATGCAGACACCTCCTTTTAACAGCGGATAACCCAGTCGCTCTCTCTGCTGCACGTAGGCCTCGGCACAGATTTTGGCGATGTTGCGCACCCGGCCGATGTAGGAGGCCCGTTCGGTGACCGAGATGGCCCCGCGGGCATCCAGCAGGTTGAATGTATGGGAACATTTCATAACAAAATCATAGGCCGGAAATACCAGCCCCTTTTCTGCCAGGCGGACGCACTCTTTCTCAAAGTTGCTGAAGGAGTCCAAAAGAAGCGCCACGTTGGCCTCCTCGAAGTTGTAAGTCGAGAACTCCACCTCGGTGATGTGGTGGATGTCGCCGTATGAAACCCCTTTGACCCACTCAAGGTCATAGACGTTATCAACTCCTTGAAGATACATGGCGATCCGCTCACAGCCATAGGTGATCTCGCCGGATACAGGTTTCAGGTCAATACCGCCGGCCTGCTGGAAGTAGGTGAACTGGGTGATTTCCATTCCGTCCAGCCAGACCTCCCACCCTAGCCCCCAGGCACCGAGTGTCGGAGACTCCCAGTCATCCTCGACAAAACGAATGTCATGTCTGGTCGGGTCGAGGCCGAACGAACGCAACGAATCCAGGTACAGATCGAGGATGTTAAGAGGAGAGGGTTTCATAATTACCTGAAACTGGTAATAGTGCTGCAGACGGTTGGGATTCTTCCCATAGCGTCCGTCTGTTGGCCGGCGGGATGGTTCCACATAAGCCACCTTCCATGGTTCCGGACCGAGAACGCGCAGAAACGTGGCCGGGTTGAAGGTTCCGGCGCCTTTTTCCGTGTCATAGGGTTGCTGAATGACACAGCCCTGTTTGGCCCAATAGCCTTGCAGAGAGAGGATAAGATCCTGGAATGTCACGAGTGTACCTCCAAATAAGGGAGTGCGAAAATCCGAATGAAAAAACTGTATCTACATAGCAGGAATAGCAGCTGCGGTCAAGGCTGTGAGATATACGGCGAATTTCTGTTGACAGAGCGAGCAGGTTGCTGTAAGTAGGACGTGTTTGGGATTGTGTTGCTTCCTTCGTTTGTGCAGCATGAACTCAATACTTGGAGATGATTGACAATTATATTCCCCATTAGCTCAGTCGGTAGAGCAGGTGACTGTTAATCACCTTGTCCTTGGTTCGAGTCCGAGATGGGGAGCCAATTAAATCAGGCACTTACAAGATTTTTTTTGTAGGTGCCTGTTTTGGTTTTATGTTCTCGTGTCATACGAATGTCATACTTTTTGAGCTTGGCAGGAAAGAAACGATTTGATGTGATAGGTGGAATTAACACCCCCCGGCATTCTTATTTCATTCTTTTTTTCAATTGATGCTTCCTTCCCGGTGATGTCCCCATTTAGTTGACATATTGTTCTGGCTTACGCTATGATTGTCTTGGTTGAATTTATCCTTGAACCGGAGGCAATCAATGAGCGATCTTGAGCAATGTTTCTGTCCGAACGAACATTGTAAGGATTACGGTCTGCGCCAACAAGGCAACATTGCTATTCGCGGTAAGTATGGCAAGGACAATAACCGCGACCTGCTTTACTGCCGTACCTGCGGCAAGCGATTTGCCTCCACCCATGCCAGCGCTCTGTTCGGCTTGCATCTATCGGATGAGTCAATCCGCCAGATCATCCATCATGCGGCTGAGGGGGTCGGCGTGCGAGCCACCGCGCGTCTTCTGGATATGGACAAGGACACTGTCAACCGGGTAATTCTCCGAGCCGGCGAGCATTGCGGCAAGGTGCTCTCTGGGCTTCTTACTTCATTAAAGCTGACTGAAGTGCAGCTCGACGAACTGTGGTCTTTTGTAAAAAAAAGGAAAGTTCTTGTAGCCCCGAAGAAATTGAGCGCCAGTCCGGGCAGACGTGGATCTGGACAGCTATCGATGCACCCACGCGACTGTTGATTACCTTCTGGATTGGGGGACGATGTCTGGACGATGCTCGGCGAATGCTGAAGGACTTGACTTCTCGCTGTCAAGGCAAACCCTTGTTTGTCTCTGATGAACTGTCTCATTATGGCACGGTACTGGCTGAGCTGTTTCACAAGTTGGTCCCTTCTATACCGACAGGCAAGCCCGGACGACCTCGGAATCCGGAGCGGGTCATTGATGCTGATTTGGACTACGCCACAGTCCATAAAACACGCCAGGGCGGTCATGTGACAAAAGTTGAACGCAAGGTGGTTCACGGGACTGAACAACAGGTTCTCATGCGATTGGAAAAGTCGCCCAGCCAGACGATCAACACAGCGTATATCGAGCGGTCCAATCTGGACTGGCGGCTCTGGGATGCGCACTTGGCACGCAAAGCACCGACTGTTGCCCGTTCAATGTGCTGGCTGAAAACAAAGTTTGCCATCTGCGTGGCATGTTACAATTTGATCCGGCCACACGAAACACTGAGTCGCGGCGAGGATAGTATTTTTAGAGCCAAGACTCCGGCTATGGCTGCAAACGTGACGGATCATCGGTGGACATTCCATGAGCTACTGGCTTACCCATCACTATGTCAATGATATAGGGACATCACCCAACAACCAGACTTGAACAAATTGCCCGCGATGAGGGTTTTATTTCAGCGGAAGATGATCTGCTGTTGCCACGTTTTTACCTTGCACCGGTACTCGATCCATGGCTTATGAAGACAATTGACGAATGGATGTCTGACAGACAATACTGCTGCAGATAATGAGGTAAGCATGAACACAACACCCGTTGTAGAGGTCTTTTTCGACTACATCTGACCCTGGTGTTACCTCGGTACCGTGCGTACCGACCGACTGCAAAAGGAATACGGAGTCAAGCTGCGCTTCACCGCCTTCCCCCTCCATCCCGAAACACTAGAAGAGGGAATGGAACTTTCCGAGCTCTTCGCCGGACGTGAGGAGTACATAGAAACCATGCAGACGAAGCTGCTGCAGGTTGCCGCCGCCGAGGGGCTCCCCCTGACAAAGAGAACGCGCACCTACAACAGCAGGCTCGCCCAGGAACTGGGAAAATGGGCTGAGTCACAGGGAGTGGGAGACCTGTTCCATCGTGCAGTCTACCGGGCCTTTTTCGTCGATGGCGTCAACATTGCGCTGATAGATGAATTGCTGAAGATTGCCGAATCTGTCGGGCTTCCATCTTCTGACGCACTCAGGATTCTTAAATCACGGAGCTTTGCCGCTGCAGTTGACGCAGACTGGCAACGCTCCAGAGCGTTGCAGATAACCGCCGTCCCGACGCACCTATACGTGGGAAAGAGGCTGGCGGGCTTTGGTGCCTACGATGATTTTGTACGCCTGATCGGGAAATAGTGCGTATAACGAATGTCAGTAATACTATTGAGGAGCCACTATGAAGCAAATCCAGTTTGGGCGGAATGATAGGAGAAAATAAATTGAAAGCAGGTCGCATTTCATTCAGCTCAAAATCATTCTGGATCTTCGACCTTGATGGTACCCTGACGGTGCCAATCCATGACTTTGACTTCATTTGCAGAGAACTCGACATACCCCGTGTCGCCGACATCCTTAGCTATCTTGACAACCTCCCTGAAGCAGAAGCATCCATCCGCCGTGCCCGTCTGCATGAAATAGAGATGGATCTGGCCCGCAAAGCCCTTCCTGCAGCCGGAGCGATGGAGACACTAAGGCAACTCCACGAATCAGGAGCGCAACTGGGAATACTGACCCGAAATGAACGGGACATTGCACTGCTCACACTCGACACGATAGAGGCCGGTCACTATTTTGCCAGCGAGAACATTCTAGGCCGCTCCGAGGTTTCGCCGAAACCGGACCCTGCCGGTATTCACCACCTTCTATTCGTATGGGGAGCCGCTCCTGCAGAAGCAGTAATGGTAGGCGATTACCTCTTTGACTTGCAGGCCGGTCGGGCTGCGGGCACCACAACGGTACATGTAGGAAGACCGGACGGCAAGTCCTGGCCTGAGTTCACTGATCTTGCAGTGGGATCGCTGAACGAGCTGGCCACCTATTTCCAGCACTGATCGTGATTGACGGGGATGGTAACCGGAGAAAACTGTTAAAGATAACATCTATTCATAAGGAGTACCGTATGCACAAAGCAATTCGCTTTCACGAAGTCGGAGGCCCCGAAGTCCTTAAATGGGAGGATGTTGAAGTCGTTGACCCAGGTCCTGGTGAGGTGCGCATCCGTCATGAGGCGATAGGAGTCAATTTTGTCGATCTCTATCAGCGCAACGGTCTCTATAAGGTACCACTACCCGCCATCGCCGGAAATGAGGGAGCGGGAGTTGTCGAAGTAATCGGCACCGGGGTTACAGGGGTAAAAGTGGGTGACCGGGTCGCCTACGCAGGAAGAGTCGGCTCCTACTGCGAAGTTCGCAACATTCCGGCTGACAGGCTTTGTATCCTGCCTGACGAGTTGAGCTTCGAGCAGGGAGCGGCAATGATGCTCAAGGGACTGACGGTCCAGTATCTGATCCGCAGAACCCACCGGGTGCAAAAAGGGGAAACGGTATTATTTCACGCCGCAGCCGGAGGCGTCGGCATAATAGCCACCCAATGGTTGAAAGCTCTTGGCGCTACAATTATCGGTACTGCTGGATCTGCAGAAAAGTGTGCACTCGCACTCCAACACGGTGCCGACTATTGCATCAACTACCGGACCGAAAATATCGTCGAACGGGTACGGGAGATAACCAACGGCAAAGGAGTGCCGGTTGTCTACGATTCTGTCGGTAAAGATACGTTTGAAGCCTCGCTGAAATGTTTGAGTCCACGTGGATTGTTGGTAAGTTTCGGCAACGCGTCCGGCCCGGTACCACCGGTAGACTTAAGTCTCCTCGCCCAGCATGGTTCACTGTATGTTACACGCCCGACCCTGGCCACCTATATCGCCGAACGTGCTGATCTGGAAGCTGCAGCTCATGAACTTTTTGACATTGTGCGGGCCGGTACAATGGGAATAGATATCAATCAGCGCTATCACCTCAGAGATGCAGCTCAAGCACATATCGACCTTGAGTCCCGTAAAACAACCGGTTCCAGCATAATGCTTCCCCGGTAACCTCACTATGTTGAGCAGGTAAAGGAAAAAGGCATGTTTGAATCCCAGTACAACGACGAGATGGAAACCGAAGTGAAACGGCTGGAGGCGCAGATGCGAGCTATCAAAGTAGGTCATCCGGAATGGCTCAATGCTTGTGCTACTTGCGGGTCTGAACTTTCCAATACCGATGCCAGCAAGTGCGAACAGTGCATCTGAACTTGCTGCTGAGAAGTATAAGTCGGTTATCCGCTTGCGTTTATCCTGATAAATCACAGCAACCTACATCCTTTGAACCAAAACTATCAAGAGCTGAATCAGGAGGCAGAAAATGAATCTGATTACCGTCAACGAACAGACGTGCAACAAAGATGGTCTCTGTGCTGCTGTCTGCCCAATACACCTCATTAATTTCAAACCGGGTGAATACCCTGCCCAGATTGCCGAAGCCGAGGAGTTGTGCATCAAATGTGGGCATTGCGTGACCGTTTGTTCGACTGGAAGTCTTCAGCACAAATATATTCCTCTCGCAGATTGCCCTGATATTCAAAAAGAACTCTCCGTGTCCGCCGAGCAATGCGAGCAGTTTCTTCGTCAACGCCGCTCAATCCGGGTTTACCAGAACAAAGCGGTCCCCAGAGAAAGCCTGACTAAACTCATTGAGATTGCCCGTTACGCACCTTCGGGTCACAACTCACAATCAGCCCAATGGCTTGTCATCGACAACCGGGAAGAGCTACGCAAGCTCTCAGGGATAGTAGCCGACTGGATGCGCTGGATGCTTGCCAACATGACCGAATTTGCCGTATCAATGCATATGGATCGAACTCTTGGACGATGGGAACAAGGGCACGATGTCATCCTTCGTGATGCCCCTGCCTTGGTAATCGCCCATGCTGACAAGACAGACCGTCTCGCTCCGTCCACATGCACGATTGCACTTTCCTACCTGGAACTGGCAGCTACCGGCATGAATCTCGGTACCTGCTGGGCGGGCTACTTCAACGCTGCCGCCTCAACCTTCCCGCCCATGATGGCGGCTCTGGCTCTCCCTGAAGGGCATCAATGCTTTGGAGCGATGATGGTCGGCTTTCCCAAATATCAGTACAAACGATTACCAACACGCAAACAACCAGTCATCAACTGGCGACCATGAATAATGTATCCAGAAGGGGGTAACCAGATGCAACTCACAGGCAATACAATACTCATAACCGGCGGAGCAACAGGCATCGGCCTGGTACTTGCGCAGGGACTTCTCGAACGTGGAAACGAAGTAATCATCTGCAGTAGACGTCATGAGCGCCTGGAAGCTGCCCAGGCAGCCAATCCGGGTCTGCATATCCGGGTGTGCGACGTATCCGACCACAATGCCCGCATCAGCCTCGTCTCATGGCTTGCCGACAACTTTCCCAGCCTGAACATACTGATCAACAATGCCGGCGTGCAACATCTGTATAACTTTCGAGACAGTCACTCTAATCCGGCCAAACCCAACGAGGAAATTGCCATCAACCTCGGTGCTCCCATTCATCTGACAACACTATTACTTCCTCTACTTGAGAGCCAAACCACTGCCGCAGTCGTGAACGTCTCATCCGGCCTTGGCTTTACGCCACTTGCGAGGGTACCGGTATACTGCGCAACTAAAGCGGCGCTCCATTCCCTGACCATGTCGCTACGGCACCAACTACGTAATACTAATGTCCGAGTCTTCGAGGTTATCCCACCGCTGGTCACCAGCGAATTAGGCTTCCCACACCGGTCGGAAGAAGTCAACAGTTCGGCTATGCCGACAGAAGATGCAGTAGCCGAGATTATTGCCGGCCTTGAAAAAGATATCTTTGAACTGGCAATTGATAGAGCCAAGAATCTGGTCAGCAAACGGGAAGAACTTTTTGCACTGATGAATGCGGATTAAACAGCTCGACAATAGCGAGAAATAAATACACTTCGAAAGGTAGAGTCATGAGTACAGCACTGCTGTTGATAGACATACAAAACGATTATTTTCCCGGCGGCCGCATGGATCTCGTCGGCAGTAACGAAGCGGCTGGAGCAGCGGCACGACTGCTGGCTGTGTTTAGGAAAACCTCGTGGCCGATCTTCCACATCCAGCACATATCCGCCCAGCCTGGAGCAACATTTTTTGTTCCTGGAACCGCCGGTGTCGAGATCCACCCCAGCGTCACACCACTTCCCGGTGAACCGGTCATTATCAAGCACTTCCCCAACAGCTTTCGCGAAACCGGTCTGCAGGAGCAACTACGGCTTTCCGGAATCGGCACTCTGCTGGTCTGCGGCATGATGACCCACATGTGCGTGGACGCTACGGTCAGGGCCGCCTTCGACTTGGGATTCACCTGTACTATAGCTCAGGACGCCTGCGCCACTCGTGATCTTACCTTCTACGGCGAGATTATCTCCGCCCGACAGGTGCATGGAGCGTTTCTGGCCGCTCTCGGTGCTGTCTACGCCAACGTCAGAACGACAGACGACATTCTTGATGGGAATACTGCCGGAAGAGGATGAAATATGGCCAGTCAACTACCACCCGAAGACACTGTAACGTTAGAAGAATTGACGTTATCAAACAGCTTTGAGATCGCTGCCCACGTGTCCGTACTGGAGCGGAAGGGAATAATGACGCGAGCCGAAGTAATCGCTGAAATAGGGAGACTGCGTGATCAAGCCAAAGGCTGAAGAACTGATTGAACTTGACGACCTGCACTCGTTAACAATCCGGGCATAACCCATGTCAAAACAACCGGAATTCCCCATCCAGATATTTTATGACGGCTCTTGTATAGTTTGTTCGACAGAGATTGAGCACTACCTGCGCCAGAACCACGACGGAAGACTTGTCGCGGTCAATATCAATATTCCGGACTTTGCTCCGGAACCCTTCCATATTTTGCGTGAGACCTTCATGTACGAACTCCACGTCATTGATACGGCCGGTACCGTCTATCGGGGTGTAGAAGCCTTCTGGGCCATCTGGCAGGCTTTTCCATCCTCGACCATATACGGCTTGATGGGGAAAATCATCACTATGCCGGTGATAAACCCAATCGCCCGTCTGCTTTACAAGGGATTCGCCCGCATCCGCCCCTACCTGCCAAAGAGGCATGCATGCGATAGCGGAACCTGTAGTATCGGTATGAAGCACTGAAGAATATGTACAGGAGAGTCTATGATCGAATTGTTACGCAAGCGTCGCAGTATCCGGAAGTTCACGTATGATAAAATTGCACCGGAAGACATACAAACCCTTTTAGAAGCTGCTCTTAGGGCACCATCATCACGGGGGATCAACCTGTGGGAGTTCGTTCTCGTCGATGACCCTGCAGCCATCGGCAAGCTCGCCAAGGCGAAACAGCACGGCTCGGAATTCCTGAAGGGTGCGCCGCTAGCCATAGTCGTCTGTGCCGATAGCACCAAATCAGACGTCTGGATCGAAGACTGCTCCATCGCCGCGATCATCATCCAACTGACGGCGCTCTCACTGGGGCTCGGCAGTTGCTGGGCACAGATACGAAACCGACAGCACGACAACAAGAAGACGGCGGAAGCGTATGTGCAGGAACTACTCGAACTGCAGGAGAAGATGACGGTGGAATGCATACTCGGTATCGGTCATCCCGCAGAGAATAGAGACCCGGTAACAGCGGATAAACTTCAATACGACAAGATAAAATTCAGATGAGGGAGTTGGTACCTTGTCCGCTGATATTGTAAGAGCTTCAAAAACTACCGATAGTGGTTCCGTGGCTCTTCATAAGAACGGTTGTGCTCATCATGGTAAACGACCTGCCGGTGCTCATAATTATGCTCTCGCCAATGCCTTGGTTCCTCATAAATGACCGTATGTCTGGGTTCGTAGGTTATCCGGCGCTCATAAACCACCGGTTGTGGTTGAGCGATGGTAACGGCAGCAAGCGTTGAAAGGATTGCCACTGGAATCCAAAGAGGATTGATGCCGCCGTCATTACGGTTACCTGCATAAGCTGTGTTGGCAAGCATGCCTGAAACAAGCCCTATTGCAACGATGGTGGAAATAGCTTTTTTCATTTTGATTTCCTCCTGTGTGATTTATGACTCTGTTGATAGTAGGAGCATCATGCATGCCAATCCATAATTCGTAAAATTGATCGTAATAATGGACAGATAGCTGGTTACTAAAGCATCGTAGTTTATGAAGTATGGCTTGAATAATCCAGCCAGTACCTCAATTGAGTTAAAACTGAAATATTAAACAGGAAACGAACCATGCTTCAGAAAAATAGTGTCAGGCGGGCAAGCACAACAAGCGGTTCCTGATCGCCTTAGTAACTAACGCCTGAAATTCGTGCTGAAGTGGTAAGAAAATATTTGTCCGCAGCTGTAGACACGCATAAATGGTGGCTTTACAGATGTATTTGTATAAATTCAATCAAAATAAAAACCGTTTCACACGGATAACTTCGGATACAATCTGATAAGAATCTGATTAAAATCTAAAACATGGTACATACTGCTAAAACCATGAACTGAAAAACTTTAATCCAAAAAAAGGTTTGATCCGCCTTTATCAGAATTTATCAGATTCTATCCGTGTGAAATAGCTTTTGATTCTTCCTGTTTGGTTCCGGCTCATCCGGGTTAGGGTACAAGCTTGAGGAAAGCAACACTCCTCTTATGAACAAAGAGACCGCTTACGAGCAACTGGCACAAAGCGCGGCGTTACTCAGGGCGATACTTATTGCCTTGGATGTCCCGATAGCAAAGTAACTACGGCACTACCACCGAGCGAGGTTAAATAGCAGTCTGACAGGAGAATTTATGGCAATGATCGTAGAAATCAAAAACAACAAGCTCTGTATCGAGATCGACCTGGAGAAACCGACGCCGTCATCATCCGGCAAGACGCTGGTAGTGGCCAGCACCCGAGGGAACATTGTGACTACGGCAGAGGTCGATGGCAAGCCCATCACCATCGGATTAAACGCCTACATCAAGCCGTAATGAAGGCGGAGGTCTATTCGGTTACCTACCGGATACCCTTAACGGATGCCCAGCAGGCCCGACTCGATCGCAAGTGGCCGGACGGTGACCCGTTCATCTCCTATGAGAAAATCGAGTTCATCCTGGAACCGCTTCCGGTGGAGGACGTCTACTGGTCATACCACACGGGACAGTTTCTCTACTTTACCGTTCGTGGGGACGATATTGAGGGCACGGTCGCCGAGGTCGTCGGACGGCTCGAAGAAAAGCTGGGACGAGTATGACCCTGGGCGCTATGCAAGCAACTATACGGAGTTTCATTACATGACCTGTCCCTTCTGCAAAGAAAGCATTCTTGACGGTGCAATCAAGTGCAAACACTGCGGCTTGATGCTCAACCTTGATCCGTACAACACGATTACCATTGATAGCATTACCGCTGACGAAATCCGCGCCTTCGTGGGCACGAATGCCTATTACTACATCCAGAATTTCGCCAAGTTTACCATCATGGGGCGCGAGAAGTTTTGTGTCACATGGAATTGGAGCTGCTTCGGCTTCACCTTCCTCTGGATGCTCTACCGGAAGATGTATCTGCTTGCGATGATAACCTTCGTTGTCTTCTGCATCCCTGGCGTCAATGTTCTGCTGCATATCGGCGCAGGGATGATCGGGAACTACCTCTACTACCAGCATGTAAAAGCACAGATTATCGAAATACGCTCCACCCAGTCACCCCAGAATTTTGTGCCGGTTCTGCAAGAAATGGGGGGCGTAAACAAATGGGTCGTTACGGCAGGCATCATCATGTGTATCCTTATGACAATCCTCTTTACGGTCTTCTTTTCCGCCATGATTGCTTCCATGGGGCATTTCGTAGGAATAACGATATGATGATACTCAGGGAGCAGAATCCTGATGCTGGCCTACACAGGAGGTATTGGTGGTGCGGGAGGCGCCGGCAGGCAACCGGCATCTTGCGCCGCTCCACTGGGGGCTGGTACCGCACTGGGCAAAAGAGATGTCGAGTGGCAACAAGCTGATCAACGCCAGAAGCGAGACCATCCACGAGAAACCATCCTTCCGACAGGCCATCCGGTCGCGGCGCTGTATCATCCCGGCCAGCGGCTATTTCGAGTGGGCTGCGACCCCCGGCGGAAAGGTTCCGCATTACATTACCATGCGGGATGATTCACCCATGTCGCTCGCAGGGATCTGGGAAACCTGGAAAGCACCGGATGGGCAAAAACTGGAGACCTGCTCCATCCTCACTACTGAAGCCAACAGTCTGATGGCATCGATTCACGATCGAATGCCGGTAATACTGCATCGTGGTGAGTTTGACCGCTGGCTGGATCCAGGAGATACGAATCCGCAACATCTGCAGCACTTGTATAAGCCGTACCCGGCAGAGTTGATGCAATTGTGGCCGGTATCAACTCTGGTAAATTCAGCACGTAACGATAATCCTGCCTGCATTCGTCCGGAAAGATGAGGGCTCGCCATGCGTACCTGTGATCAATCACCTCCCGGCCAATTATTACTGGCTATCAGGCAGTTCAATAGTCGCGATTGGTACGAATGTCACGAAACCATCGAAGAGATGTGGCTGGGGGAAACTGGTGAGATGAAGGACTTTCTACAGGGATCCCTCCAGATCTCAGTAGCCCTGCTTCATTGGCGTAACGGGAACCATGGTGGTGCGGTCAGTCTCCTTGCCAGTGGGGTCAACTATCTAAAGCGCGTGCCGGATGTATGTCTATGGGTTGATGTGCAATCTCTGATAGCTGACTCAGACAGTGTACGTGTAGCCCTGGAAGAACTCGGAAAAGATCGCATGGATTCGTTAGAATCATCGCTCATACCGAAGATTAAGACAGTTTCAGTAGCTCAACTTTCAAGTACGCCTGAGGAATAATGGCCGATCAATCCATCATACTCTGGATCATCGGGGGGATTTTAACCTTTACAGGCTTGGCGGGACTATTACTGCCATTAGTGCCTGGTGCGCCGCTATTGTTTCTGGGACTACTCCTTGGAGCCTGGGCAGAAGGCTTCCGCTATATTGGACTGTGGACACTCCTGCACCTGGCTTCTCTGGCAGCACTGACCTACGTGGTAGAGTTTGTAGCGTCAATCCTGGGGGTAAAGAAGCATGGGGGGTCGCGTCGTGCCACGCGAGCTGCTGTTGACTCTTAATCCCGGTCGGACAATTCTCTGCTCCAACCATGTATCCAACTTCCTGAACCTGGCCGGGAGCTACCCCAAAGACCGGGACCGGCTGATAGCAGATCTCGATGCCGCCCTGATAAAGGCCGGCACATATCCCGGTTTTCTTGACAGCGTGCCGGAATACGAGGAAGAATATTACTAACGCTGATTCTGTAAGGAGGAGCCAGTATGTTAATCCGTAAGATCTCAACATCATTTATTAGTGCCCCGACAATCGAGGGAGCCGGTGTTCATCTCAAGCGGGCTTTCGGCTACCATCAGGTTCCTGCGTTCGACCCATTCCTGATGCTGGATGACTTCCATACCTCGAACCCTGACGAGTACCTGGCAGGGTTCCCCTGGCACCCTCATCGGGGGATCGAGACCATCACATATATTATTGAGGGTCTTGTGGAACATGGCGACAGCATGGGCAACAAGGGTGTGATCGGTGCAGGTGATGTACAGTGGATGACCGCCGGTAGCGGCATTATTCACCAGGAGATGCCCAGGGAGAGCCCAACCGGCACTATGTGGGGAGTTCAGTTCTGGGCAAACCTTCCAGCGGCTAACAAGATGATGGCACCACGTTACCGTGACGTGAAAGCAACTGATATACCGGAAGTAAGGCTGGATGACGGCGTAACGATCAAGGTAATTGCCGGAACGATCGGAAGTTTCCAGGGACCGGTCAGGGATATCGTGATTGAACCCGAGCTACTTGATATTAGCATACCCGCAGGCACATCGTATTATCACAGCCTTCCGGAAGGTCATACTGCATTTGTCTATATCCTTTCCGGAGAAGGTTTTTTTGATGATGGAGGAGTGGTGCATCGACCGGAGACAGTACTGCTGTTTGAGCGTACTGGACACGCGGTGAGAGTTGAGACAAGAGAGACCCCTGTCCGTTTCCTGTTCGTTGCGGGCAAACCACTCGGAGAGCCTGTCGCCTGGGGAGGCCCAATAGTTATGAATACCAGAGAAGAGCTGGATATTGCCTTTGCGGAACACAAAAATGGGACATTTATCAAGCATTGAGAATAGCAGACCTGTTACAGCAAAAAATGGTGCTACGAAAGTTGAGTTCAAAATATGTCCGCAGAGCAACCGCATAACCCACTGCACGGGGTAACACTGGAGATGATCCTGAACCATCTGGTCGAGCATTATGGGTGGGAAGAACCAGGAAGAAGAATCGATATAAGATGTTTCAAGAACGATCCTTCTATACAGTCATGCTTGAAATTTCTGAGAAGAACGCCGTGGGCACGGGACAAAGTGGAATCTCTCTATCTTATTTCGATCCTGAACTGAAAAAAACTGATGCTGAGATGCCTGCATACCTAAAATTAAAATGTTATTTTTTTAGTCTACCTATTAAAGTTCCGCACCTCCAGTCCAAAACCGCACTACTTGGCAAGTCAGGGGACTGGAATACCTTAACTTCCTCACCATGTTGCTCAGCAAGATTATTTAAGTCATTGATCTGGTCTTTAGATTGGAACAGTGGCTGAAAATGATATATATGCCTCGGCGCTGTCAACAGTACGCAAGCGCGGAAATATCTCACCTCTCATCGTTCCTCCTAAAATTCTATTTCCTTTTGTCATTATCATAGTTCGCGCTTGCTGGGTATTCATCAACCAAGAGGCTCGTTGCAGTACCTTACGACGATATATCATAAAAAGTGCTATCGTAAGTCCAACTAGTAGCGACGTAAATATCACCAGAATAACGCCGATCCAATATTCATCAGGATTGTTCTGTAAAGCGACAAACATGGTATATCCGACTATTTCTGGAAATATAGCCAGAATAATTATCATAAGAGTCAACATCCAAGGCATCTTGCGTAATTCTGGTTTAATTACAGTCTGTTTCCAAGGCTTCTCACCATTACTCATTTCTGGCCTCCTTGTGTATATTTCCCTTATCAGTCTTCTGATTCCGGCAACAAAAGAATTGGGTGACTCAGGGATCAGTAGCAAAGACACTGTATGTACCGAGTCTTCCATTGTCAGAAATAAAAATCGAAAACTGATTCTGGGCTGATAAATCCGACAAACTGAACCGTCCCATCTGCTGTTGTCGTTCTTGTTATTTGCGATTACATGTCGATTGCTAATAAGTACACGTTTATTTTTGACCAGCTACCCACCTAAATCCAAAACCGTAATTGTTATCGCACTCTTTATGGCTAGGGAAATATTTTTCTTCCTTTATTATGTTGATGGAATCATTGACCTTCTCAACCTTGGCTATGGCACAAAAGGTATTTTTTGAGTCTGGTGCATTGAGTGGAATACATATTTCTAAACCACCGTCATCTACTATTGTCAAGCGACCGTTTACTGTTGAAAAATTAGCAGAACCTTCATATATCATTGCAAATATAACCACCAGATTAATCATATCTGGTCGCAGAATATACAAATTCTCACCGTCTGATGAACTGCCAGTCCGATCATCTTTATCCAGATATATGTATGGCGATTGAGATTTGGATCCAAATGAGTTGCCTAATGGTTGAATTACACCAATTGTCCCGTCGGTCATTCTGTACATGCACCCTAAATCAAGATCAACAGTGTTTGAAGATAGTGAGAAAAACCCTTTTGCTTTGGGCTGATCCCAATTCAGGTTGACATGAATTCTTTGAGTACCTCCGCTCTTTTTCAGGTTAACAGATTGACTTGAACCTCGCTTATCAAGTGAAACCTTGCTAAGGCTTACTTTTGGAGGTGCTGGTGGTGCTGGTGCAGGTTGAGGGGAGGCTGGTACTGGTGTAACTGATGGTGAAGAAGAAGGAGCTTCTTCCCCGCCAAAGTGCTTCAATAGTGCACCAAGACCTCCGTTAAACCCCTGTCCATTTGCTGCAAATCTCCATACGTCCTTCAGATACAATTCGCCTATAATTATTGCAACTTCCTGCAAGAAGTCTTTCCCTGAAAATTTGAAATAGGCTATTTCACGAGTTCCTTCAAAAAGGCATAAAGAGCTTTGACCGATAGATGACATATTGAAAGTGCCGTCTATGGTAGCTGTAAATACTAATTTCCTGATGTTTGGGGGAAGGGTACTCAAATTGATTTTGAATGTTTCAGTGCTTCCGTTTTTTGAACCGATTGTTGCTAAGGAGCCGCATGGTGAGGTTTTCTGATTGTAGAAAATCATGTATCTGTCATCTGAGAGTTTTTCATTGGCATCAAGGCCAAAACAGCTTATGTCAATAACCTGGCCAGGTGCTGAGGCTATTGTAATTCCCACCTCTAGTTGAAATTGATTTGTCAGATCGCTTAATTTGGATTTTTGACCACGTATAAATTCCATGTGTATCACCTCTTTTAAAATGGATTTTCAACTATTTCTGGTTTGATAACAGCAATCTTATCCGGAAGGTCTGTTTTTTCTATTTCTGTCAAAGTAATGTCGAGAATAGTCTTCAACTCTCTTGCAGCCTTCAACCCTTCCTTATCAAGGGTAATGTCTATGTTTCCGAATATGGAAACTCTGTCAACACGGTTCTCTATGGTCAACTCGCTTATCTGGATACAATCCTTAAACCTATGCCGCCAGCTTGAACGATGCTGAAACCTCATCCCAGGGAACAGAATAGAGCCCTGCTTCATCCTTTTCAACAAGCCCAATCTGCTCTAACAGCTTCACGTCATCAAAGACATTCTTGTAATGCCGGTTTAAGAGCTTTGCGAGTCCCCGAACGCTTGATGCGCCGTGGCTGTGTAAATTGTCCAGCAACTCAAAACGCTTTGGCGTGATATATTTCAGGAAGGTTTTCACATCATGGAAATAAACGCGCTCAATCGCCTGCTCGGGAAATATGCCGTTGTCAAACTGCTTAAATATGGCTCTGGTTTCCTTGTCGCACTCTTCACGGCTCTTGATTCCAACTTTAAAGTCTCTCATGGTTTCACCCCTCATTCCGAAATACTTCGTCTCGGTCTGTAATAAAATCTGTGAACACTGTTACAACCTGCTCTTGAATATAACCGCCTTCGGATACCTTCTCGTTGCAAATCAGTTTTGCTTTCATCCGTTACCCTCTGGCTTTCAATACTATATAATACGGTCGGCAAGATTTCAAGCCGCTTTTCTTCCGGATGTTATCGGAATAACATTGCTTGACGCGCCGGAAATGATGCTCTTTATCTTCCGTTCAATGGTTTCAAGAGCTGCCTGCTTTTCATCATCAAAGTCATGCTGGTTGTAAGTTCCATCAAGTTTCCCCATTGTGTGATTAAGTACCCGCTCCCGGTGTTCAAATTTGATCTTGGATGCTGCCATCAGGGTGGCTGCTGTTCTGCGTAAATCGTGCGGAGTGAAGTGGTCAACCCCCAGACGGTTCTCCGCTGCCGGTGTGCCATCATTTTTATAAAGTGGATTCCCTTCTTTTGCATCGGTCAACGGATAAGCCAGGTTGCGACCAACGGCTACAGCAAGAGCGGTATCACCTAATGACTGCTCTTTGTCCTTGTGTGAACAATCGACTGATTCAAGCTGCCGATTGATACCAGATCCATGCAGATAATCCGGTTCTTGCCATCCAGATGCAGGGTAATAAACATCTCCTTGGTCTCCTGCATAAGGAACTGGAATGCACCTGAAACCTGATCTGGCGTGGAGTACCTCGTTCCGGTTTTCAGATAATCGGTTATTTCTTCATTTACAGAGAGTGCTTCATAGATCGCTTTGATCTGTCTGAATTTGATCGATCTTTTTTTGCCGGTAACTTTCTCTGCTCCGAATAATGTCTCAATGGTCATGATCTTACTCCTTTGGATAAAAATAAGGAGCTTGTTACGGCTCCCATTGTAAAATGATCAGTCATGATTTGCGTCTTTTTTGAACGGATTTTGCTTGACTTCTGATGAAGTGCCTATTTTTTAGGATTTTGGGTATGTGACTGGTTTGTACAAAATTGCACGCACGGTTAAAATAAATATTGACATGTTAAAACAGCTAGTTGCGTGCCGTGATTATTCATTATGCAAACCGATGAAGTGCCTGTGTCTACAATGCTTTTTTGAGAGTTATCAACTTACTCCACAGAGTTATCCACATTTTCTGTGGAATCTTATCCGTGTTTGAAATAACAATTACTTAGTCATTTTCAGGAAATATCGTCATCTGCTGGATTAGAATATCCGCTAATTTTTTGAGTCATTATTCTTATAATCGGTAATAATTGATTTATGGTTTCCTCCAGATACGCAAAAGGGGCAGTGCCGATAATGGCTTCACCCCTCTTTGCGCTTTTTTTTGTATTTTGTTTTGCGTGTGAGGATGCCGATCGCTCAGGAAGTGGTATAATTGCATTCATGATTACGTGTACAAGGAGAGAGCCATGTCATTGACAAAGAAATGGTATACAGTTGCTGATGCTGCATCCAAGTACGGAGTCTCAACCGATCAGCTTCTACAATGGGTGGATTGTGGATTGGTTCGTACCGAAGAAGATAAGGGTGAGACCACTTTGCTGAATAGTGATGATATTGAGCAGGAATTGGGCCTTATCCCCTCTGTATGACCAGATGAGGCTGCTCATTACAAAAATATGGAACTGGCGGGACATCTGGTTGTTGAAGTGGTCTGCTTTTCTGTTCGGAATAGCGGCGGGAGCATTCTTTCAAGCGTTGGTACTGCCGTATGTGTGGATTGTTCTGGTTGCGGCGGTACTCCTGGCAATCAGACCGGCAATTGCTTACTGGAAAGATTAGATGGCGGATCTGGTTGCACATTGAGGATGTAATCTGCAGCCTTCTGTGCCTGTGCTGCTGCGTGTACCAGTAAGGTTTTATCGTTCTTAAGTGCTTAGGTGCTGTTGATAGGCCTTGATTGTGTTGAAACAGTGCTGTAGAGGCAGCTGGATATAATCAGGAGATGGACTGTAGTATGCCCTGAAACCTCCGTATTTGATTTCGGCCAGCCGCCATGCTCATCAATAACTTGATCGGTCTCAGCCATTATGCGGATTGTGTTGACAGATGAACTTACATTTCCACAAACTTCTTCAAATAATTTTCCCCGCACAACTTCTCCAGCCCACCACCCGGCGAGGCATAGCCGATGACGATCTCATCAGCCAGTTCCATCATCAGGCGGTTGCGCTGGTAGCAGGTTTCTTCTGATGCGTGGGTGACGCTATCGGCGTAGCGGGTTATGATCAGCAGGCGGTTGGTATCAAGAGCAGTCTGTATCTCCGGTGGCCACTTCTTCATCATGCCACGAGCCAAAGCCAGGATTACCGGTTGGGTGCCTTTCAGCAGATAATGGAGGACGTCTTTCTCAATACGGGAATGAAAGCCGGATATGACGCAGGTACCCTTTTCTCGCTGCACTATCGCCCAGTCGAAAGATTTGAGGACGACGGCTGCCGGGCATTTGCGCGAGCAGAGGAAGGCGACCTTGTGCTGCTGCAAGAGATCGCTGTTGCCGAGGGTATGAAGCGGGGCATCACTCCTCATCGCCGACCCTCCGTGCGGCTTGTTCCCATGCCAGTTCAATAGCCTGGTGCAGTCGTGAACGCAACAGTTCCATCGGCGGCAGTTCAGTTAAATACTCTGCTACCCGGATCGATTTTTCATCCAGTTGTAGCAGCTCCACCTGCTCGGCATCGGAACCGGCGCACAGGATCAACCCAATGGGAGTTTCTTCGCCGGTTGCACGATCATATTTGTCCAGCCAGCGGAGATACAGCTCCATCTGACCGATGTGGGCCGGTTTAAATGATTCCAGCTTCAGCTCTATGGCAACCAGTCGCCGCAGGTGACGGTGATAGAAGAGCAGATCGAGATAAAAATCGTCCTTGCCGACAGTCATCCGTTTCTGACGGGCAACGAAGGTAAAGCCGCTCCCCAGTTCCAGCAGAAATCTTTCCATCTCCCGTAGTATGGCGTTTTCCTGATCCTTTTCGCTGTAAGCCCCCTGCAAGCCGAGAAAGTCCAGCAGATAGGGGTCACGGAAGACCATGTCAGGGGTCATCTGTCCTTCCCGCAGAATATCCAGTTCAGCCTTGATGACCTCTTCGGTGTTTTTGGACAAGGCAGTACGCTCGTAAAGCATTCCACCGATTTTCTTGCGCAAGGTGCGAACCGGCCAGCGTTCTATTTGGCACATTTCAGCGTAGAACTCGCGGGCAAGGGGGGCTTTTATGGGTAGGATTGCCAGGAAGTGTGACCATCCCAAATATTGTAACAGCGATACAACAATCTCTTCGGCAGGAAACTGCTCGGCAAATTGAACCATACGCCGCACATTCTTTTCACTAAACCCTTTTCCAAATTCAGTTTCCAATTGTCGTGACACTGTTACGACAATCTGTTTGCCATACTCAGCCCGGCCATCAACCAGATTTTCAGCGGCAACTCGTTTCCCTATCCGCCAGTACAACAGCGTCTGTTCGGCATTGGCAACAGTGGCTAACCGAATAATTTGGACGTTATTAGATGAAACAGTATGGAATTGTATAGCAGGAAATGGGACGGAATAACACGGGAAATACTCTTCATTAAAGAGGCATTTTTGGGTTTTGGGGCGTCCTTTATACACACCCCCAAAACAACTGATTTCAACCGCATCAGAACGGACAGCAACGGACAAGAGACAAAGAAAAACCCTTGATTCCTCAAGGGCTTTTCTTTGTTGCCGGACGGTGCCGGACTATGTTCTGGCGGAGAAGGTGAGATTCGAACTCACGGAAGCTTTCACTTCGGCGGTTTTCAAGACCGCTATAAACCTATAATTGACAACTAATAATAACAATAGTCAATAATATTTTCAGTATGTTATGCACATTATTCTGTTGAGCTTTCAAGTTATTTATTGCGATTTATTGAAACCATTTGCGCCAAATATGCGCTTAATTACTGGCAGTCCGGAAGATACGCCGTCCAGGTGATTAACCCGGATACCAGAAGAGGCCGCCGATCATGGTAGCCTCGATGATGCTGATCTTGACCGGCTGACCGTGGCGCTGTTCAACGATACCGCCCTTGTCATGGTATTCAGGCACCGGCAAGGACGCTGCTGTCGGCTCCGTGGTTCGTCATGTTCTCGATGATACTGATCTTCACTGGCTGACAGTCCAGAAGTCAGTGCCCAACCTGATAGACAGTCCGGAAGATACGCAGACCAGGTGATTAACCCGGATACCAGAAGAGGCCGCCGATTATGGCAACCTCGATGATGCTGATCTTGACCGGCTGACCGTGGCGCTGTTCAACGATACCGCCCTTGTCATGGTATTCAGGCATCGGCAAGGACGCTGCTGTCGGCTCCGTGGTTCGTCATGTTCCTGATCTTCACCGGCTGACAGTCCAGAAGTCAGTGCCCAACCTGATAGCCAGTCCGGAAGATACGCAGACCAGGTGATTAACCCGGATACCAGAAGAGGCCGCCGATTATGGCAACCTCGATGATGCTGATCTTGACCGGCTGACCGTGGCGCTGTTCAACGATACCGCCCTTGTC
>Ga0194037_1000157_pt1 | contig 51076 bp, 50 predicted proteins | sample JunL306m_MetaG_FD_148653 | JGI IMG/M metagenome (GOLD analysis project Ga0194037, IMG submission 148653) | Anoxic zone freshwater microbial communities from boreal shield lake in IISD Experimental Lakes Area, Ontario, Canada - Jun2016-L304-6m | ecosystem: Environmental > Aquatic > Freshwater >... | reverse complement strand
CACCCGCCGCAGAATTTCAATTGCTCCGTCCATACCTGCTTGATCGGGCACTGGGTGTCCTGCTTCAACAATGCGGATCGCTTGAGTTGGCGCACCATGCCCATAACGCGTTAAAACGAGCCCCTCGAGTTGGGCCTTTGGCCAGCTGGAGGCGGCATATGCCTCTAAGGCGCTTGCCATTGCAGCGCTTGCCTTGCCTGCGCCCACCACCAAACAGCGGCCTTGCGGCTCTGTTCCGGTAGGAAAAATTTGCTGCAAACAATTGGCCATGATATGGCGTGGTTCTGCTAGTTGTAAGGCTGCCGCAAAGGCTTGCTGCAAAATCGCTGGGGTATTAGGACTCATTTACCAATTCTAAACAATGACTAGCAGCTGCGCTAAGTTAGCGATCGGGCGCAGTATTTTCACTGCGCTCTTGCATTTGCCACATTTCCGCATATTTGCCGTTGAATTCCACTAATTCAAGATGCGTACCGCGCTCAATAATCCGTCCTTGGTCCATGACTAAAATTTGATCAGCATGTACGATAGTAGAAAGACGATGCGCAATAATTAAAGTTGTGCGATTGCGCGCTAAACCTAGCATTTCTTCTTGAAGGGCGCGCTCAGTTTTAGAATCAAGCGCTGACGTTGCTTCATCGAATAGCAACATAGCTGGCTGTTTGAGTAGGGTGCGCGCAATAGCAACGCGTTGTTTTTCACCGCCGGATAACTTTAAACCACGCTCGCCAACCTGAGTTTTAAAACCATCAGGCAAACGTTCGATTAAGCTATCAATTTGCGCGGCGCGCGCCGCATCACGCACCTCAGCAATACTCGCATCCGGCCTGCCATAGGCAATGTTGTAGGCAATGGTGTCATTAAATAAAACGGTATCTTGCGGCACGATACCAATCGCTTTCCGTAAACTAGTTTGCTGTACTAATTGAATATTTTGATCATCAATTAAAATTTTGCCGGCCTGCACATCATAGAAACGAAATAACAACCGTGCAATCGTACTTTTACCAGCGCCACTTTGGCCAACAATTGCCGTAATGGTGCCCGCAGGAATAGTAAAGCTCACATCATGCAAAATTTCTCGCCGGGCCTCATAACTAAATGAAACATGTTCAAATTGGACAGTTGGACCGGTAGCATAGTTATTGATGACAAGCGGTTTAGCGCCTGGAATATCGGCGATTTCTTTTTCGGTATCCAGTAAAGAAAACATGCGATCCATATCGGTAAGCGCTTGTTTAATTTCACGATAAATAACCCCCAAGAAATTCAGCGGTATATAGAGCTGAATCATCAAAGTATTGACTAAAACCAAATCGCCTAAAGTCATCGTGCCATCAATAACGCCTAATGTAGCGCGCCATAAGATAAGCACTAAGCCAACGCCAATAATGCTTTGTTGACCTAAGTTAAGCAGGGCTAACGATTTTTGCGATTGAATTGCTGCAGTTTGATAACGCAATAAATTTTCATCGTAACGTTGCGCCTCAAATCGCTCATTACCGAAATATTTAACGGTTTCAAAATTGAGTAGTGAATCAATGGCTTTCTGATTGGCGCGCGAATCCATTTTATTCATCGTGCGGCGAAATTGGGTACGCCATTCGGTAACCAAAACAGTAAAACTAATATATAAAACGAGGGCCACTAAGGTTATCGCGGCAAACCAATAGTTATAGCTATAGGCAAAATATCCTAGCACCAAAGCAAACTCAATCAGAGTAGGCAAAATACTGTACAAGGAATAAGAAATTAACGATTGAATACCACGGGTGCCGCGCTCAATATCGCGACTCACCCCTCCAGTTTGTCTAGCCAAATGAAAACTTAAAGCTAACCCATGCAAGTGCTCAAAGACCTGCAAAGCTACTTTACGAACAGCATTTTGGGTTACCCGGGCGAATAATCCCTCGCGGAGCTCATTAAATAAGGCTGCCGAAAACCGCAATAAACCATAAGCAATAATTAATGCTAGCGGAACTACTAAGAGCGCTTCGGGGGTGCTATTGATATTCAGGGTATCGATTAAGCGCTTCATCAAAATCGGAATGCCGAGGTTGGCAAACTTGGCGGCAACCATACACAGCAACGCTAAAATAACGCGGGTCTTGTGCTCTAAAAGATAAGGTAATAAATCCCGGATGGCACGCCAATCACTGCGCTTTGTACTGGCATCCTTTGCTACAACTGGGGGCGTATCCCCATGATGGTGAGATGCTGGTCTCATCCGCTTATCTTTACCAGAATTGGCCGGCTTACTCGCATCAAATGGTTTCGTTGCTCAAATTGGCGCCTGCTGGAATAAGGTCTCAATTGCCAAACGATTGCTCTCTGAAAAACATTTAGATGCTGCTAATTCCGGCGGCAACCATTCGTAGGCAATGTGCTCCTGGGGCGCCAGCGTAATTCTGCAATCTTGGGGTACCAAAAGCGAAAACCAATGCTCGCTATTTTTTGTGACTCCAGCAGCATAACGATGGCGCCATTGGGGATAAATTTCATATTCAACCTGGTGATGCATATCTTGTAATGCCGTCGGGTTCAACGCTGCCACTTGAATTCCTGTCTCTTCAAACACTTCACGTTCTGCTGCAGCTCTTAGTGACTCATTCAGATCATCGAGACTGCCAGTTACCGATTGCCAAAAATTGTGCCGATCGGCGCGCTCAATTAGTAAAACATCGCCACTGGTATTGTAAATAACTACCAATACTGAAATTGGTATTTTCAAATTAACCTGCTGGGCTTACCTGGCGTAAGCGAATATGTAATTCACGTAATTGACGCTCATCAACACTGCTAGGCGCCTGAGTAAGCAAGCATTGAGCCCGTTGAGTTTTAGGGAAGGCAATAACATCCCGAATCGATTCCGCGCCAGTCATCATCGTAACAATGCGATCAAGGCCGAATGCAATACCACCATGGGGTGGCGCGCCATACTGTAGGGCATCAAGCAAGAAACCAAACTTAGACTGGGCCTCTTCAGGGCCAATTTTTAAGGCACGAAAAACTTGACTTTGCACTGCCTCTTGGTGAATACGCACTGAACCACCGCCAATTTCACTGCCATTTAAAACCATGTCATAGGCTTTTGCGAGGCATTGGCCTGGATTACTGTCGAGGAGTGCAAGATGCTCATCTTTAGGGCTAGTAAATGGGTGATGACAAGCAACCCACCGCGCATCACCTTCATCGTAGTCGAACATCGGGAAGTCAACTATCCAGAGCGGCTTCCAGCCCGCAGTAAATAAACCGTGCTCTTTACCCCAAGTAGAGTGGCCAATGCGCAAACGCAAATTACCAATAGCATCATTTACTATTTTGGCTTTATCGGCACCAAAGAAAATGATATCGCCGTCTTGTGCATTGGTACGACTTAAAATTTCGTTAATTGCGGCATCATGTAAATTTTTTACAATCGGAGACTGAAGGCCATTGCGACCTTCAGCGCGTGAGTTCACTTTAATCCACGCCAAACCCTTGGCCCCATAAATGCTTACAAACTGGGTGTAATCGTCAATTTCACTGCGACTTATTTGTGCTCCACCTGGCACACATAATGCGACGACGCGACCATCTGCTTGGTTAGCGGCGCCAGAAAATACCTTGAAATCGACGTCTTTCATGACATCTGTCAGCTCGGTAAACTCCAGCGCAATTCGTAAATCAGGCTTATCTGAACCATACCGAGCCATTCCCTCGGCATAAGGCATGACGGGAAATGGCTTAGGTAGCTCAACTTGCATGACAATTTTGAAAATATGCCGAATCATATTTTCAAATAAATCGCGAATTTCTAATTCATTTAAAAACGCAGTTTCGCAATCAATTTGGGTAAATTCGGGTTGGCGATCAGCGCGTAAATCTTCATCCCGAAAACATTTAGTAATTTGATAATAGCGATCAAAGCCTGCGACCATCAGTAATTGTTTAAATAACTGGGGAGATTGCGGTAAAGCAAAAAATTGCCCATCATGAACCCGTGACGGCACCAAATAATCGCGAGCACCTTCAGGCGTGCTCTTGGTCAGCATGGGGGTTTCAATATCAATAAAACCCGCCGCATCAAGATAACGCCGAGTTTCCATTGCGACTTGGTAACGTAAACGTAAATTCTTTTGCATTTGCGGACGACGTAAATCTAAAACACGGTGAGTTAAGCGGGTGGTCTCAGAAAGATTTTCATCGTCTAACAGAAAAGGTGGCGTGACAGAGGCATTCAAAATAAGCAACTGGTGACAAAGTACTTCGACTTTACCGCTGGCCAAATCGAGATTTTCAGTACCGGCAGGTCGCGCCCGTACCTTGCCAATAATTTGTATACAAAACTCATTGCGTACCTGCTCTGCCAGCTTAAACATGTCTGGCCTATCCGGGTCACAAACGACCTGCACAAAACCTTGGTGGTCTCTTAAATCAATAAAAATGACCCCTCCATGATCGCGGCGGCGATTAACCCAGCCAGCCAAGGTCACTTCTTGGCCGATGAGTGCATCGGTAACTTGTCCGCAGGTGTGGCTTCGCATCGACATACTTATTTCCTATGAATCAGAAGACTTTGAAAGCTGTGCGGTAGTTAAACCACTGGCAGCAGAAATTGGCGAGACGGTACCCATTGAAACGATGTATTTCAGCGCTTCTTCAACATTCATATCTAATTCGATGACCTCACTACGTGGGATGATCATAAAAAAACCAGAGGTTGGGTTTGGGGTTGTAGGTAAAAATACGTTGACATAATCTCCACCTAATTTTTGTTGAATCTCTTCTGTTGGGGAACCGATTTGGAATGCGACCGCCCAAGAATTTTGGTGGGGATAACGGATCAATAATGCCTTACGAAATGCTTGTCCGCTCCCTGAAAAAAGCGTAGAGGAAACTTGCTTCACACTAGGATAAATGGAGCGCACAATAGGAATGCGGGTCATTTGCTTATCCCAGAACCGCACCCACCATTGACCCGCAAAACTAATCGCTATGAGGCCAGTGAAAATAATGACCAATATCACGATGAGTACACCTACTCCCGGTAAAGCACGGAAATGTTCGAGATCAGCGGTAAATTGGCGGGGGAAAACTGCAATAATCACGTGCATGACTGAGCCAAAAACGCCGTCTAGCAGGCCCAGGCCCCATGTGATTACCCAAACGGTAACCGCAATAGGTACCCACACCAATATTCCAGCTATAAAGTATTTTTTCATCTGATTAATATGCCCGACCGATGATTTTAACGGTTTGGGCGCTGCAGTGGGAGATTAATGGATCTGCAGAGCTATGAGGAATGCTCCGGCCAGAAATCCACCCAAGAAAAGCAAGGCGCCAGCAAGCAATCGGCGGGTACGACGCTGTTCGTCGAGTAGGGTTTTGAGAACTTCAAGCTCAACGCTGCGATCTTGGTGTTGGCGCTGCGCCAGGCTCTCGGCTAACAAGCGGGGCAAAGTTGGCAATAATTTTGCCCAACCCGGAACTTCTTCCTTGAGGCCCTCGAGGAAACCCCGCCATCCCAGTTGCTGACTAACCCATTTTTCTAAAATCGGTTTAGCTGTTTTCCATAAATCAAGGTCTGGATCCAGCTGCCGGCCCAAGCCCTCAACATTTAATAAGGTTTTTTGTAAAAGTGTTAACTGGGGTTGAATTTCAACTTTAAAGCGCCGCGATGTTTGAAATAAGCGCATCAACACAATACCTAAAGAAATTTCCTTGAGGGGTCGATCAAAATAAGGTTCACATACTGCTCGCACAGCACCTTCTAAATCTTCAATCCGGGTTTCGCTTGGTACCCAACCTGATTCAACATGCAGCTCTGCTACACGGCGATAATCGCGATTAAAAAAGGCTAAGAAGTTTTGCGCTAAATAATTTTTATCAAATTGGCTTAAGGTGCCGACAATACCAAAATCAAGTGAAATGTAGCGACCGAATGTTTCGGGCTCAAGACTAATTAGTATGTTACCTGGATGCATGTCGGCATGGAAAAAACCATATTGAAAGACCTGAGTAAAAAATATTTCCACGCCATCGACTGCTAATTTTTTAAAATCGACCCCAGCAGCACGTAACTCGTCCATTCTGCCAATCGAAATCCCATGCATGCGCTCCATCACAATGACATTGGTGTGACAGAGATCCCAAACCATTTCAGGAATCATTAACTTATCAGAATTCGCAAAATAGCGGCGTAACTGACTCGCGTTTGCTGCTTCGCGCATGAGGTCTAGCTCGTCATGCAAATAAGTATCAAACTCAGCGACTACCTCACGCGGCTTTAAACGTCGACCATCCTCTGAAGCCCGCTCAATCAGTTTAGCAAGGTCATACATTAAAGCAATATCACCTTCAATGATGGGTAATATTTCTGGTCGTAATACCTTAACTGCGACTAAATAATTGCGCCATTCGGGATGCTGTTCATTGCCGCGCAATACGCCGTAATGCACTTGTGCCACAGATGCACTAGCCACGGGAGTTGCATCAAAGCTAATGAACACTTCTTCAATCGGACACCCTAAAGCCAATTCAATAATTTCACGCGATTTGGCGTTAGAGAATGGCGGAACCTGATCTTGTAATTTAGCTAATTCATCGGCAATATCTTCAGGCAAGAGATCGCGGCGGGTAGAAAGTACTTGACCAAATTTTACAAAAATAGGGCCCAGTGCTTCGAGGGTCAAACGGATGCGTGCGCCTCGCGGCAAAGCGTTGGGCGAGAACCAACATACAACACTCAACAAAGAACGGCGGAGGCCCGGTTTAAGGCTATCGCGCAGGAGCGGTAATAAGCCAAAGCGCCAGGCGGTGAAAAATATTTTACTAATACGGACAATGCGGCTCACTATCTACGCAGCTCCCTGCTGTAAACGTTGAATCCGTTTTTCTAACCGTTCGAGTGCATCGCGGGTTTCATTCACAGCAGACTTATGTAGTGCAAAATCAGCTTGCTTGATGAGTACCTGCTTTTCTTCGCTGAGATACTCAACTACGTTCTCCATTAAATCACGCCGTGCAGATTGACCAGCCGCATGCAAGCGTTTTACCTGCTTCACCAAAAAATGGGCCGGCGCATCGCCAATGAAGCGGGCTAAATCATCTTCATATTCCCAGCGTAATTGACCGGCTAGACGCCCAATGAGTTGCGCTAAGTCAGCATCACCAGTTATTTTGACGGCTTTAAAGGCTTTTTCCCGTAGCTCGCCCTGGGTGGCAAGCACCTCTGCTAAAACGCTAGGGGAAATACTTAAAGTTAAATTGCAATTATCTAAGTCAACAGTTGCATCGAGTGCCTGAACATAACCCGCATCGTCAATCATGAAAGCCACCTGCGTCACCGGTAAGCTCAACTTAATTTGCTTACCGGCATGGCGCATTAATTCAGCACGAGCCCAGGACTCTTTGCTAAGTATGTGGTTAATTGCTCTGGATAGGGCTTTTGCGCTCCAAACTGAAGGCCTAAAAGCCCACTTATCCATGATTAAATAACTTGCTGAATACCCGCCAAGACCCAACCACCTGGGCCTTCTACTGGCTTCGATAAATTCCAAATTTCAGAAAATGAATTTGCAGGAGCGCCAACTTGTTCGCGAATTAAACCTGAAAATTGCACACTGCATAAATAGCTACCGGCTGCCGTTTCCATGCCCAAAAGACGTGCCTCTAAAGTAACTACGTCGGTTTGGTTTGAGGCTTCAAAACGGGCTTGTAAATCTTGTTGCAGCGTTGCATACATCTCTGGCGTAGCAAATTCACGTAAAGAATGTAAATCGCCAATATCCCAGGCTTTTTGCAATTTAATAAAGTATTGTTTGGCGTTTTCCAAGAAACTGTATTCATCAAAACCCGGGGGCACGTCTAGAGGAGCCTCTACAACTGGTGCACTTGCCATAGGCGCAAAAGTGGGCTCTTGCTGGCGGGGAGTGGCGCCATAACTAGCGCGTTGCATGCCGCCGTCTACCGGGGCGGGATTGGCTTTAGAAAAGGCGGGCACAAAGCGACGCAGAATAAACAGTGCCACCATACCAATTAAAAAGGCAATTAATACGCCAGTAATTAAGGAGGCGATCCCAGAACCCATCTCGCCCATACCTAAATGAGAAAATAAATAACCTAGACCAAGTCCGGCCGCTAAACCGCCTAAAATTCCGCCAAATCCGCCGAAACGACTAGGCGTAGCCGCAGGTGCGGCTGCTGGAGTTGGTGCTGGTGCAGCTTGAGGCGGCTTAGCTGCTGGTGCTGGGGTAGCTTGGCGTTGCATCGGTGCGCTCGGGGTTCGTCCGATACTTTTGCCGCCACCCAAACGGGCGGCATCAACTTGCCCAATGAACGCAAAGAGTAAAACCAAACTACCAAAAATCAATTTTAGATTTCGCATTTTCATGTTAATTTCTCCTTTAATAAGCAAGGGGTTTTAGTATTTCACCCCAATATGTAATGCAACAATACCGCCGCTAAACCGATGTGTTTCCACTGCATCGAAACCCAAGCCCAACATCATGGTCTTTAAGGTATTTGCATCGGGATGCATGCGAATAGATTCGGCTAAATATCGGTAACTAGCGGCATCTTTGGCAATTTTCTCTCCCAACCACGGCAAGACCCTGAAAGAATAAGCATCATACAACGGTTGTAAGAAACGATCAGGCTGTGAAAATTCTAGCACTAGCACCTTCCCACCCGGCCTAATAACCCTGAGCATTTCACTTAGGGCTACTTCTTTGTGGGTCATATTACGCAATCCAAAGGCCACGCTGACTAGGTCAAAATAATTGCTCGGAAACGGAATTGCTTCGGCATCAAATTGGACGCAGGGCAGCATTAAACCTTGATCAAGCAGCCGATCGCGTCCCGCACCTAACATTGAGGCATTAATATCACTCAGCCAAACTTCAGCCGAGGAATTATTACCCTGGCCTGCAGCGCGGGCAAAGGCCGCAGCCAAATCACCGGTTCCCCCAGCGATATCCAAAACCACTTGTCCCGGCTTCACCTGCGCACACGCAATTGCCCATTTTTTCCACACACGATGCAAACCAAATGACATAAAGTCATTCATCAGGTCGTATTTATTCGCTACGGAATGAAACACTTGGGCAACCTTCGTTGCCTTTTCGGCTTCCTCAACATCCTCAAAACCAAAGTGGGTTTTTGTCATGACTTGGCAGTTAAGAAGTTAACATCGTTATTAATAAGGTTATTAGTGCTTAGGCATTAACTAATGGCTACAACTATGGCCTTTTTGACCCATTGGGGTATCTCGGTCAATACCCGCATTGGTTAATTTTTGCAAATGTTCTGTCCATAAGGCATCTTGATTCTCAGCCAAATGAAAGAGGAAATCCCAAGCATATAAGCCCGAATCGTGACCATCGGAAAAAGTAAACTTGAGGGCGTAATGGCCAACCGGCTCTATGTTACTAATTGATACCGCCCGCTTACCCGTTTGCAGCGTTTCCTGCCCAGGCCCATGGCCCCGCACTTCCGCTGAGGGTGATAAGACCCGCAATAACTCAAATGGCAAACGATAGGTCTTGCCGTTTTCATAGGCGAGCTCTAACACCTTCGATTGCTGATGCAACACTACATTTGTTGGAATCATTAAACCAATACCCTTTCAATACCGCCCAGATTAGCTTTTGTCACGTAGTCTTGCATCCAATTGTGCCCTAACAAACGTTCAGCCATTTCTACCACAATGTAATCTGCTTTGGTGTCGCTGTCTGCATCAAACCGCGATAACCCCTGCAAGCAAGAGGGGCAACTGGTTAAAACCTTAACGGTGCCAGCGAAATCCTCCTGCAGGGCCTTGGCGCCCTTTTCCATCTCGATTTGCTTGCGAAACCGCACTTGCGTAGCAATATCAGGACGGGTAACGGCCAAGGTGCCCGATTCGCCGCAACAACGCTCATTTTTCTGAATTAACTCGCCACCTTCCGTTTGAATTAATTCATTGACGGTCTTTAAGGGATCTTGAAGCTTCATCGGCGAATGACAAGGATCGTGATACATATACTTAACGCCAGTCACCCCCGTTAAATGCACGCCTTTTTCTAACAAATATTCATGTATATCAATAATGCGACAGCCCGGAAAGATTGAGTCAAATTGATAACCCGCCAATTGGTCATAACAAGTGCCACAGGAAACAACTACAGTTTTGATGTCTAAATAATTTAAGGTGTTAGCCACCCGATGAAATAAAACGCGGTTATCAGTAATCATTTGATCAGCGCGCGCAAAGTCACCATTGCCTCTTTGTGGGTAGCCACAACACAAATAGCCAGGAGGCAAAACGGTTTGCACACCAACATTCCATAACATGGCTTGGGTCGCTAAGCCAACTTGGGAAAAAAGTCGTTCTGATCCGCAGCCTGGAAAATAAAATACCGCTTCAGTATCTGCAGTGGTCGTTACGGGATCACGAATAATTGGCACGTAATTAGCATCTTCAATATCTAGCAAAGCACGCGCAGTTTTCTTGGGTAAATTCCCCGGCATTTTTTTATTAACAAAGAAAATAATCTGCTCTTTAATAGCTGGCTTGCCAAGCGTTGCAGGCGGATGCTGGGTTTGCTTACGAGCCCATTTGCTGAGAATTGTATTGCCAATACGCTGTAAACGATAACCCCACTCGATCATACTTTTGCGGGCTAAGCGAATAGTCTCAGGATCGGTAGCATTGAGAAAAAACATCGACGCGGTAGTGCCTGCATTAAAACGCCGTTGCCCCATCTTGCGCAGTAAGTTACGCATATTCATGGTCACATTACCAAAATCGATTTTTACAGGACATGGGGTTAAACATTTATGACAGACTGTGCAATGCGCAGCAACATCGTCAAACATGTCCCAATGGCGAATAGAAATACCGCGGCGCGTTTGCTCTTCGTATAAAAAAGCTTCAATTAATAATGACGTTGCCAAAATTTTATCGCGAGGGCTATAAAACAAATTGGCCCGCGGTACATGTGTAGCACACACGGGCTTACATTTTCCACAACGTAAGCAATCTTTAATACTGTCAGCAATTGCACCAATATCGCTTTGCTGCATGATGATAGATTCATGCCCCATCAATCCAAAGCTAGGGGTATAGGCCTTAGTTAAATCGGCATGGGGCATTAATTTCCCTTTGTTGAAATGCCCATTAGGATCAACCGTATTTTTGTAGGCACGAAAGTCCTGCAGCTCTTCATCGGTGAGATATTCAAGCTTGGTAATGCCAATGCCATGCTCACCAGAGATAACCCCATCTAAAGATCGGGCTAAGGCCATAATGCGAGCTACCGCATGATGGCCATCTTGCAACATCTCATAATCATCGGAGTTGACGGGAATATTCGTGTGTACATTTCCATCACCCGCATGCATATGTAGGGCAATAAAAACCCGTTTACGCAAAATACGTTGATGAATAGCAATAATTTCTTGTCTAATCGATTCAAATGCCAGCCCGCTAAAAATAGTCTCTAGTTCAGCCTTAACTTCCGTTTTCCATGAGGCACGCAGTTGATAGGTTTGCAATTGCGGGAAATATGTTTCGATCTCGCTCAACCATAAGGCCCAACGTATTCGAACGCTAGTAATTAAATCGCTAGCTTGCTGCAGACGATCGCCGAACAATTCTGCGCTCGGTATTGTAAATTCATCTTCCTCTTTACCTAAGGGCAAATTTTCTTTTTTTATAAAGTGCTCTAAAGCATCAAGTAATTGCAGTTTATTTTTGAGTGAAAGCTCGATATTAAGACGCTCAATACCATCGGTATATTCGCCCATGCGCGGCAAGGGAATTACCACATCCTCATTAATCTTGAACGCATTGGTATGGCGCGCAATAGCTGCAGTTCGGGCGCGATCAAGCCAAAACTTTTTCCTGGCCTCAGGACTAACCGCAATAAACCCTTCGCCTACTCGTAAATTAGCCATACGCACGATTTCACTGGTAGCGGCGGCAACTGCAACTTCATCATTACCCGCAATATCGCCGATTAAAACCATCTTAGGCAAGCCATGGCGTTTAGACTTTGTCGCGTAACCAACCGCTTTTAAATACCGATCATCGAGGTGTTCTAAGCCAGCCAAAATGGGGCCGCCCTGACGACTTAGCTGATCAATATAGGCTTTAATTTCGACAATACTGGGAATTGCTTCACGGGCAGGTCCAAAGAATTCTAGACAAACCGTCCGCATAAATTGGGGCATTTGATGCAATATCCAGGTAGCACTGGTAATTAAACCATCACAACCCTCTTTTTGGATGCCTGGTAAGCCCGCTAAAAACTTATCGGTTACATCCTTGCCTAGGCCGGTCTTGCGAAACCGTTTGCCAGCAACTTCAAGCATTTCACTGCGCAGAATTTTTTGGCCTGGGGCATGCGACCCATCTGACCAGGTCAGCTCAAACCGGGCTAACTCAACCTCATGAATTTTGCCCAGATTATGGTCAAGGCGTTTTACTTCAAGCCAATTACCTTGTGGGTCTACCATCCGCCAGCTGGCTAAATTATCTAATGCTGTACCCCAGAGCACTGCTTTTTTTCCGCCAGCATTCATAGCAATATTGCCGCCAATGCAGCTAGCGTCAGCGGAAGTTGGATCAACTGCAAATACCAAACCAGCCTGCTCTGCTGCATCAGCTACTCGACGGGTGATCACTCCAGCGCCAGTAAAGATGGTTGGGGTTGAGGTCCTGAGCCCAGGTAAGTTAGCTGAACTAACTATGCCAATCTGCTCTAACTTTTCAGTGTTGATAACTGCAGACATGGCATACAAAGGAATTGCTCCGCCGGTATAGCCAGTGCCGCCCCCGCGCGGAATAATGGTCAGGCCTAGCTCAATACACGCTTTGACTAAATTGGGGATTTCCGCTTCTGTATCGGGCTTGAGCACCACGAATGGGTATTCAACGCGCCAATCGGTAGCGTCGGTCACATGCGCGACCCGCGAGATGCCGTCAAAAGTAATATTGTCATTAGCCGTAAACCGACTAAATATTTTTTGTGCTTTTTTACGCAGTAAAGCAACGGCAGTAAATTCAGCTTCAAAACGCTCAACTGCACCCCGTGCTGCATTTAACAAAATACTAACTTGCGCGGCCGAATCGGTAGTCACACGTTTTTCAACTTCGCCTAAGCGGTGCCATAAGGCATCGATTAACATTTGCCGCCGTTTAGCGTTATCTAATAAATCATCTTGCAGAAACGGGTTGCGTTGTACAACCCAAATATCACCCAACACTTCAAACAACATTCGGGCTGAGCGTCCCGTGCGCCGACTTGCGCGTAATTCTGTTAACGCCTGCCAAGCTGTCTCACCCAAAAGACGGATGACGACCTCCCGATCGGAAAATGAAGTGTAGTTATAGGGAATTTCGCGCAAACGGGGTAAATCCGTTTCAGCGTCTAATAACTGATTAAGTCCGAGAGGAGCATTCATGGCACAGACTTTAATAAATGATTATTTTAATTGAGCAAGGCCCCATCCTGATATTATTTTGTGAAAAGTAGTAACCCCTTCCAAAATAAGGGCTTAAGACCCATCCGTGGTACGCTCATTAGATGGCAACTAACTACCTAAAAAAAATTCTCGCCGCCAAGGTCTATGATGTCGCTCGTGAAACTGAGCTCGATTTCGCACCCCAGCTATCGCAACGCCTAGGAAATCGCGTTTTACTGAAACGCGAAGATAACCAAAGCGTTTTTTCCTTTAAATTACGCGGGGCCTACAACAAAATGGCCCATTTACCCCCTGCTGCACTAAAACGGGGTGTGATTGCCGCTTCAGCTGGCAATCATGCCCAAGGCGTGGCTTTAGCGGCTGCCAAAATGAAATGCAAGGCCGTGATTGTGATGCCCATCACCACCCCAAAAGTTAAGATTGATGCCGTTAAAGCCCATGGTAAATCCTGGGTTGAATTGATTTTATATGGCGACTCATACAGCGACGCTTATGCTCATGCACAGTTGCTAGAAAAAAAACGTGGCCTTACTTTTGTTCATCCTTTTGACGATCCCGATGTGATTGCAGGTCAAGGCACAATTGCCCAAGAAATTTTTCAACAATACGAAGATCCAATTGAGGCGATTTTTGTAGCCATTGGTGGCGGTGGTTTGATATCAGGAATCGGGGAATACACCAAGGCTGTGCACCCAAAGACGAAAATTATCGGCGTACAGGCGCAAGATTCAGATGCGATGAAACGCTCACTTAAAGCCGGCAAGCGCGTGGAATTAAAAGAGGTTGGCTTATTTTCGGATGGCACGGCCGTAAAACTGGTGGGTAAAGAAACCTTTCGAATTTGCCAACGGGTAGTTGATGAGATAGTAACCGTTGATACCGATGAAATTTGCGCTGCGATTAACGATGTATTTAGTGATACCCGGAGCATTCTTGAGCCTGCAGGCGCCTTAGCAATTGCAGGTTTAAAAAAATATATTGTGCAAAAGCAAATTAAAAAGAAAACGTTTGTTGCAATTGCTTGCGGCGCAAATATGAATTTTAGTCGCTTGCGTTTTGTCGCTGAACGCGCTGATGTTGGTGAATTTCGCGAAGCGGTTTTTGCTGTGACTATTCCTGAAGAACGTGGCTCATTTAAGCGTTTTTGTGAACTTTTAGGCAAGCGCAATGTGACAGAATTTAATTACCGCATTGCTGATCAAAGTGAGGCACACCTATTTGTGGGTATTTCTACTGTCAAGGCGCAAGATAGTACGACGATTGCTAAGCACTTTAATCAAGCTGGTTTTGCCACCATTGATCTTACCCATGATGAGTTAGCGAAGTCACACTTGCGTCATATGGTCGGCGGGCACTCACCGTTAGCCAAAGATGAGCTACTGTACCGCTTTGAATTTCCAGAAAGGCCAGGTGCGCTGATGCGTTTTTTAACCAGCATGGCACCCAACTGGAATATTAGTTTGTTTCATTACCGCAATCATGGAGCCGACTATGGCCGTATTTTGGTCGGCATTCAAGTACCAAAAACAGATCAAAAAGCATTCCAAGACTTTCTCACCACGCTGGGATATCCCCATTGGAACGAAAGTAAAAATCCCGCGTATCAACTCTTTTTAAAATAAGATGGCCTACAGTCTCTCCGGTAAATTAGTCGTGGCCATTTCATCGCGCGCCTTGTTTGACTTTGAGGAAGAAAATAATTTGTTTGAGTCCACCGATGACAGCGCTTATATGAAGCTGCAACTGGAAAGGCTATCGATTCCTGCGCGCACTGGCGTCGCTTTTCCCTTGGTAAAAAAATTATTGGCCTTTAATTCGGGTGACGAGCAACGGGTAGAAGTTGTTATCCTGTCGCGCAATGATCCGGTGAGTGGTTTACGGGTATTTCGTTCAGCAGCCCACCATGGCTTACATTTAGAGCGCGGGGTTTTCACCCGTGGGCGCCCACCTTATCATTACTTACGCTCACTGCATGCCAATTTATTTTTATCTGCCAATGAAGATGATGTGCGGGCCACGATTGATGCAGGCTTTCCTGCCGCTCGCGTCTATCCAGAATCTAATACCAGTGCTGAATCGCATCCCGATGAAATTCGTATCGCCTTTGACGGCGATGCCGTTTTGTTTTCCGATGAAGCCGAACAAGTATTTCAGAATAAAGGCTTAGAGGCTTTTGTTGATCATGAAAGTAAAAAGGTTTCCGTACCTTTACCACCGGGTCCTTTTAAGCCATTGTTAGAAGCGCTTCATCGCCTGCAAAATCAATCTAGTGAGCAGGGTATGCGCATTCGCACCGCCTTGGTTACCGCGCGCTCGGCGCCAGCGCATGAACGAGCCATTCGTACACTGATGGATTGGGGTATTGAAGTTGATGAGGCTATGTTTCTCGGCGGCCTCTCGAAAAGTGATTTTTTACGCGAATTTGAACCTGATTTCTTTTTTGACGACCAAACCGGCCATTGCCAAGCTGCTGCTTCCGTTGCGCCAACTGGGCATGTAGTCTCGGGTATTGCGAATCGCCAAAAATAGAAACTGATAAGTAATGGCACGCTGGCACACTCGCTTTGACAGCAATAGATTCAAGTCAATCTGGATTTTCTTAGGATTATTTCTTCTTTATAAATGCCTCCACCCAGCTATTGATGGGGATGGTGTAGACCGATTTAATGATCTACTAGCATTGATTAACGGGCAATTTCCAACGAGTAAGTTTTCTACTATTCATGCCATCTTCTCTACCCCACTTTACTGGGTAGGCTCTTTTTTTGAAAAAGCCAAACTAACTACCGCCTGGTTCAATCCGCTTATTTTTTGCCTACTTTTATTATTTCTAGTGCGCGAAATGCCAAATCGCACAATGCAATTTTTTGTCGCCATTTTCATGCTCGCTGCCTCAATGTTCCCGAATCACATCATGACTTATTATGGAGAAACACTGACGGCTTGTGCGATTACCTTAGGAGTCATAGCGCTCCTCAAAGAGCGGCTTTTTTTAGCCGTGATTTTATTGAGCATTGGTGTAGTACAAACGCCAGCGACCCTACCTGCACTGGTTTTAACGCTAATTTTTTTAGCCTTAAAGTTACGCAAACCGCTTTACCTCCTCATCCTCCTCATACCAACTAGCGCCATCATGCTCGAAAACTATTTCAAGTTTGGCGCAATCTTTGCTTCTCCCTACTTAGTAGCCGATCAAGGCACTGTCAATATATTGCCCTATTCTGGTAAAGCTGGTTTTAGTTATCCTTTTGTTTTGGGATTCATTTCAATTCTGTTTTCTTTTGGCAAGGGCTTACTATTTTTTATTCCAGCAATTTTTCTGCGGCCTTTTTTTAAACCACGCACAAGCGCCGAACACAAATTATTTTTACTCATCGATGCGCTCTTAGTTTTTGTTTTTGGCATGATATTAATCTACGCTAATTGGTGGTCTTGGTATGGTGGTTTTTTTTGGGGGCCGCGGTTTTTTTTGCTGGCCTGCGTCCCGGCTTCTCTGCTCTTGGCTTATGGAGTTTGTTTGGCTGACCTAGCTTTCAAAGCTCGCTTAGTGCTGCTAGCATCGATATTGTGGAGTCTTTGGGTTTGTATCCAGGGTTTTCTATTTAGTGTGCGAGACCTCGAAAGTTGTTTAGAAAATAATGCTGCTTTACAATTTTTGTGTTGGTACACGCCAGAATTTAGCCCCCTGTTCAGGCAATGGATTGTCGGTTTTCCTAATATTAACTACTATCAAACGCTGTATATTGTCTGGGGTGCAATTTCGGTTTTATTCAGCGTCTGGTGGATCTTTTTTATTCCCAAAAAGACCAATCAAATGGCTCTGAGCTCAAATTAACCGTCTTACTACTTATTCTTTTTATCTATATGGCTGTAATTAAATCAATAACTCAACTTGGGCAGCAAACGGCTTACCCCACTCGCTATGATCCTAGCTTGTTATTTCCGATTGATCGCGCAGGACAGCGCACTAATTTGTTAAAGCCTAACCAGAGTACTCTGCCATTTTATGGTGTTGATATTTGGAATGCGTATGAATTAAGCTGGCTGAATGCCAAAGGAAAACCACAAATAGCTTTAGCTGAATTTATTATTCCAGCAGATTCACCCAAGATGATTGAATCTAAATCATTCAAGCTTTATTTAAATAGCGTTAATAATGCACACTTTGACTCTGTAGACGAGTTATGTTTGCAACTTAAAACTGATTTATCACTAGTTACGGAAGCAACGGTTCTAGTTCGGATCATTAAACCGGAAGAGGCGGCTACTCAAGGCATTCATGAGCTAAAGGGTGATTTACTAGATCGCCTGGATCTTGAAGTTGACGCTTCACTTGCAGCTGATACAGCACTACTTAGCGCTGATATCACTGCAGCGCCCATTGAACAATGCTTGGTCTCTCATCTTCTCAAATCAAACTGCCCAGTGACTGGCCAGCCAGACTGGGCTAGTATTCAAATTCGGTATTTTGGTAGGCCGATAAATGAAGCGGGTTTGCTGCGCTACCTCATTGGCTTTCGCCAGTTAGGCGAGTTTCACGAGGATTGTGTAGAAACTATTTTTTGTGCGATTAAGGCGCGCTGTGCGCCAGAAAAATTAGCTGTTTTTGCGCGCTATACGCGCCGAGGTGGACTTGACATTAACCCATTTCGCGCTGATTACAATGCTGCCTGGCCAGCCAACATTCGGCATGCCAGGCAGTAATATCCCTATTTAAAATGGAATGTCGTCGTCCATCGCGCCAAGCGCTCCTGCCGAAGCTGCTGGGGTAGCGCCTGCATCACTAGACTTAGAGCGGGGTGCATTATCACCGCCATCACTACTCGCACCGGACATCTTAGAGCCAAGCATTTGCATGGTTTCAGCCCGAATTTCAGTGGAGTACTTTTCTTGACCACTTTGATCAGTCCATTTGCGTGTGCGAAGACTGCCTTCGACATACACTTGCGAACCTTTTTTTAAATACTGACCCGCAATCTCAGCTAACTTACCGAAAAAAGCTACCCGATGCCATTCGGTAGTTTCTTTCATTTCACCGGTTTGTTTATCTTTGTAGCGATCTGAAGTTGCTACTGAAATATTCGTTACAGCGTCGCCACTGGGTAAGTAACGTGTTTCTGGATCGCGCCCAACGTTACCCACGATGATGACTTTATTTACCGAAGCCATGTTGTCTCCCGAAGAAAATGAATTTATAAAAGTACAGCTTAATTAACATCAATGTATACCGCTACGGCAATAGTAAAACCAGCAAATGTCTGCTTAAGAACTGGATGGGACTGAGCCTAGAGGCGACTTTTTAGGTTTCGCAGGCGGCTCTTGCATCGACCATGCAATTATAAGCCAGCCGATTAAGAGCGCTCCACCCAAAATAAAAACAGCATGCTCACCATGGTGTTCAGTTATCCATCCGCCAATGGCAGCACCAGCAAATAAACCAATCGACTGGGTTGTGTTGTATATCCCCAAGGCAGCCCCTTTTGATTCTTTAGCCCACCGAGATACTAACGCCGGCTGAAGCGCTTCAAGTAAATTAAAACCAACAAAATAAGTGAGCAAAGCGAGCGCAATCATTAAGACAGTTACAGCCTCAATAAAGATAAATTGTGAGATCAGCAAGAAACCAATGCTGAGCAAGACTGAAATACGTAAACACTGTTTCTTTTCTCCATAAATTAATAAAGGCGCGATTAAGATGAAAGAAATTAGTACTACTGGCAAATACACTATCCAGTGATCAGCTAAAGGAAAGCCGGCTTGCACTAAGAGGCGGGGGACAACAAAAAACATGGCCACCTGAGTCGCATTGAGAATAAATACGCCGATATTGAGTCGTGCTAATTCAGGTCGCAGAAAAATTTGTATCAAGGACACTGGCTGAGAAGGCGGCTTGATGGGGGTACTTGGTACGACGAAGATGGCTGCCAAAATGGCGATAAAACCCATTACTGCGAGGAGCATAAACATGCCATTTAAATTGATGAGGCGATAAATGGGTGCTGCAATGACGAGCGATAATGCAAAAGATAAAGCGATGCTGCCCCCCACGATCGCCATAGCCACGGTTCTCACTTGCTCACGGGTAAGGTCAGCCACCCATGCGGAAATGGCCGCGGAAATGGCGCCAGCGCCCATAATGCCGCGACCAATACCAATCCAAAGTAAATCATCATGACTTGAAGCGATGATTGCCCCAACTACAAATAAGCCTAAACCCCAAACTACCACCGGCTTACGTCCAATGCGGTCGGATAAAGCACCCAAGGGAATGTGAAAAAAAGCCTGCACAATATTAAACATGCCTAAAGAAAGGCCGACCCAAAAGGCGTGCTCTCCCCCCGGTAAATCGCGGGCATGAAGGCTAAAGACCGGCAAGATTAGGAATAGGCCCAGCATCCGCAGGCCAAAAATGCCTGCTAAAGCGAGAGTGGAGCGAAGTTCTGAAGGATTCATGAGAAAGAGCTATATTAACAAGTTACGCTAAAAAAACATGAATACTGAAATCAAGATCCGCGGCGCCCGCACGCACAACCTCAAAAATATCAACCTTGATATACCGAGAGAAAAACTGGTAGTGCTTACCGGCTTATCTGGCTCGGGCAAGAGCTCGCTTGCATTTGATACTCTGTACGCGGAAGGTCAGCGCCGTTATGTCGAGTCGCTATCGGCCTATGCGCGGCAATTTTTACAACTGATGGAAAAACCCGATGTTGACGTCATTGAGGGCTTATCACCAGCAATTTCGATTGAACAAAAAGCCACCAGCCATAATCCCCGCTCGACTGTAGGCACCGTAACTGAAATTCATGATTACCTTCGTCTCTTGTTTGCGCGTGCTGGCACCCCCCATTGTCCTGATCACAATTTAGCACTTGCCGCACAAAGTGTTTCGCAAATGGTTGACACCGTATTAGCCATGCCTGAAGACACCAAGTTAATGATTTTGGCACCAGTTGTGAGTGAGCGCAAAGGTGAATTTGTTGATCTATTCCAAGATTTACAGGCCCAAGGCTTTGTGCGCTTTCGGGTTCGCTCTGGCGGTGGCACTACAAATACGGCAAAAGCTGAAATTTTCGAAGTTGATTTGCTGCCTAAATTAAAAAAGAATGACAAGCATTCAATTGAAGTTGTAGTTGATCGAATTAAGGTTCGCCCCGATATTCAGCAACGTCTAGCGGAATCTTTTGAAACAGCCTTGCGCTTAGCTGACGGTAAAGCGATGGTCGTCAATATGGATACGGGTGAATCAACTATCTTTTCTAGTAAATTTGCCTGCCCAATTTGCTCATACTCCCTACAAGAATTAGAGCCGCGTTTATTCTCTTTTAATAATCCCATGGGTGCATGCCCGACCTGTGACGGTCTAGGCCATATTTCGTTTTTTGATCCCAAAAGAATTGTGGCGCATCCCGATTTATCGCTCGCCTCGGGAGCAATTAAAGGCTGGGATCGGCGTAATCAGTTTTATTTCAAACTCTTACAAGCCCTCGCCAAGCACGCAAACTTTGATCTTGAAAAACCCTTTGAAAATTTACCCAAAAAAGCCCAAGAGCTGATTTTATTTGGTTCGGGGGAAATTCAAATTCCGTTTGAATATCTCAATGAACGCGGCAAACTGAGTATGCGCGAACACGCCTTTGAAGGGATTGTGGCAAATTTTGAAAGGCGTTATCGCGAAACCGATTCGATGACTGTGCGCGAAGAGCTTGCGCGTTATCAGAATATGCGCTCTTGTCCAGATTGCAGTGGCACCCGTTTACGTCGCGAAGCCCGCTTTGTGAAAGTAGGCGATGGCCAACAAGCGCGCGCAATTTATGAAATTAGCGCACTGCCATTACGAGAAGCCAAAGACTACTTTGAAAGCCTTGAACTCAAGGGCGCAAAAAAAGAAATTGCCGATAAAATCGTTAAAGAAATCGGCTCCCGTTTACGCTTTTTAAATGATGTGGGACTCGACTACCTTTCACTCGAGCGCAGTGCTGATACGCTGTCGGGTGGAGAGGCTCAACGCATTCGTTTGGCCTCGCAAATTGGCTCAGGCTTGACTGGAGTCATGTATGTATTAGATGAGCCCTCGATTGGATTACATCAACGCGATAATGATCGCTTAATTGCCACCCTCAAGCACTTGCGCGATTTAGGAAATAGTGTTTTAGTAGTTGAGCATGATGAAGATATGATTCGCTCCGCCGATTACGTGATTGATATTGGCCCGGGTGCTGGAGTGCATGGTGGCCAGGTAGTAGCGATTGGCACCCCCGCAGAAGTTGAAAATAATCCAGCTTCACTTACCGGGGATTATTTAGCCGGGCGTGAACGCATCGAAGTGCCAGATAAACGCATTCCAGTGGGTGAGCGCTTTCTCACTATTTTAGGTGCGCGTGGCAATAATTTACAGTCAGTAAATGCGGCCATTCCGGTTGGACTCATGACTTGCGTTACTGGGGTATCAGGCTCTGGTAAATCAACCCTGATTAACGATACCCTCCACTTTGCAGTAGCGCAACATTTATATGGTTCGAGTACAGAGCCAGCAGCACATGATCGCATTGAAGGATTAGATCATTTTGATAAAGTGATTAGCGTCGATCAATCGCCAATTGGGCGAACTCCGCGCTCAAACCCAGCAACTTATACCGGCCTTTTTACTCCCATTCGTGAATTATTTGCTGGAGTACCTGCAGCCCGTGAACGCGGCTATGAAGCAGGCCGCTTTTCTTTTAACGTGAAAGGTGGACGCTGCGAAACCTGTGAAGGTGATGGAGTTTTAAAAGTAGAAATGCATTTTTTACCCGATGTCTATGTGCCCTGCGATGTTTGCCATGGCAAGCGCTATAACCGTGAGACCTTAGATATTCGTTATAAGGGAAAGAATATTCATGAAGTGCTGTCGATGACGATCGAACAGGCACATGAATTTTTTTCTGCCGTTCCCGTCGTTAAACGTAAATTAAAAACCTTGCTCGATGTTGGCTTAGGCTATGTGAAATTAGGGCAAAGTGCGACAACGTTATCTGGTGGAGAAGCGCAACGCGTGAAATTATCGCTTGAACTTTCGAAGCGGGATACCGGCAGAACACTCTATATTTTAGATGAGCCTACAACTGGCCTTCATTTTCATGACATCCAACTTTTGCTGACTGTAATTCATACCCTGAAAAAACAGGGCAATACCATTGTCGTAATAGAACATAATTTAGATGTCATTAAAACTGCCGATTGGATTATTGATTTGGGTCCTAAAGGCGGAGCTGGCGGTGGACAAATTATTGCTACCGGAACTCCGGAAGAGGTGGCAAAAAATTCTGCCAGCTTTACGGGTGTCTATTTGGCCCCTTTACTCAAAAAAGGGCGCGCACCGAAGACGGCGCCAAAGGTTCTGCAATCCAATAAGAAAAAAAACAGCCCAGAATTAGCCGACTCATTTGCTGAAGCTAGTAAATAACGCTAAATCAATTTAGCTTCAGCCATCTCTAGTGCTTCAGAATTGCCAGAAAGCACTAAAATATCATTTGCTTGTAAACGCAACTCGGGATTTAATTCTAGCTTGGTGTAATCGGCTCCAGCGAGCTTGCGTCTGACTGCTTGCACCGTAATTCCATCGAGCTCTAAATGTAGTTTGTCTAAGGTCATCCCGATACTTACCGCTCCAGGGGGCAAGGTAACTGCATGCAGACGCCACGCTTCATTTTCACTAAAATCATCATCCGTTGAGCCCCGAAAATATCCACGTAATAAGCTATAACGCGCTTCACGAGCTGAAGTAATAATCCTTACCACCTTGCGCATCGGCACACCCATGATGAGTAAAACATGTGACGCCAGCATCAAGCTGCCCTCAATTAACTCGGGAATCACTTCGGTAGCACCGGCCGCCTGTAATTTACCCAAATCGGCATCATCGGTGGTGCGGACCAATACTGTCATGCCAGGCCGAAGTTTTTCAACTTGATGCAGCACCTTTAAGCTGCCAATCGTATCGGCAAACGTGATCACTACTGTTTTAGCTCTTGCTAGACCTGCGGCAACCAAAAAATTTTCTCGACTAGCATCGCCATAAACCACATGATCTCCAGCTGATACTGCCTCGGCTATGCGGTCTGGATCGAGATCTAAGGCCAGATAAGGGATTTTTTCTTGATCCAATAAACGCGCTAAGCTTTGACCCGAACGCCCAAAGCCACAAATAATGACGTGTTGATCATTGCGCACGCTTTGTGCAGCTACGCGGGTGATAGCAAGCGACTGTAAAAGCCACTCTGTACTAGCAAAGCGCATGGCAATACGATCGCTAAATTGAATTAAAAAAGGCGCGCCTAGCATTGACAAGAGCATTGCCGCCAACACCGCTTGACTAAGCAGCGGATCAATTAAATCTAAGCCATCGATTTGTGTCAGTAATACAAATCCAAATTCGCCTGCTTGTGCCAAACATAAACCGGTGCGAATGGCTACCCCAGGACCTGAGCCAAACATACGCGCTAAAACTGCAATGACGATAAATTTCAGTATTAATGGGGCAATCAATAAAAGCAGTACAAGGTGCCATTGAGCAGCAAGTACTTGTAAATCTAACAGCATGCCAATTGAAATGAAGAATAGGCCCAGTAATACATCTCGAAAGGGTTTAACGTCCTCCTCGACTTGATGGCGATAAGGCGTTTCCGAAATCAACATTCCTGCTAAAAAAGCACCTAAGGCTAGAGACAAACCAAAATAAGCGGTAATGGCAGCCATCCCCAAAACAATCAATAGCAAATTCAGCATAAAAAGTTCTTGCGAACGTAAGCGCGCCACCACCCTAAACCAACGACTCATGAGAGTTTGGCCAATAAAAAAGATGAGCACCAAGGAAACGGCAAGCTTGACAGCAGTGAGCGATAAAGCCACCAATAAATCGTGTGGATTTTTACCTAAGGATGGCAACAAAATTAAGAGGAAAACCACCGCTAAATCTTGGAACAATAAAATTCCAATCACATTGCGGCCATGCTCCATTTCTAGTTCGGCGCGGTCGGCAAGTAACTTAGTCACAATGGCAGTTGAAGACATCGCTAAAGCACCGCCCAGGGCAATCGATGCATGCCAAGATAAGGGGTAAAAGGAGCTAATTAAAAAACTGGCTGGCATAGCCAAAATCATCGTAATCACTACTTGGCTGCCACCTAAGCCAAACACAATCGTCCGCAAGGCCTTTAATTTGTGTAAATTGAATTCCAGCCCAATGGAAAACATTAAGAAGACCACGCCAAACTCGGCTAAATACTTGACTGTGGCGGAATCATTCGCAACCGCTAGGGCATGCGGACCGATTAAAATACCAATGGTTAAATAGCCCAAAATTGGCGGTAAGCCAAAATAGCGGAAAATAAGGACCCCGGCTACTCCAGAGCCTAGCAAAATGAGCGTTAATTGAAGGACTGACGGCATATACTGACCCCATGATAGCTAAGACCCGTGACCGAACCCTGATGCTGGCCCGTGACACCCTCACGATTGAAGCCGAGGCGCTACAAGCGATGCGCGATCGACTAGAGGGCGAAAGTGCCGAAACCCTCATTCGGGCGGTGGAAATGCTGCACGGCTGCAAGGGTCGCATTGTGGTGTCCGGAATTGGCAAGTCGGGTCATATTGCCCGGAAAATTGCCGCTACCTTTGCCTCTACAGGATCGCCCGCTTTTTTTGTCCACCCTGCCGAAGCGAGCCATGGAGACTTAGGTATGGTGACGCGTGATGATGTTTTTGTAGCTTTATCTAATTCTGGCGAAACCAGTGAATTGCTAACAATCTTACCCATCATTAAACGCACTGGGGCAAAGCTGATTGCCCTTACCGGAGCACCGCTTTCATCTTTAGCGCGGTTAGCTGATGCGCACTTAGACACCAGTGTTGCCAAAGAGGCTTGTCCACACAATTTAGCGCCAACCAGCAGTACCACTGCGGCTTTAGCAATGGGAGATGCCTTAGCAGTTGCTTTGCTTGATGTCAAAGGATTTCAAGCGGAAGAATTTATTCGCTCGCATCCTGGCGGCCGCTTAGGCAGAAAACAATTTAGCTATGTTAGCGAAGTAATGCGACCACTGAATCAAACCCCCCAAATTAATATCGATGCCACCCTGTCTGCAGCACTGCTAGAAATGAGCGCCAAACAAATGGGGATGGTTATTGCTTTAAATCAACAACAAAAAATCGTCGGTATTTTTACCGATGGCGATGTGCGTCGTTTACTTGAAAAGTCGATTGACTTAAGTGGCATCACTTTGCAGGCTGCTATTACAACTCAGCCCCATACTATCCCCCCCGACCTGCTAGCTGAAGAAGCTATCGAGATGATGGAAAAATTTCGGATTAATCATTTAGTTGTCACCGCTCCCGATGGCAGCCTATTAGGCGCGCTTAATTTGCATGATTTATTTGCTGCAAAAGTAATTTAATCCACTGTTTTCAGGGTGATTTAATTTTTTCTTAATCTATGTCTAACGCTTTTAATACCCCAGTCAGTAACGCATCGAGTCTCTTTCCACAAGCCTGGGAACGAGCAACGCATATCAAACTGGTAGTTCTCGATGTCGATGGGGTACTTACGAATGGACAAATTTTTTTAGGTCCAGACGGCAAAGAAATCTACAAGGCTTTTGATATTCAAGATGGCCTAGGTATCCAACTACTGCAGCAGAGTGGCATTGTTTGTGCAGTTATTACTGGGCGCAACTCCCCCATTGTGAGTGCACGTTGTAGTGAACTGGGCATCACCCATCTTTTTATGGGTATTGCACAAAAAAGTGTCGCCCTCGAGCAACTGCTAACGAACCTCAATCTTAAGCGCGATCAAGTTGCGGTCATGGGCGATGATTGGCCTGATTTATCAATGATGCGTCAGGTAGGTCTCATCGCTTGCCCGGCTTCAGCCCATGCAGGGGTTAAACAGCAGGCACACTTAATAACGAAATTAGCCGGCGGTTGTGGCGCAGTACGCGAGCTATGTGATCTTATTTTAAAAGCCCAAAACCATTACGATGCTTTATTACAGAAAGCCAGTAAGTAAATGATGGAATGGAATCTACAACGGGTGAAAGTAGGTATATTGCGCACACTGTTGGGCCTAACCCCGCTGGCTTTAATGTTAGGCCTTACTCTCGCAACCTATTGGTTAGTTGAAAAAAATAGTCCCTCTATTTTGCCGGCCATCGCCCCTGTGCGTTTGCATGTACCGGATTACACCATTACCAATGGTGCGCTCTCAACCTTGAATGAAATAGGTGAAACCAAAAATCGGGTCATTGGTAAACAATTAATTCACTACGAAGACGATGCAACTATTGATATTAAGGCGCCTCGAATGCGCTCTTTTCAACCCCCAAAAGTACCAGTATCGGTGCAAGCGGATATAGGTCACCTGGACGGCGATATTTCGATTCTGGACTTATCGGGCAATGCTGAAATTTTTCGTCCCGCACAGCCAGCGCTTGAAACTCAAAAAGCAGCGCCCCAAATGATTGCCTTGTCTGATTACTTTCAAGTGCTGATTAACGACGATTTAATTAACACGCGTTACCCCTTGACCCTTGAGCAGGGCCTTTCCATTTTGACTTCAAATGAGGGGGGTAGCTTTAATAATGTGACCCAAACTATGACCCTATTTGGGAAAGTACAAGGTCGCATTGAACGTGAACAGCAGGGCCAGCGCTAAGATGACGAATCATTGGTATTTAGTTTCCTCAATCCTACTGAGCCTTTGCTGTGGTTTTTTTTCGCCATCTTCTGTGGCAGAAAAAGCGGATCGAGATAAAGCCTTAATTCTCAATGCGGATTCTGTTTCAATTGATGATGTAGACCAACGTTACATCTTAAAAGGAGATATTTTGTTGGTTAAAGGTAGTATTGTGATATCAGGCGAGGATAGTGTGATTCAAGTCGATCCCGAGGGATATCAAGCAATTCAAATTAAGGGTACTCCCGAAGTAGTTGCCAGTATCCGCGAGCGGCGGGAAGGTCCTGCGGAAGAATTTATGCAGGGTCGAGGGAAAGAAATCCTCTACGATAATAAAATGGAGGTTTTAACTTTAATTGGCGATGCAAACTTTAAGCGCTTATTAAATATGCAAACCCTCGATAATTTAACTGGCTGGAAAATTCAATACGATGACCAGCAGCAACGTTATCTAGTGATACCTCCCACCTCTGGTCCCGCCCTCCTAAATTCACCTCCCTTAGCGCGAGCTATTTTGTCGCCACGACGCAAGACACCGATTAAATGACATCTTTATCTCCAAACGCAAACCCGCCTGCCGTTCTAATTGCACAGCACTTACAAAAAAAATATGGTTCGCGTGCCGTGGTGCGTGATGTCACTATTGAGGTTAAAAGCGGCGAAGTAGTTGGCTTACTGGGCCCCAATGGCGCTGGCAAAACGACCTCGTTTTATATGATTGTCGGATTAGTTCCCTTTGATGGCGGCACAATTCAACTCAATGGTACTGAAATTAGTCATTTACCCATTCACGAGAGAGCACGCATGGGATTATCGTATTTGCCGCAAGAGGCCTCGGTTTTTCGTAAGCTAACCGTTGCGGAAAATATTCAAGCGGTTCTGGAATTACAAGTTCAAGGGGGTAAATCGCTAAGCAAAAAAGAGATTCGTCAACGTTTAGATGAATTATTGGAAGAGCTGCAAATAAGCCATTTACGTGATAACCCTGCTTTATCGCTTTCAGGTGGTGAACGCAGACGCGTTGAAATTGCCCGCGCCCTTGCTTCACAGCCCAAATTTATTTTGCTCGATGAACCATTTGCTGGAGTTGACCCTATTGCTGTTGGAGAAATTCAACGTATTGTGCGCTTTCTACGTGACCGCCAAATTGGCGTTTTGATCACCGATCATAATGTGCGGGAAACCTTAGGCATTTGTGATCATGCTTATATTATTAGTGAAGGTAGTGTATTAGCGGCCGGTAAACCGGATGAAATTATTCAAAATGATGCAGTTAGGCGAGTCTATTTGGGTGAAAATTTCCGCATGTAATAAAAAATTGCAAAACCCTTGGAATTGCCTCGAATCACTGCTAACCTAGAGTTTCGTGGATACAAAACAGACTTAAATAATTGAGGACTTACTCATGAATTTAAAAATTAATAGCCGTCACCTTGAAGTTACTCCTGGAATTCGTCTGCATCTTGAAAATGGCATGCAAAAAATTCTTAAGCACTTTGATCAAGTGATCGATGCCTCAGCATTTTTGATAATTGATAACGCGAAAGAAAAAAATCTTCGTCAAACCGCAGAAATTACGCTCCATCTGAAAGGAAAAGAGCTGTTTGCTCAAGCCCATCATGAAGATCTCTACCATGCGATGGATAATGTTGTGGATAAATTAGAACGCCAAGTCATGAAATACAAAGAAAAGCATCAACACTATCAGCAAGAAAAGTCGTTTGAATGAATGTCTTAACCCCCCTATTTACTACCGACTGTATCGCACTCAATAGTCCCGCTAAAAATAAGACTGAAGTGTTTGCGGCTGCAGCCGCTTTGTTTGCTAATCAACTCAACACTATTTCAGCTGACTTAGTCTTGAGTTTTTTGAATGCGCGTGAACAGCTGGGCTCAACTGGTCTAGGTGCGGGCGTAGCCATTCCCCATGGGCGGGTTAAGGGCCTTAAACACCCTTGTGCTGCTTTTATTAAAGTGGCAACGCCTATTGAATTTGCCGCTCCAGATCAATTGCCGGTGAACATCTTAGTTTTTCTCTTGGTGCCTGAAAAAGCCACGCAAGAACATCTGGAAATTCTTTCAGCAATTGCTCAATTACTCTCCGACCCTATTGCACGTGCTGCGCTAGAAAATGAAATTGACCCCGAAAAAGTGTGTCAATTATTACGCCAATGGAAGACCTAAACCATGACGCAGTCATTGATTCTTGAAAGCTTAAGCGCCCAACAAATTTTTGATGACAATATGGGTGACCTAAAACTCTCCTGGGTTGGTGGTTTAGAAGGTGCTGACCGTAAATTTCCCTCTGAGGCTGTACTAGCTGCCTCTGCTTCTTCAGATTTAGTGGGTCACTTAAATCTCATCCACCCCAGTCGTATCCAAATTTTTGGTACGCAAGAAGTTGCCTATCATGCAGCACTTGAGCCCGAGCAACGTCATATGCAACTCGCTAGCATGCTCTCGAAAGATCCGCCATGCGTAATTGTGGCTGATGGACAAGAAGCAGATCCAGACCTAAAACTCTATTGTCAGCGCTCTTCAACCCCGCTATTTTCGACCCCAGTTTCAGCGGCCACTGTGATTGACAATTTACGTACTTACTTAAGCAAAATAGGTGCGCCCCGCATTACTATGCATGGTGTCTTTATGGATATCTTGGGTTTGGGGGTCTTAATTATGGGCGAATCGGGCCTCGGCAAAAGCGAATTGGGGCTCGAATTAATTTCCCGTGGCCATGGTTTAGTTGCCGATGATGCGGTTGATTTTTCACGACTTGGTCCCGACTATATCGAGGGCCGATGCCCACTCATTTTGCGCGATTTATTAGAGGTACGTGGCCTTGGCTTACTTGATATTCGTACTATTTTTGGAGAAACCGCTGTGCGTCGTCGACTCAAGTTGCGTTTGATGGTGCAATTAGTGCGTCGGTCTGATGGCGAATTTGAGCGCTTGCCTATTGAGGCTCAGCATATTGACGTTTTGGGTGTACCAATTCGTACGGTGAAAATTCAGGTTGCCGCTGGCCGTAATTTAGCTGTTCTAGTCGAAGCTGCAGTGCGCAATACCATTCTGCAATTGCGCGGAATTGATACGCTCAAAGAATTTATTGAGCGGCAGCGCAGCCAAATGAACGCTGAAGCAGAAAACAATAAATTACAGGGGCGTTTGCTTTAAAAAATGCAAATTCACCTTATCACTGGTATTTCAGGCTCAGGTAAATCCGTCGCTTTGAGAGCCTTTGAAGATGCTGGTTTCGATTGCATCGATAATTTACCCGTCTCTCTTTTAGAGGCTCTAATAACCACTCTTGAAACGGAAAACCGCGAGCGGGTTGCGGTTGCAATTGATGCTCGGCGCGGTGATTCCATCGCCCAGTTACCACAACTCCTCGAGCTGCTACAAGCTAACCACCAGGTGCGGGTGCTGTTTATTAATGCGGATACGAATACTTTAGTGCAGCGTTTTTCTGAAACTAGGCGCCGTCATCCCCTTTCAGTTAAAGCTGGCGCCAACCCTAATCAGACAATAGCCAACACCTTAATTGAAGCACTTGAGCTAGAGCGCAAACTCCTCGAGCCCCTGAGCAAGACGGCGCATAGTATTGATACCAGTAACCTCCCAGCGCATACGCTCCGCTCTTGGATTCAAGATCTGATTAAAGATAAGCCCGTCGGTTTAACGGTCATTCTTGAATCATTTGGCTTTAAAAAAGGGTTGCCAAATGAAGCTGACCTGGTTTTTGATGTCCGCTGCCTACCTAACCCTTACTACGATAAATTACTACGCCCCCTAACTGGTAGAGATGAGCCGGTTAAAAAATTCTTAAGTGCAATTCCGGAAGTGAATGCAATGGCTGATGACATTATTCGCTTTGTACAAAACTGGTTGCCCCATTACATCGCTGATGGTCGTAGTTATTTAACGATTGCGATTGGTTGTACTGGCGGACAACATCGTTCCGTTTACTTAATCAACCGACTTGGCCAAGCGTTAGAAAAAAATGAGGCTAGTACTTTACCTATTCATTTGCTTTATCGGCATCGGGAATTAGATTCCAATCCCGAAAAATAAGTCGAATTGCTTGCGGCAACCCAAGTGCATCGAGTTCGTTTAGCTTAAACCAAGCATAATTTGTTCCCGCTAAAGATATAGGCCTGTTCAATTGAATTCGCCAAGACTGAATCCACAATACCCGATGGGTAAAGACATGTTTTAGTAGCAAGCCTGCTACTGGTTTGTCGCTGAATTTAATGAATTGGTCGACTGCTTTTTCTGCTACTTGGCCTGATGTAAAAATCATTTGCAGCAATTTTTTGGCGCTGAAAGATTTTTTTATTTTTGGCGACTGCACGAAACTATCCAGGGCTATTTTTTGCCAGCTCGATTCAGGTAAAGACCATAAGCCGCCCCAGATGCCCTCGGTGGGGCGACGTTGCAATAAAATCTGTTCTTGAGCTTGAATGATGAGCATCTCACAATCAAATTCTGGTGATTTCGTCTTGACTACTTTCTCGGGTAAGGCCAACACTTGATTGCTTTGTTTGGCAATACAACGATCTTCAAATGGGCATTTTTTTACCTGACTATTTTGCTGGCTTAAACAAATGGGTTGACGCGCAGTACACCAAGTGGCACCAAAATCCATCAACGCCTGCGTATAGCGTGGCATTAATTTTGCCTCTTGAGGCAAAAGAGTTTGGGCTAACTGCCATAATTGATCGCTAACTGCTTTACTTTGAACCGGGCCCTTAATGCCAAATAGCCTTGCTAATACCCGCTTTACATTAGCATCTAAGATCGGCGTACGTAAATTAAAAGCAAATGCGGCAATCGCACCTGCAGTCGATCTACCAATTCCCGCTAAGCTTTCTAATTGCGTTAATTCCTGAGGAAAATGACCGCCATAATCCCGCACAATTTGTTTTGCACAAGCATGCAAATTACGTGCTCGACTATAGTAGCCAAGACCACTCCATTCCGCGAGGACATCATCTAAGGGGGATGCAGCAAGATCCTGAACAGTGGGAAAACGCTGCATGAGTCTAGGGTACCGCTCTAGCACGGTGCTAACTTGCGTTTGTTGCAACATAATTTCAGAAATCCAAATGGCATAAGGATCATGTAGATTTTGCCAAGGCAAACCCGAGCGACCATCTTGTTGATGCCAACGCAAAAGTGCTGCTGCAAATGGATCTTGATTTAGCGTTTTTGACAAACTGGGCAGTAGTAGGTTGAGCGTTGACTTTGCACTATTTGACGAATTGGGGTTTGGCATACTCTACAAGCCTGATCACGGCGATCATAGACTTTAGTTTGCATCATAAAGTGCCCTGGCTCGCCGGCGCTATTAACAAAATCGCGCAACGAACTACCCCCAGCTTTAATAGCGCGCGTTAAGACTGCGCGAATTGCGACCGCTAAACGTGCACAATTCGGGCGGGTCAGTCTGCCAGCTGCTTTAGCAGGATGAATGCCCGCTTCAAATAGACTTTCTGAACAGTAGATATTGCCTACCCCTACTACGGCTTGTCCGGCAAGTAAAAATTGCTTAACCGCTATTTTTCTACCGCGAGAAGCGCGGTACAACAATTCAGCTGCTGCTGGACCAGCAAAATCTGCTGACATTGGCTCGACCCCCAGCTTGCTAAGCAAGGGATTGAGAGCGACTGGTCCTTTATTGTTTGGATGCCAAATTACCGCGCCGAATTTTCTAGGGTCGTGCAAACGTAAACTCATCGGGCCAAAATAAAAAATCACCCGATCGTGTGGCTTAGGTAATTCAGTCGTCGGCAAAATCCGTAAAACCCCTGTCATGCCTAAATGGATAAGTAAGTAGCCTTGATCTAAGCGGAAAAGGAGATATTTCCCCCTCCGCTCAATCGCGTGAACTTGCTGTCCCCGCAGAATAGTAGCTAGATTTTTAGCTACCGGCCAACGGAGGCGACCATCAAGCACATCGAGACCAGAGATGCGGCGTCCCTCAAGGTGGGCTTGGATACCAAGACGGGTTACTTCTACTTCAGGTAGTTCGGGCATAAATAGATTGTAGTTTCCGCGATTAGAATGGGGTTATGAAACCTTTTTTAATCTTTAATTTCACCCTCACTCTAGCCTTCTGCATTACCGTGCCTGTCTTTGCTCAGCCCGTTAAAGAGCCGCCCAAACTGGCCGTAGAAAATGATGGTGGTCAGACTATTTTTGAAGTACTGGCCTCCGAAATTGCTGTGCAGCGGGGGGAGTTTGCCTTAGGGTATCAAACTTATTTAAGCTTGGCGCGTAAAACGCGTGATCCTCGGTTGGCCCAACGTGCAATGGAAATTGCTTTGGCAGCGGGCGCACCTGACAGCGCCTTAGAGGCAGCTGAAAGCTGGGATAATTTGGCTGGCGCTGCACCAGGCAACTCAAAAGAAGTGTTGGTTACCTTGCTCATGCTGAACCAACGCTGGGCTGACGCTGTGCAGCCTACGGTAACGCTTTTGCGCGGCCAAAAACTGGCAGACCGTGAAGCCACTATCAAGCGACTCATGCCGCTATTTGCAAAAGCTGTTAATGAAGATTCTGCGCTGCGGGCTTTTTATAGCATTATTTCTGCCCTCAATCCGCTTCCCCAGGATAAAGATATTCTCTTCCTCTACTCCATGGCTGCTGATAAAACAGGCCATCCTGAAGTAATGGAAAAAGTCTTGCGGATGATTTTGATCCAAAGTCCAAATGATGTTAACGCTTTAAATGCCTTGGGTTACTCCTTAGCCGATCGCAAGGAAAAATTACCTGAAGCTTTTGCCTTAATTACTAAAGCGCACCAGCTTTCTCCTGAAGACGCTTTTATTTTAGATAGCCTAGGATGGGTTAATTTTCGTCTCGGTAATACTGCATTAGCTGCCCAGCAACTACAAGAAGCATTACAAAAAAAACCGGAAGCAGATATTGCCGCCCATTTAGGTGAAGTACAGTGGCGCCAACAACAAGTTAGCGCTGCCGAAGCTTCATGGCGTCAAGCCGAGAAATTAGATGCGAATAATGCCACTTTACGGGAAACCTTAGCCCGGCTTAAGCCGGATTGGGTCAGTCACAATGAAAGCAAATCAGCACAATGGGACGGGCGCTTCTCGGTGAAAGTAACCGGTAGTGTGGAGGGCCGTAATCAAGGTGGTTCAGGTGGCTTCACACTCACCCAAAATAAATTAAGTGATGTCTTAGAAATTCGCAATCCCATTGGTGGGGCACTAGCTAAAATTACAGTAACTCCGGGCGAAGCTATTCTTGAGCGCAATGGTGAAACGTTCAAAGCCTTTGATGCTGACACATTATTACTGAATGCCCTGGGCCTTGCGTTACCCGCTCGTGGTTTATCTGACTGGATGCGAGCCCAAGCTAGACCGGGAAGTAGCGCGAGTGTTGAACGCAATAGCGACGGCCTAGTAACCCAGATTAAACAAGATGGCTGGACCCTCAATTACGATTGGATCAATCCCAATAAACTTGAAAAAATGATCATGATTCGGAATACCAATCTTGGTTCAGTTGAAGTGCGGTTAGTTTTTGACTATGCCAGCAACTAAGACAGTTCAGCTTTTAGCTCCTGCGAAGCTCAATTTATTTTTACATATCGTAGGTCAACGGCACGATGGTTATCATCTGCTGCAATCGGTTTTTCAATTTATCGACTGGTGTGATTTAATTACCCTCCAACTTTCTGCCGATCAACAGGTTCATCTGACTACATCATTGCCTGGTGTCGACTCGGGCCACAATCTCGTTGTCAGAGCGGCTGAACTGATGAAAACTTATAGTGGCACTCATGCAGGTGTAACGATTGCCTTAGAGAAAAATATCCCCGTTGGTGCTGGGCTCGGCGGCGGTTCATCGGATGCTGCCGCTGTTTTACTGGGCTTAAACTATTTATGGAAATTAAATTTAGATTTGCCTACGCTCATGCAACTGGGTCTTCAACTGGGTGCGGATGTGCCCTTTTTTCTCTTTGGAAAAAATGCTTTTGTCGAAGGTATTGGGGAGCAGTTGCAGGAAATCAATCTAAATCCGACCAACTATTTGGTTATTTTTCCCGGTAAATCGATTGCCACTGCAACCATTTTCCAGTCGCCTGAATTGACCCGTAACCATGCCCCGATTACAATCAATGACTATTTAGTTTCACCAGTGTTAAACAATAAATGGGTCAATGATTGTCAAGCAGTTGCAGTACAAATTTGCCCCGCGGTTCAGCAAGCCTTAGATTGGATTGAACAGATGCTACCTTTTTCTAAACCAAGCATGTCAGGCTCTGGGAGTAGTGTTTTTGTTGCTCTAACAGATGCTCTTGCCGAATCTCGCGCAGCCGATCTTTGCGCTCAACTCCCCCCGGGGTGGGTTGGGCGTGTAGTACAGGGTTTAAATCAAAATTCCGCTTACAATGCGATTTCATCAAAATGACACACTACAGGGGAGTCGCCAAGCTGGTTAAGGCACTGGATTTTGATTCCAGCATGCGAAGGTTCGAATCCTTCCTCCCCTGCCAAATAACTGCATAGCCTACATGTCTGCCCCTATGAACTCTGATTTCCTGACGTTATTTACTGGCAATGCTAACCCTGCTCTAGCGAATGCAGTTGCTAAGCAATTAAGTCTTCCCCTCGGCAAAGCCTTTGTAGGGAGATTTTCCGATGGTGAAATTCAGGTTGAAATTCAAGAAAATGTGCGCGGGAAAAATGTTGTCGTAATCCAATCAACTTGTGCTCCCACAAACGATAATTTGATGGAATTAATGATCATGATTGATGCCCTGAAGCGAGCATCTGCAAGCCGCATAACGGCAGTGATCCCTTACTTCGGTTATGCCCGCCAGGACCGTCGTCCACGTTCGGCTCGGGTGGCTATCTCAGCCCGCATCGTTGCCAATATGTTGCAGTCGGTCGCGGGCATCGAGCGGGTTTTGACCATGGATCTGCATGCTGATCAAATTCAAGGCTTCTTTGATATCCCAGTAGACAATATTTATGCTTCCCCCGTTTTACTGGCGGACCTACAAAACAAGAAAGGGGATGATTTATTGGTGGTCTCCCCTGACATTGGCGGGGTGGTAAGAGCCCGCGCGATGGCCAAACAGCTAGACTGTGATTTAGCCATTATTGATAAACGTCGTCCTAAGGCTAACGTTTCTGAAGTGATGCACCTGATTGGTGAAGTGGAAGGTCGTCATTGCGTCATCATGGACGATATTATTGATACTGGTGGCACCCTTTGTAAGGCTGCAGAAGCCCTTAAAGAGCGCGGTGCCAAAGGGGTGACCGCATACTGTACCCATGCTGTTTTATCGGGTGGCGCCGTGGCTAGAATTGCCGCCTCAGAGCTTGACGAAGTAGTGGTAACTGACACCATCCCCCTCACCGAAGAAGCCAGTAAAGTAAAGAAAATTCGCCAATTAAGTGTTGCCCCCCTCTTGGCCGAAACCCTCCTGCGCATAAGCAAGGGTGACTCAGTGATGTCCCTATTTGCTGAATAAAGGCCAGTTTTACGCTGTTTTTTTAAGGTGCTGAGCCTCCAAATTGCTTAAAAAGCCCTAAGCAAGCTATAATTTGAGGCTTTTCTGTTTGGTCGCGAACGGAAATTAACCTCAATTTGGGAGTCCTTATGAAAGTCGTTGCTTTTGAAAGAAGCGTGCAGGGAACGGGTGCGAGCCGCCGCCTACGCAATTCCGGTAAAACTCCGGGCATTATTTATGGCGGTCAAAATGCGCCGCAAGTGGTTGAACTAGACCATAACGCGCTTTTTCATGCGTTACGCAAAGAAGCTTTTCACTCGTCTATTTTGGAAATTGAAATTGGTGGCAAAGCCCAAAAAGCCCTGCTCCGCGATTACCAAATGCATCCCTTTAAGCCACTTGTTTTACATATTGATTTTCAACGTGTCTCGGCAACGGAAAAAATTCATATGCGTATTCCCTTGCACTTTACACGGGCAGATGAATCAACCGCCATTAAATTGGGTGGCGCGGTAATTAGTCATATCGCTAACGATCTTGAAATTACTTGCTTACCAGCCGATTTACCTGAATTCATCGAAGTTGATCTCAGTAAAATTGAAGTTGGTCATGCAATTCATGCGAAAGACGTAGTCTTGCCAAAAGGCGTTTCCCTGGTCTTGCATATTGAACAGGAAAATCCGGTGATTGCTAATGCACGTATTCCAACTGTCAAAGCAGAACCTGAGGCTGTTGCTGCTGTTGCTGCTGAAGCAGCCCCTGCTGCTGCAGATGCCGCTAAAGAAAAAGATAAAGACGCTAAGGCTTAAATTAGATCGACACTCAAGAAAGCCCGCAATCAGCGGGTTTTCTTTTTTGTAAGTCAGTCGATGACATTTTTTCTACCTTCAGCTACATTAGCATCATGATTCAGTTAATTGTAGGTTTGGGCAACCCGGGCGAGGAGCATGAAAAAGATCGACATAATGCTGGCTTTTGGTTTGTCGAATCCTTAGCAGCCCAATTGAAAATTTCCCTAGAGTACGAAAAACGTTTTCTAGGATATGTTGCTAAGGCCAAATTGCAGGGTCTTGAGCGCTATCTGCTTGAACCCAATACTTTTATGAATTTAAGTGGTCAATCGGTTGGCGCATGCTGTCGTTTTCACAAAATAACGGCCGATTCTATTTTAGTCGTCCATGATGAGCTCGATCTCCAGCCAGGAGTGGCGCGTCTGAAATTTGGTGGGGGCACGGGAGGTCACAATGGGCTTAAAGATATTCAGGCCCATCTAGGTAGTGCCGAATTTTGGCGTTTACGCATTGGCATTGGCCATCCACGCGATCTTGCGAGCGAGCGCAAGCCTATCGAAGTAGTTGATTATGTTTTAAAAAAACCCCGCAAAGAAGAGCAGGTATTACTTGAATCTGCAGTTGATAAGGCCTTAGGTGTAATGCCATTAATACTCGCTGGAGATATGCAAAATGCCACACAAATATTACATACAAACTGCTAAGGCTTTACCTTTTCTACATTAGTCTCAGTAAGTACGGCAACGGCACCGCTTAATTGCTGATACTTCAATAAAAGTTCTGCTGAGGTCTCGACAAAAGCGGGATTGAGCGGAATGCAATCCACCGGACAGACTTGCCGACATTGAGGGGTATCAAAATGACCGACGCACTCGGTACACTTTGCCGGATTGATTTCGTAGATCTCTAGGCCCATAAAAATGGCATCATTTGGGCATTCTGGCTCGCAAACATCGCAGTTAATGCAATCATCGGTAATCATTAACGCCATTAGACAGTCTTATTTTATGGTTTGTGTTCAGCTATTTTTTTAGCTAACCATTTTTCTACCGAAGGAAATACAAACTTACTCACATCCCCACCCATTAATGCAATTTCACGCACAAAGGTTCCCGAAATAAATTGATATTGATCGGAAGGAGTTAAAAATAAGGTTTCGACGTCGGGTAATAAATAGCGATTCATACCAGCCATTTGAAACTCATATTCAAAATCGGATACGGCGCGCAAACCGCGGACGATGACCCGTGCCTGATGCTCACGGGCAAAATCTTTTAACAGGCCTGTAAAACCAACTATTTTTACGTTGCTGTAGTGGTTTAAAACCTCTTTGGCAATGGCAATACGCTCTTCAAGATTAAAGAAAGGCTTCTTGCTGCGACTATCAGCAACCCCAACAATAACTTCGCCAAAAATACTCGAGGCGCGACGGACTAAATCTTCATGCCCTCGGGTGAAAGGATCAAAGGTGCCTGGGTAAACAGCTACTGCCATAATTCCCCCTCTTTTATTATTGCTTCACTCTCTATGAGTAGACCGCAGTTTAGCCTGAAGTGGCCCGAAACAGCAATGCTAAGGTCTGCCCGATGGCCAACTCTTTGACACAAGTCCAATTCTGCAGGGCCGAAATGAGATTCGCTTTATCTGTGCTTAGAGGACACTCAATGTATATTGCGCTCTGGGGACTTGATGTGCAAGCTCGGCCAGCCTCTTTAGCGGCATCTACAAGCAATTGGGGCTCTTGAAAGGGTGGATCAAGAAAAATTAAATCCCACGATCCTGCGGCTTGCGCTTTTAAAAATCGTAAGCCATCGGCCTGCAGTAGGGTAATTTGTCCAGCCGCTGGGTAACTATGTAGATTTTGATGATTAAGCGTTAAATTCAAAAAAGTGTTTTTGTTTTTTTCAATTAATTCTACTAGGGCAGCATTGCGCGACGCCGCCTCAAAACCTAAAGCGCCCGAGCCCGCAAATACATCGAGGCAACGCAAGCCGCTTAAATCTTGACCCAACCAATTAAATAATGTTTCGCGTAAGCGATCAGTACTGGGCCGTAAGCCAGGCTGACTAATTACTTTAATTTGGCGACTACGCCAAACTCCACCAATAATTCTAATTTGCTGCGGTAAAGGTCGGGATGATTTAGTGAAGCTCATGGCTTTTTTGAATCACTAGCACTTATTTTTTGGGTGTGATGCTAGCCCCAACTACGACTGTTTGCATTCGATTCATCGCCAAATGTTTCTGAAAGGCTTGGCGTACTTGTTCAACAGTTACCAATTCCAACTGTTTCGTCCAAGTTTCTAAGGTATCCAGGGGTAAATTATTCCACGTGATTGAAGATAGATTGTCGAGCAACTTACGATTACTATCAATGCGCAAGGGAAAGCCATTACTTAAATTTGCTTTAGCTGCTACTAGATCGGCTGAGCTTGGGCCCTCATTAATAAAACGGGCAATCGTCTCGCGCATTACTTCCAAAGCTAGGGCAGCCTGATCATTACGCGTTTGTAAACCAGCTTGGAAAATGCCATTGCTCTTGCCAGGAATAAAGTAACTTGACACGCTATAAGCTAAGCCTCGTTTTTCTCGGACCTCATTCATTAGGCGAGACACAAAACCACCACCACCTAAAACATAGTTCCCAGCGAGCAAGGGGAAATAATCGGGATCATTGCGGGGCACAGCGGTCATACCCATAGCAATATGCGTTTGTTGTGCATCGAAGGCAATTTGGGTTTCTCTTGCCGTGGCTGGCTCGATGGGCGATTCAGTTAGTAGTGGCAGGGCTGGGATAGTTGGGCCGGTTGGTGACAACTGCAAGATCAGTGCCTGGGCAATTTGAGTCGCCTCAAGCGGGCTAAGATCACCAACCAAATTAACAGTCATCCGATCACGCCGATAAAACAATTGATGAAATTGTTTAAGATCACTAACTTGAATTTGCTCAATAGACTGCGGTGTAGCAAAAGAACCGAGCGGATAGTCGCGATAGACTACTTTTTTAAAACGCCGCTCTAAAATAAACTCAGGCTTCGTTTCTGCCTCTAGCAATGCAGCAACTAAGCGTTGCTTTTCGCGAGCAACAATTTTGGGTTCAAAACTCGGATGCGCCAAAATGGTTGCGCCTAATTCAACCACCCGTTGACGCAGATCTGCACGACTGAGACTACGGATGCGCAGTGATGCCCTCTCTCCTCCTGCTGCTACCGATAAACTGGCCCCCAAATCGGCAATTTCATCTGCAATCGCCGCCTCACTTAACGCGCTCTTGCCGCTCTGCGTACCAAGACTTAATAAGCTAGCCGTAAGAGCAGCTAAGCCTTTTTTATTGGGGGGATCATATTGCTCACCCGCATCAATAGTAACTTCAATATCGATAATTGGTAAGCCTTTGGTTTGAATTAAGTAAGCGCGCGCATTGTTAGCTAAGTTAAGCGTTTCAATTGGTGGAGTTGCCCATGCAGAAGACATCACAATAATGGCACTCGCTATGCTAAGCGCCAGCATCTTCAGTATCAACTTCATTGGCTCTTTGCCTTTCGTTGCTGGGGATCTAACACAGCTATAGTTAAACCTTCATCGACGAGGTAGCGTTTAGCAACCGCCTGAACTTGCGCAGGAGTAACAGCCTGAATACGTGCTAACAAGGAGTCTAAATCTCGCCATGAAAATCCAGCAATTTCAGCGCTGCCAATTTCCATTGCTTGCCCAAAAATGGAGTCCCGTTTATATATTTGATTCGCTAAGATGCGGACTTTAATCCGCTTTAACTCAGCTTCGGTGACACCTTGGGTGATTAACTCCTGTAGCACCTGACGAATACCGACTTGCACCTGGGCAACTGTTTTTCCTTTTGCGACAGTGGCACTAATTTGAAATAGTTGTGGTCCGCGTGAAATTAAGTCGTAAGCAGCATCAACCCCATCTGCTAAACGCTGTTGTTTTACTAAGGCACGAGTTAAGCGGGCATTGTCATAGCCATCTAAAACCCCGCCCAAAACCTCTATGGCGAATGGCTCTACTTGGTCAGGCCTACTTGGATCTAAATGGGGCACTTTCCACGCCATCGTAATTTGTGGGGTATCTGCTGGCGCCTGAACGAGAACATTTTTAATGCCAATTTGTGCCGGCTCTATTTGGGGCTTGCGCACAGGTAAAATTTTTGACTGCAGTTGGCCGTAATATTGTTCCGCTAAAACATAGACTTTAGCTGGGTCGACATCACCGCTAATAACGACGATGGCATTATTGGGGGCATACCAATTGGCATACCAATTGCGCGCATCTACTGCCTGCATGTTTTCTAAATCATTCATCCAGCCGATGACAGGGTGACGATAAGGGGAACTCATAAAGGCGGTGGCCATCAGAGTCTCATTCATAATGGCATTGGGATTGTCTTCAGTACGTAAGCGCCTTTCTTCCATAATGACCTGAATTTCTTTTTTAAATTCGGCATCATCAAAATTGAGATTGCTCATACGGTCAGCCTCTAGTTGCATGACCGTAGCTAATTTCGATTTTTCAACTTGTTGAAAATAGGCCGTGTAATCAAGCGAAGTAAAAGCGTTTTCACGCCCCCCCACAGCCGCGACTAAACGGGAAAATTCCCCTGTCTTTACCTTATCCGTTCCCTTAAACATCATGTGTTCAAGCACATGCGCAACGCCGGTTTTGCCATTGACTTCATCCATTGAGCCTGCGCGATACCACACCATATGAGCGACGGTAGGCGCCCGATGGTCTTCTCGCACAATCAACCGCAAGCCGTTACTAAGGGTAAATTCCTGAGTCTCTACTTGAGGGGACGTTACTTCAGCCGCTGAATAATGAAAAAACAGGAATAAAATAAGGGCTAGATAAGTTTTTAATGCTGAGTAGCGCATCGATTAATTCATGATCCGAGAGATTAAATTGATAAGATGTATCTTTTAGATTGTATCGATTATGTTTGGTTTACGTAAAACCCTCGGCGCATTATTTAAATCCAATCAAGCTGATGAAGCTTGGTTTATGGCCCTGGAAGAAGCCTTACTGCAAAGTGATGTTGGCTTACCTACTACTGAAGCCCTTATCATCGCCTTACGGCGGGCAGCTAAATTACAAAAAACAGCTTCGGCGACTGATCTGCAGGCGCTTTTAATTCAGTTAGTGGCTGAGCTACTGAAGCCTCTCGAGCCAAGCTCGAATCCCCTTCTCAACGCAGTGCCGCTTGCTCGCCCTGAAGTCTGGTTAATTGTTGGCGTAAATGGTGCTGGTAAAACCACCACCATTGGCAAACTATGTCATCACTTTCAAAGCCAAGGTAAATCTATTCTATTGGCAGCGGGCGATACATTCCGGGCCGCCGCACGGCAGCAATTACAGGAATGGGGTTTGCGTAATCAGGTTGAGGTTATTACCCAAGATGGCGCTGATGCCGCAGCAGTTGCTCATGATGCAATTCAGGCAGCAATTTCCCGTAAATCAGACATACTGATGATTGATACGGCGGGGCGACTTTCAACCCAAGACCACTTAATGGCAGAGCTGCAAAAAATTAAACGGGTAATTGGCAAAATCTTACCTGGGGCACCGCACCATACCCTGTTAATTTTGGATGGCAATACGGGGCAAAATGGGCTTAGCCAAGTAAAGGCCTTTCATGATGCATTGGGATTAAGTGATTTAATTATTACTAAGCTCGATGGCACAGCCAAAGGCGGGGTTATTTGTGCATTAGCCCAATTACTCCAAGGCCCCGAAAAACCCCATCTCTTAGCCCTTGGCAAAGGCGAGGGTTTGGCCGATTTAATTGCCTTTAATGCAGATACCTATGCAGCAGAATTATTCAATTAAATCAATTACTTATACTCATAATTTTGTCCTGGCACTCGCTTGCTAAGAGTGCTAAAATGAGGTATTATTAAAGCTCATACCCAAGCAACGATGAACTACAAAAAACGCACCACACCGATAAGTGAAGCGATGCAGCCCGTGACTCGAGCTGGCTCAAACTTTGCTGCTTTTTCTACCCTACCTACCCTTGGGGTTGGTACTTTAGATGCCTATATTAGCTACGTTAATCGCTTGCCGATGTTAAGCGCTGCTGAAGAATTACATTTATCCCAAGACTACCGTCAGACCGAAAATGTTGATGCTGCTCGTGGCTTAGTGTTATCTCACTTACGTTTAGTGGTTTCAGTAGCCCGCCAATATTTGGGCTATGGAATTCCGCATGCCGATTTGATCCAAGAAGGTAATGTTGGACTGATGAAAGCGGTTAAGCGCTACGATCCAAATCAAGGCGCACGGCTCGTATCGTATGCCATTTACTGGATCAAAGCTGAGATCCACGAATATATTTTAAAAAATTGGCGCTTGGTAAAGCTGGCCACAACTAAAGCGCAGCGTAAATTATTTTTTAATTTACGTAGTAACAAACCCACCCTTAATGCTTTATCACCAAGCGAAATTGAGGCTTTAGCAAAGTCGCTTGACGTGCGGGGCGCTGATGTTAGAGAAATGGAAATGCGCTTAGCTGGTGGCGACGTCGCACTCGAGGGCGATGATCAAGATGATGAAGCTTATGCACCGATTCAATGGCTTAGTGACGAACGTCAAGAACCCACTGCGGTAATGGCTCAAGCTGAGACCCATGCCATGCAAGGACCGAAATTAGAAAAGGCCTTACAGGGCCTTGATGAACGAAGTCGGGATATTGTGCAAGCGCGTTGGTTGGCTGTTAATGCCGAGGGCAATGGCGCAAAAACGCTTCATGAGCTGGCAAATGAATATGGCATCTCTGCCGAACGGGTGCGTCAAATTGAAGGTGCAGCATTAAAAAAAATGCGCACGCTATTGCAAGATCGTCTTTAAATCTTGGGCCAATACTTCAGGCCCTTGACCATGTTTAATATAAAGCCGTAGCTGTCCCTTTGGATCAAAGACATAACTGCCCGCAGTGTGATCGATGGTGTAAGTATTTGGGGATAAACCCGGAACGCGTTTATAGTAAATTTTAAATTCTTTGGTGAGCCGATTTAAGGCCTCTTCATTGGCAGGTCGTAAACCGATAAAGCTTGGATTAAATGCAGGTACATACTGCTTCAATACCTCAGACGTATCACGCTCTGGGTCAAGTGTAACGAAAATTACTTGCACTTTAGCCGCTTGCGGACCTAATAATCTCATCACTTCTTGCATTTCAATTAAGGTCGTTGGACATACATCAGGGCAATGGGTGTAACCAAAAAACATCACCACCGCTTTACCCTGATAGTCGGCAAGTGTGCGGAGTTTACCGTCAACATCGATTAAGCCGAAATTGGTGCCGAATGCCTTACTACCGGTGATATCGACATTTTTAAAGGCGGGCTTTGAATCGCATGCTACTAATACCCAAGCCAAGGAGAAAAATAAAATAATTCGAGTTATTGCGCGTAAGAAAGTAATCATGACAAATTTTAATTGATGTAATGATCGACGAGGAACGCTGCAAATAGTAAAGATAAATAGGTAATTGAATAACGAAAGGTTTTTTTCGCTAATGCATCACTATAAGATATAAACAGGGCAATGACATAGGCCATAAATATGCCGCCTAATATGAGTGCAAAAAGTAAATAAATCCAGCCACTCATGCCATATAAATAAGGTAATACCGTGGCCGCTAAGAGAATGAGGGTGTACAACAATATATTCAGGAGGGTGAAACGTTCGCCGTGGGTAACTGGCAACATTGGCAATCCAGACTGCACATAATCATCGCGACGATATAGAGCAAGGGCCCAAAAATGCGGGGGAGTCCAAACAAAAATAATTAACACGAGTAACCAGGCTTCAGCTGAAACAGTATTCGTCACTGCCGCCCAACCAAGCGCTGGGGGCATCGCGCCAGATAAACCGCCAATGACAATATTTTGGGGTGTGGCAGGCTTTAAGAGCCAAGTGTAAATAACTGCATACCCCACAAAGGTGGCAACGGTAAGCCACATGGTTAAAGGATTGGTGAAGTTCCACAGCACAACCATGCCTATTGAACCAAGCACAATTGAAAAGACAATGATTTGATAAGGGGATAATTCTCCTGTGGCCGAAGGACGCCATGAGGTGCGCCGCATTTTGGCATCAACGACTTGCTCTATTAAACAATTTACTGCAAAAGCGGCGCCTGCCAATAGCCAAATGCCTACAACACCGCCAATTAGTATGCGGTATGGCACCATACCTGGAGTCGCTAAAAACATGCCAATCACGGCACAAAACACGGCTAATTGCGTTACCCTGGGTTTGGTTAACACCCAATATTGGCGCCACTTAGGCATTTTATAAAGCGGCTTCAATTTAAATTCACGCGGTTGCAACTACAGGTAAGCGGCTTGGCGACCAACTGGCCCAATAGCTCATTCTGACCAAACAACATACCAAGCCAGCAGCGCCTGCAGTGTGTAAGAGTGCAGCTATTAACGGCCATTGAAAGATGACATTAGAGATTCCAGTGCCTATTTGAGTTAATAAAATAAAAAATAAAGCACTCGCCCACTTGGCTAGGGGAGATTGGTGTAAGCGGCCTAAATACCAACCCCGCCATGTTACCCAACTTAAAGTTATAAATACAAAAACTGCAAAGCAACGATGCGCCCAATGGATAGCGACTAAAGTTTCAGCAGTAATATAAGCGCCACTACGATCCTGACCTGCTTCGCGCCATAAAGTAAAGCCGCCCTGCAAGTCCATAGGCGGCAGCCACTCACCTTTACAGAGCGGAAAATCTGGGCAAGCTAGAACAGCATAATTAGTGCTAACCCAGGCCCCTAATGTAATTTGGATTAAAAGCATCGCCAAACCAAACACGATCAAATGCATGGGCATCATGGTTTGCTGCCGTGGCTGCTGCCACTGCCATTGAGGCCAAGGTTGTTGTGCATACCAGACCAAAGATCCAAAGAAAAGTAATGCCAAAATTAAATGGCCAGTGACGATAATCGGCTGCAATTTGAAAGTTACGGTCCACGCGCCAAACGCGCCTTGCAAGCAGACTAAAAATAACAAGCCAAGGCTAGCGTATACAGCATGGAGACTTAATTTATGACGCTGCCGAAAAGCCATAAACAATTGCACCAAAATAAGTGCGCCTACGCTCATAGCAAGATAGCGATGAATCATTTCGATCCAGGCTTTTATTACTGTTACCGGGCCATCAGGATTGGTAGCCTCTGCTAGACGAATTTGCGTAAGGGCAGTCAAAGGGTTTGAGGTGCCGTAACAACCTGGCCAATCAGGACAACCTAAACCAGAATCACTTAAACGCGTAAAAGCACCAAAAACAATTAAATCAAAAGTTAAAAAAACTAAGGCCCAATTTAAGCGTTGAAATTGTCCCCATTGACGCTGGTACAACAAAATTGCCACTGGAATACCAGCAACAAATAAGGCGATTAATCCAAGCTCTAAAAAAAGGATGAAGTCACTCATCGTAAATTTTCGCCCGTATGGTTAAGTCGCAATAATTTATCCAAATCTTTTCGAATCGCGGCAAAATCGCTTGGCGAAGCTTCCGCAGGAAACCACATCATCTTATCGCCACGGGGGTCAATTAATTGAATTTGCTGGCCAGCATTTTCACGATTGAGCCATTGCTCCCACTGTGCTTTTACGGCCGGCGAAGTGGGCGCATTGATCATCTCAAAACCTGCCGTAGCTTGATCATAGGCGCGGCGAATTTCTGGATCAACTGCTTGTCCATCACTGACTACCCATATCAAACGTAAACGAGCGCTTTCTTTGCTCAGTGCTATACGAACTTGGCGCATCAGATATAAAGTTTTAACGCAAGCATCATTACCGACTCGACACGCTGCCGCTGGCCGTGCTACCAATAAAGTCCACTTACCTGTTAATGGAGTTCCCAGCCATTCTGGACTTACGGCTTGCGGAGGGATAACAAAAGTACCAAAATTGGTTTTGCCGCCCTCTAGTTTAAAAACATAGTAAGCCAAATAGGATGCAATGACGGGCGCTGCGCAAAATAATAAAAGCAAAATCATTTGAATCCGCCCACGACGTGTCTGCGGATTAGGTCTGGGTAACTCATGTTGAGTTGCCGGTATCAATAATTCCTTATCTTTCACTATGACCTTTATGTATTTTGCTCAATTGCCGCTGTTGTATTAAGCCATGTATCAACCAAAATAGAAAGGCGCACAAGGCCAAGGCAAACCACTGAAAAGCATAAGCGTAATGGCGTTCAACTCCAACTGCTTGGGGCGCCCATGTGCGGACTAAACCATCATTTTGGGCTTGGTCTGCTTGACGCAAAATAAAAGGTAGCTGATTCCATTGGTGCTCCACCTGTAAAGCGGCAAGATCAAGGTTTTGCTGAATTCGCGCTTGAGCTTTGGCTGGGGCCGCTTCAGGTTGAGTAGCCAAATCGAGCACCCGATCTGCATAAGGGAATACTGTTCCCTCGATCTCAATGGGTTCAGGGGTAGTTTGCACTTGCGGTAATTGGGTGCGTTCTGCAGCGTTACGTGGCGCCCAGCCCCGGTTAATCCAAATAATATTGTGTTGTCCACTTTCTAAGCGCATTGGCATCATTAAATAAAAGCCTGACTGCCCATTTGCAGATTGAGTGCCATTAGGTCGTGGTCGATTATCCAGCCAAATTGCCTGGTCCGGGAGATAACGTCCTAAGGCGCGCATCCGTCGATGGTTTGCTTCAGCAAGAGTCCAGTTCTTCGTACCGGCATCCAAAACGGGTAATTGTTCTTGTAATTGCAAATCACTCGCTAATTGATTTTTTTGGGCTGCGCGTTGCATTTGCCACACCCCTAAAGCACATGCCAAGGTGACCACAAAAAGCATTGCCGCACTGGCAACCATACGCCGCTTTACTAAACGTATAAATATTTTCAATGGTAGGATTCTGTTATGAAATGGATTATCTTAATTGCTCTCATTCTGATCATCTCGAGCCTCGGCTCGGCTTTATATTTCATGATGAAAGATAGAGGGGGTAGTGCACGCATGGTTCGCTCACTAGCGCTTCGCATTGGCTTATCAATTGCCCTTTTTGCAGGCATTTGGGTCGCTCACTCCCTTGGCTACATCCAAGCCACTGGAATTAAAATTGGGCAGTAAAGAAATCCACTTACATCCAATACACTACGATATAAAGCCCAAGCCACACCACATCAACAAAGTGCCAGTACCAGGATGCGCCTTCAAAAGCAAAGTGATTCTCGGGAGTGAAATCTCCACGTATAGTACGGCGCAGCACAACCGCTAACATCAACGCACCTAACATCACATGAAAGCCATGAAATCCGGTGAGCATATAAAACGTTGAGCCATAAATACCAGAAGTTAATTTAAGTCCGAGCTCATGGTAAGCATGAATATATTCATAAGCCTGAAAACCAATAAAAATAAATCCTAGTAATACTGTCGCAAAAAGCGAGTAAATAGCTTGCTTCCGATTGCCTTCTTGCATCGCATGGTGAGCCCAAGTCACTGTGACGCCAGAGCTCAGTAATAAGGCTGTATTAATGGTCGGAATTGGCCATGGACCCATCGTTTGAAATTGGGGAATTAAACCCGCCGGGCCATCATTGGGCCACACAGCAGAAAAATCAGGCCAAAGTAATTTACTTTCAACATCTCCCAACCATGGCAGACTAATATTGCGGGCATAAAATAAGGCCGAAAAGAAGGCCGCGAAAAACATGATTTCCGAAAAAATAAACCAGGCCATTGACCAGCGATAAGAGATATCAACATTGATGCCATTTTTCCCGGCATTCGACTCGGCAATGGTGTCACCAAACCAGTTGTACAAGACAAATAAAACCCATAAAACGCTGCCTAAGACCAGCATGCTAGCCCAAGCAGACTGATTTACCCAAGCCGCCATACCACCGCCAAAACCAAGCAAACCAATGCTCAGAAGAACGGGGTAACGTGACGGATTTGGAACGAAATAATAGGGGACTGAATTAGACGACATGGTCTGCTCTCTGAATAATCATAAACAATTAAGAATGGCTAACAACGGCTCTCACAATCAAGAGGAGGGTGCCCATAAAAATCATAGCCCCCAAAACCCCTGCAATCACAATATGAACAAAGCTTAAAGACGCGACATCCTCCTGTAAACCCGATTTTTTACGGATCCCCAAAAAGGCCCAAAAAACGGCGCGCATCGACTGCCAGAAGCTACTATTTTTTTTCATCTTAAATAAGCGCCTTAGCTGCTGGAGGAGTTACCGCCTTTTGGCCCGCATTAATTTCAAAAAAAGTATAAGACAAGGTGATCGTTTTAACGTCTTTTGGTAAGCTCCGATCTACAACAAATACGACCGGCAATTCTTTAGCCTGATGTGCGCCCAGCGTTTGCTGTTGAAAACAAAAACATTCCAATTTGGTAAAGTACTCAGTGGCAATTTTGGGGGTATAGCTTGGAATCGCTTGGGCCATGATGGGACGATCAAAATTATTAACCACCTCATACATAATTTGCACCATTTCACCGGGGTGGACTTCCAGATAATTTTTGAGCGGCTTAAAAGTAAAGGGGCCGCGACTATTGGAGTCAAACTCTACTGTTACTGTGCGCGTGTAGTCAACTTGCGTATTGGTTGATTTATTGGGGCGAAAAGCGCGCGTTCCATAATCATTTTTATTGGTTAGTACATTAATGCCAGTAACTTCGCAAAGGGCCTGATACATTGGCACCAAAGCATAGCCAAAACCAAACATCAACACTACGACTACCATTAGCTTGACTAATATTTGGCGATTAAGGGCAAGAAGATTAGTTGGCATTTGGGCGTCTGCAATTAAGCTAAGACCACTCTTTTCAACACAATGCCCAAGAAAAAGACCAGGGCAATGCTGAACAGAATATAGGCTAAGCGCTTGTTATGATTAGCTTGATTGGGCTTATTCACGCGGTTCGCTTTAACCTGGCTAGGCATTAATGGGCATGGGCAGGCGTATTACTCGGATGCATCGGTGCATCAAAATCAACCTGTGGTGGTGTTTCAAAAGTATGGAATGGGGCAGGCGATGGAATCGTCCACTCTAAACCTTTAGCGCCATCCCAAGGGCAATCAGATGCTTTTACGCCATGACCCCGATACGCAGGTAAAACGACAAAAAGCAAGAAATAAACTTGCATCACCCCAAAGCCTAATGCACTGATTGAAGCAATCATATTGAAATCAGCAAATTGGGTGGGGTAATCGGCATAGCGTCGTGGCATACCTGCTAAACCTAAAAAATGCATGGGGAAAAAAGTGAGGTTGAAAAAAATTAAGGAGCCCCAGAAGTGAATTTTGCCGCGGAATTCATTAGCCATGCGGCCTGTCCACTTAGGACACCAGAAGTAAAAACCGGCAAACATGGCAAATAAAGATCCTGCCACTAAGACGTAATGGAAATGAGCCACTACATAGTAGGTGTCTTGCAAACCAATATCGATTGGTGCCATGGCCAAAATCAGCCCAGTAAAACCGCCCATCGTAAAGACGAAAATAAAGCCAATTGCCCAGAGCATAGGAGTTTCAAATGTCATTGAACCGCGCCACATCGTGGCGACCCAATTAAAAATTTTCACGCCCGTAGGTACTGCAATTAACATCGTGGCATACATAAAAAAGAG
>Ga0194037_1000156_pt1 | contig 51139 bp, 54 predicted proteins | sample JunL306m_MetaG_FD_148653 | JGI IMG/M metagenome (GOLD analysis project Ga0194037, IMG submission 148653) | Anoxic zone freshwater microbial communities from boreal shield lake in IISD Experimental Lakes Area, Ontario, Canada - Jun2016-L304-6m | ecosystem: Environmental > Aquatic > Freshwater >... | reverse complement strand
AGGCACCACCTTCAAGATACTGCTGCCCGCCTCCGATCGACCGGCAGAGCTGTTTAACGGCCACACTCACACTGATGATTGGAAAGGTTCGGGGAAAGTGCTGCTGGTGGATGACGAGGAGACAGTCAGAGGCATCGGCAGCGAGATGCTTAAGGAGCTGGGATTCGAGCCCGTCACCGCCTGCGACGGGCGGGAAGCGCTGGAGATGTTCAGACAATTGCCCGACATAGCCTTCGTGATCCTGGACCTGACCATGCCGCATATGGATGGTGAACACTGTTTTCGTGAACTTCGCAGGATCAGGTCTGACATCAGAGTGATCATGTCCAGCGGCTACAACGAGCAGGAAGTCACGCAGAAATTTGTCGGCAAAGGTCTGGCCGGCTTTATTCAGAAGCCGTACAAGCTTAGTGTGTTGAGAGATGCAGTAAGAGGAATTATTTAGTTAGATTGTGGATACTTATCGGTGTTTTTAAAAGCGATTTAATTGGGGGCGGTCATGAAAAAACCGCTTAGCAGTTTCACCTTCAATGCCAAGATTTTATTGTCGGTACCGGCAACTATGTTGATGATCTGGAGGCGATGGTGCAGAAGGCTGCGGATGGGGATAAAAGTCGCATCCTTTACGGCGTCTACCTTCTGGTCGGTGTTACCATCGTCATCATTATTCTGGTCTGCATACTTGCCATCTTTGTCACCAAGCGACTGCTGCTGAGTATCGGTGCCGAACCGACCGAAATGGAGGACATTGCAAGACGGGTCGCTGAAGGTGACCTGACAATAAAGTTGCAGAGCGGGAAAAGCGGAATTTATGAGGAGATGCGCCGCATGGTTGAGAGCCTGCGCCTGGTTATGGATAGGGTTAACCAGAGTGCTCAGGAGGTTTCTGTTGCCCCGTGCAACTGCATAGAAGAAGGCGTGGTGGAGGTTGAACGCGGGACAACCGGGGCCTCCCGTTCCGGTAAAGCGCTGGAAACAATTTTAGAGCAGATTAACAAGGTTACCGGTCAGGTTAACCAGATTGCTACTGCAGCCGAGGAACAGACCGCCACTACGCGCGAGATAACCAACAACATCCACAATATTTCCAAAACAGTTCAGTCGAGTGCGCAGAGCTCACAGGAAATGTCTCAGTCATCATCCCGGCTGTCGCAGTTGTCGGTGGATCTGCAGGATCTGGTACGGCGTTTCAGGCTGTAGATGATGAACCGAATGAACTGGCTGCCTTTATTCAGAAGCCGTATAAGTTCATATTTCCTGATCCCGACGGGGTTTAATCGGTATTTTCGGTCAACAAGCTTGGCACCAAACCTGATCGCAATGTCATTAATTTTACGATTATGTAGGCCGGATGAAGCGGAGCGCATCCGGCGACAATGCTGGCAATGGCAGCGATGCCGGATCCGCTTCGCTTGATCCGGCCTACGAAAAATATGCGCCAAGTCGTTTTCCTACCGGATCAGGAAGTCTGAAATTGAGCGTGGTTAAGGATGCAGTGAGAGGGATTTTGTAAAGGGGGATAGGACGATGATGAAACTGATAAAAGGTAGCTTGATGCTGCTGTTGGTCCTTCTTGCAATTCCGCATAAAGCACTCGCCCTTGACTCTCCTGCCAAAGCCGGAGCCGGCCAGCGACTAAAAACAATCATAGTTGACAACTATCATCCCTACACATTTATGAATGATAAGGGCCAACCTGATGGATTCAGTGTCGAAATTGCCAGAGCAGTTGCCAAAGCGATGGATCTTGAGATTGATATTCGGGTGGACAAATGGGATGTGGCAGTGAGAGAGCTGGGGGCAGGAAGCATTGACCTGCTCCCGATGATGGCAAAGTCACCCGAACGGGATAAAATATTCGACTTCTCAGTACCGCATACCATCGCTTACGATGCGATCTTTCTTAAAAAAGGGAGTACGGGACTCCGCACACTGAACGATTTATCGGGCAAAACAGTTATCGTGATGAACAAGGACATCGCCCACAACTATCTCCTCTCTAACGACCTGTCGAAAAATATGAACCTCCTTCCGGTCGATTCGTTACCGGATGCATTGAAGCAGCTCTCTGCCGGCAAAGGGGATGCCGCCATCATGCCGAAACTGGTTGGCATCGTCACGGCAAAGAAACTGAACCTAGTAGACATTGAGACATCGTCTCAACTTATAGATGCCTACACTCGCCCATTCTGCTTCGCTGTCAAGGACGGCAATCAGGCTCTGCTGGAACGCTTTAATCAGGGTTTGAACATCATCAAAAGCTCCGGCCAGTATGATGCCATCTATAAAAAATGGTTCGGAACGCTGGAAGACCCGCTCCTGAACCTTAAGACCGTTATTAAATACAGTTCCGTGTTTGCGTTTATACTGCTTGGCTCCATTGCCTGGAGTGTCCTGTTGAAGCGGAAGGTGAAGGCAAAGACAGAACATCTTGAGGCAGAGATAATCAAGAGAACGTTGACTGAAGAGTCTCTGAAAAACGTTACGTTGCGCCAGAATGCAATCTTATCCGCTGTCCCCGATATAATCATGGAGGTTGACGCAAACAGGGTCTATACATGGGGCAACAGTGCCGGGCTGGAATTCTTCGGCGACGATGTGGTTGGCAAGGAGGCGGCATATTATTTTGCGGCTGAACAGGACACCTATCAGACAACTAAGCCTTTGTTCGAAGGTGCAGAAGGAGCCATCTACGTTGAAAGCTGGCAGCGGCGCAAGGACGGCGAAGTCCGCCTGCTGGCCTGGTGGTGTAAAGCACTTGATGATGCACAGGGCAATGTGACCGGCGCATTGTCAACAGCGAGGGATATTACCGAAAGTAATCAGGCAAACGAAATGCTGCGGAACAGCGAGGAGAAATACCGGGTTCTGGTGAAGCACCTTTCTTCCGGTGTCGTTGTGCATGCCGCTAACTCAACCATCATCTTTTCAAACCCCATGGCATCTACACTTCTCGGCCTCTCCAAAGATCAACTGCGGGGTAAAGAAGCTATGGATCCGGCCTGGTGCTTTATTCACGAAAACGGGGCAACTTTAACTTTTGAGGAGTACCCGGTCAACAAAGTGCTGTCGTCCGGTATGCCTGTTTCCAACCAGGTGCTTGGAATTAAGCGACCTGACCTGCCTGAACCCGTATGGGTCCAATGCTACTCCTATCCGGTTACCAACGCAGATGGCGCGCTGCAGCAGGTTGTTGTGACCTTTTCTGATATAACTGAGCGTAAACGGGATAAGGAGATAATCGAGAAACGGCTTGTTGCCCTGACGCAACCACTGGAATCCGGTTTTGTTACCTTTGCCGAAATGTTCAATATAGCTGACGTTCAGCGCCTGCAGGACGAATTTGCCCGTGCTACCGGCGTAGCGTCCATTATCACCTATCCGGACGGAACGCCACTGACTGCGCCGAGTAACTTTACCCGCTTATGTAACGATATTATCCGCAAGACCGAAAAAGGATGCGCATCCTGCCATAAGTCAGATGCCGCCCTTGGACGTTTCAGTCCTGATGGCCCCAATATCCAACCCTGCCTGAGCGGTGGATTGTGGGATGCCGGGGCAGGTATTACCGTAGGCGGACAGCACATCGCCAACTGGCTGATCGGGCAGGTGCGCGATGAAATGCAAACGGAAGAAAAGATGGCGGCCTATGCCCGAGAAATCGGTGCAGACAAGACAGCATTCATCAAGGCCTTCCGTGAAGTTCCTTCCATGTCACTCAAGCAATTTGAGCACGTGGCCCAGGCTCTTTTCACCCTGGCAAATCAACTCTCTACCAGCGCCTATCAGAATATTCAGCAGGCCCGCTTCATTAACGAGCGAAAATTTGCTGAAGAAGCACTGCGCAAGAGTGAAGAAACTTTCAGGATGGTTTTCACCAATGCCGCTATCGGGCTGATGCTGGCTGACAATCAGTGCGTAGCGATAGATTGCAATCAGCATTTTGCCGAGATATTCGGAGCCAGCCGACAGGATTATTTTGGCATGAACCTGCTGACAATTATTCCGGAAGGCCCGGTACGGCAGCACCTCCGGAACACGCTAGCCGATGTTTTGGTTCATTGCTTCGAAGGCCCTTACACCTCTCAGGTAACAGGCAGAGAACTCTATCTGTCCATCACCAGTCAGCGAGTATCTGCTGACCATGTCATTATCATCATTAATGATATAACGGTACGGAGGCAGGCAGAGAAAGAACTGCAAACAACGAGGTTTATGGTCGAACATGCCTCTGATGCACTTTTCTGGATCACTCCTGAAGCCCGCATTGTTGATGCCAATGATGCGGCGTACCGTTCTCTTGGCTATTCCAAGGATGAACTACTGCAGTTGTCGGTACCGGATGTTGATATTTATTATAGTGCGGATACGTGGTCGGATCACTTTGCCGAGTTGCGGCGAAGCGGATCACTTAAATTTGAATCCGTGCAACGTGCGAAGGATGGGTGCCTTTTCCCTGTTGAAATTGTTGCCAATTACATTCAGTTTGATGACAATGAGTTCAACTGCGCCTTTGTCAGGAACATATCAGAGCGCAAGCGGTCCGAGGAACTGCTGACGAGCCTGACACAACGTCTTCAGTTGGCCGCTTCTTCAGCCCATCTCGGAATATGGGATTGGAATGTCAAAGAAAACATCATGGTCTGGGACGATCGGATGTTTGAGCTTTACGGTATCACGCGGGATACTTTCCCTAACAGTATTGACGCCTGGATGAACGGCCTGCACCCGGAGGACAGGGAGACCGCCATAACAGAATGCCAGGCGGCACTGAAAGGCGATAAGGAGTTCGACACAGAGTTCAGGGTTGTCCATCCGGATGGCACAGTGAAGCATATCAGGGGTAAGGGACTCGTAGTGCGGGGAGCAGACTGCACGGCAGAGCGGATGCTCGGCATCAACTATGACGTTACCGAAGCCAAGCATGCCGGAGAAGAGAAGCATAAACTTGAATCCCAGCTCCAGCAGGCCCAGAAGATGGAGTCAGTCGGCCGTCTGGCCGGCGGTGTGGCCCATGATTTCAACAACATGCTGAGTGTTATCATGGGGCATGCCGAACTGGGGTTGATGCAACTTGATCCGACCAACCCGGTCTGTGCCGATCTTAAGGAAATCAGCAAAACGGCCGAACGTTCGGCCGACCTCACCCGGCAGTTGCTGGCCTTTGCCCGCAAGCAGACGGTATCCCCGAAAGTCATCGACCTGAACGACACCGTCACCAGCATGCTCAAGATGCTGCAGCGGCTGATCGGCGAAGACATCAAGCTGGTCTGGCAGCCATCGCCCGGCCGGTGTCAGGTCAAGATGGACCCCTCCCAGATCGACCAGATCCTTGCCAACCTCTGCGTCAATGCCCGTGACGCCATCGAAGATACCGGCCGGATTACCATCGAAACCGGCACCTGTTCCCTTGATGCCGACTACTGCGCTGCCAACCCCGAGGCAACGCCCGGCGACTACGTGCGCCTGGTCTTCAGCGATAATGGCAGGGGCATGGACCGGGAAACGCTTACTCATATCTTTGAACCATTCTACACTACCAAGGAAGTTGGCAGAGGCACCGGTCTCGGGCTGGCCACGGTCTACGGTGCGGTCAAACAGAACAACGGCTTCATCAACATCTACAGCGAACCGGGCAATGGAACCACCTTCTCCATTCACCTGCCACATTATGCGGAAGACACTGTCCGGAAACAGGCTGAAAGTGACTCGCAGGCAGTACCGCGTGGCCATGAAGTTATCCTGCTGGTGGAAGACGAAGCAGCAATCCTCAACATAACGGCCATCATGCTTGAAAAGCAGGGCTATACTGTGCTCAGGGCCGACTCGCCCGGCCGGGCCATGGAACTGGCAGGTGAACAACATGGAGCGGTTCACCTGCTGATGACCGATGTCATCATGCCGGAGATGAATGGGCGGGACCTGGCCCGGAACATCCTTGCAATCTACCCCGCCATGAAGCAGCTGTTCATGTCAGGTTATACGGCGGATGTCATAGCCCATCACGGTGTACTCGACGAGGGAGTGCATTTCATACAGAAACCGTTCTCGCTGACGGACATGTCAGCCAAGGTGCGGGAGGTGCTGGATCATGAATAAACTTACAATCAATACAGTGGCATTGAGTGTGTTTCTGCTGGCGCTTTCGCCTATTAGATACAACACGTTCAAAACCATGGAAGAAGCACAACAATGATCATTTTTGATAGTTTATGCAACTGCAGTTGTTTTCTCAAACCGTTTCAGCGAATTGTTGTAGTACGGACGTAAGTTCCGGGATGTTCAGCAAAAACGAATCTATTATCTGCGGATCAAAATGCTTACCGCTACTGCGCACAATTTCATTTACTGCATCGGAAACAGGCCAGGCTTTTTTATATGGGCGTTCACTCGTAAGAGCATCAAACACATCCGCTATGGCTACAATCCTGCCGGCAAGCGGAATCTCTGTCCGCTTTAACCCTTGCGGGTAGCCGCTGCCGTTCCACTGTTCATGATGAGTCAGCGCGATAGTTGCAGCGGATTTCAGCAGATCGTTGTTCGGATGGTTGCCAATAATCTTTTGGCCGATGTCGCAGTGCGTACGGATGACCTGCCATTCTTCTTCGTCCAGCTTGCCAGGTTTGAAAAGAATGCTGTCCGGGATGCCTATTTTCCCGGCGTCATGCAGGGCGGCAGCATGATAAAGCTGTTCTGCTTCGCTTTCCGGGAGACCGAATGCCAAAGCAATTATGCGTGAATAGTTGCAGACTCTGGCGACATGCAGACCGGTCTCGTTATCGCGGAATTCTCCTGCGATGCCGAGTCGGCGCAGGACTTCCAGGTATGTATTTTTAAGCTCGGAAGTACGTTGTCGAACCAGACTCTCCAGAATTCGGCTCTGATCGTACAAGGCGAGGTGCGTCCTGACCCGTGACTTCACAATGGCCGCCCGAATCGGTTTGGTGATGTAATCGACGGCGCCGCAGGCAAATCCCATGGTTTCGTCCTCAATCTCACCTTTGGCTGTAACAAATATTGTCGGAATATTTTGTGTGAGGGGATTGTTCTTGAGCTGCCTGCAGGTTTCAAACCCATCCATCTCCGGCATCATGACGTCCAGTAGAACAATGTCAACCGGCATGGAGTTGCAGATCTCAATACCCTGCTTTCCGCTGGTTGCCGCTTTAACGGTGTATTCTTCCATCAGCACACTGTTCAGGAGGCTGATGTTTTGCGGCGTGTCATCAACAACAAGAACTGTTGCCGGTGCATACGCCATTTTCGCGAATGGCTGCCCCCCCTCCGTGTTGTCCGATATGAGAGTGATGCCATGCCTGACTGATAGGGACAGAAGCGCTTCATGGGCAGCTTCGAAATTGAAAATTTTCAAAAGTGTAATTATCTGCCGGATGTTTTTATCCGGCAATCCTGCCAATCTTTTTTGATTATCGTCCAGATACCTTTCAGCCCTGGCATCTCTGCTGTTGATGTAAACGAGCAGTCTGTTCAGAATCGGAGTGATGAAGGTCACGTCAATCGTGCCCGCCATGGTGTCGGTCACTTCAAGCCCGGCACCGTCCGAAATTGATAGTTCAGCGGCCGCGTTATCTTCAAGCATTTCACGGAGTGGTAACCATTTTGCAAATACTAACGCAAGTTCGGCCTTCTTTACCGGTTTGGACAGATAGTCATTCATTCCGGCTTCAAGACACTCTTCCCTGTCTTTCATCATGGCATTGGCGGTCATGGCTACAATCGGCACCGCATGATTGAGGACATGAGAGCTTACGTCACGAATCATGGTGGTGGCTTCAAAGCCGTCCATCACCGGCATCATGCAATCCATCAGCACCAGGTCATAGTTTATCAATTCAAGCGCACTTACGGCTTCCAGACCGTTAGAAACCACATCGGCCTTGTACCCCAGGTTATTCAACAACGCCTGCGCCACTTTCTGGTTGATGATATTGTCTTCCGCCAGCAGGATTCGATTCGGCTTATGTCTGGAGGTTTCTGCAACTGTATGACGCGTGATGATGCTCTGTGCGGTTCCGGAAATATCTGTGGATCTATTTTGAGAGGATTGAGTGGCTCGACCCAGAACAAGAGCAATGCAATCGCGTAACTGCGACTGGCGAACCGGCTTGGTCAGGTAACCGGTAAAACCAACCTGCTCTAAAACGGCAGCATCTCCTCGCTGTCCCAGCGATTTTACCATAATCATCAAGGTTGCGTTCAGCAGCGGATCGGCCTTGATCCGGCGACCGATCTCAAGCCCGTCAATGTCCGGCATCATCTGCTCCAAAAGGGCGATGCGGAATGGATCACGCTTCAGGACCGCCTCACGTAGAAGCTGCAGAGCTGTTTCACCGTTGCCGGCTGTTTCGAACCGGCAGCCCCAATTGTTTAAAAGGGTTGTCATCAGAGTTCGGTTAGTCGCGTTGACATCGACAATCAGAATGCGAGTCGAGGTGATATCCGTGCATGGTAGAGACGCAAGATTTTGCGTCTCTACAACGGGTTGCTTTTCAACCCGGGTGGTAAACCAGAATGTGGAGCCCTTGCCCTCTTCGCTCTCAACACCGATCTCTCCTCCCATCAATTCTGCCAACTGTTTGCAAATGCTGAGTCCAAGACCGGTGCCGCCATATTTTCGGGTGGTGGAACCATCGACCTGGGTAAAAGGGTCAAAAATTGCGGCGCGTCGGCTTTCCGGTATTCCAATGCCTGTGTCGCGCACAGAAAAACGGAGCATGATCGATTCGCGCTGATCTGATGAAACCTCGACACTGATTTCTACTTCCCCTTCGTGGGTGAACTTAATGGCATTACCGGCAAGATTGGTGATGATCTGGCGCAGCCGGCCCGGATCGCCCCTTAGATATGAAGGCACCAGCGGATCAATCCGGCAGATCAGCTCCAGCCCGGCAGCAGAGGCCCTCATTGCGAGCATTTCGGCTGTGTCTTCAACTGTTGTTCTCAGATCAAAATCAAGTGTTTCGATTTCCACCTTACCCGCCACAATTTTGGATAAATCGAGGATGTCATTGATCAGTTCCAGCAGGTTCTCACCGCTTTTGTGGATAATGGTGGCGTAACCCTGCTGCTCTTCTGTCAACTCGGTGTCCAGCAAAAGAGTGGTCATACCGATAACACCGTTCATCGGTGTGCGGATTTCATGACTCATACTGGCCAGAAACGCGCTTTTGGCGATGTTGGCTGATTCGGCATCCATCTTGGCCTGGAGCAATTCCTTTTCGGCCCGTTTGCGCTCGGTGATGTCAAGGATGGTGCCGATCAACCCGGCAGGAGTGCCGTCGATATTCGTATATGGCGCTTTGTAAAAGATCACGTCGTGCAGTGAACCGTCGACATTATTGACTTTACCTTCGTATACCTGTTTGTCTTTCTGGCTCATCAACTCCAGATCCGCTTCGTGATAGGTCCTCGCCAGGTCCATGGGCGCCAAATCAAATACCGTGCGCCCGACAATCATTTCTTTAGGATGTCCGAGGTAGTCGCAGAAAGCGGTATTGCCCCCCGTATAAACACCGGATGTGTCCTTGTAGAATACGGGGTGCGGAATGGCTTCTATCAGATGTTCCAGAAAATGCAATTGGTCCAGGGCCTGTTTCTCCGCCTGTTTCAGTCCGGAGATGTTGGCAAAGGTAATCCAGTGTTCGCCGTTGTGCGCAGGCGTGGCCTTTAGATGCGCCCAGAATGAGGAGCCATCGGCACGCATCATGCGCATATCCCAAGCCTGCGGAGCGCTTGATTCGAAGCGCCGTTTGAGATGTTGGCTGTAGTTGGCCTGATCATCTTTGAAAATAAACCGGCTGAGAGGTTGTTTGAGCAGCGTATGCCGTGATAAGCGCAGCATATTTGCAGCAGCAAGATTTGCCTCCTGGATCAGTTCCGTGCCACTGATAGTGAAATAGCCGACTGGCGCCAGGTCATACAGATCAAAGTAACGCTTTCTTGCCGCGATAAGTTCACGCTGCGAGATGTACAATTCCTCTTTCTGGTGTGCCAGCAGATCACGTTGCTCCTTCACCAGGTCATTGCGTTCCTTCAATTCGACATGGTTGCGAACCCTCAACTTGAGCAGGTCTATATCCACCGGCTTCGTGAGGTAGTCAATCCCACCGATATCAAAACCTTGTCGGGCACCTTCAAGAGTATCAAGAGCGGTCATAAAGATAACGGGTATATCGGCAAACGCGGCATCAGCCTTGATGATTTTACAGACTTCGAAGCCATTCAAATCCGGCATCATCACATCAAGGAGAATCAGGTCGGGCTTGTACTCTTTAACGTGGCTGATTGCTGCGTATCCATCCGACGCCGTAAATATGTCATACTCGTCTTTGAGTGCCGCTGAGATGAACTGAAGATTGACAGGCTCATCATCCACTACCAGTATACTTGATCTATTATTCATGATTTTACTCTTTCTTATCGACAGATGTTTTTGTAACTGTCCCGAGAACACGCTTCATCTCGGCAAAGAGTTCCTTCATTTCAAGCGGTTTTGACAGATAACCGTCGAAACCCTCATTCAGGAGCCGTTCTTTATCTCCACGCAGCGAATAGGCCGTCAGGGCAATAACCGGCTGGTGCAAAGAAGTACCCCCTTCTTTGCTGCGGATTTCCTTCAGAGCATCTAAGCCGTTCATAACCGGCATCTGGATGTCCATCAACACAAGATCGAAGGTACCCTCATCGAGTGCCTCAAGACATTTTTGACCATTTTCTACGGCGACCGCTTCGTGCCCAAGTTTTTTAAACAGCAACACCTCGTAATTGCTGCTGATCTGGTCATCCTCGACAAGAAGTATCCGCACCGAAGGCCCATTCCAAACGGATGCATCTGCCAGGGTTGATTGAACAGTCAGATTATTACGCTCCGATATGGAGAACGGAAGGTTCACCGTGAAGAGAGAGCCCGCTCCAGGAGTGCTCTCAACGGAGATACTGCCACCCATAAGTTCCGCCAGGCGGCGACTGATGGTGAGACCGAGCCCTGTCCCTCCATACTTACGGCTTATGGAACCATCTTCCTGGACGAACGGCATGAAAATATGCTCCAGCGCTTCAGGAGAGATACCTTTGCCGGTGTCACGTACCGCTATTTGGACAAGCACCGATGTGTCGAGCTGTTCAAGCAGTTGTGTCGAGACTGTGATACTTCCCTGTGAAGTGAATTTGATTGCGTTGCATAACAGGTTGAGGAGAATCTGCTTGATCCTCAGTTGGTCTCCCACCAATACATCGGGTATGTCGTCAGCAAGCTCGATATTCAGGAGCAGCCCTTTCTCATGGGCCACCTGTTTTTGAATCACAGCAATATCCTTGATGCCTTGATTCAGGATGAAATCTGCTGAGTCAATCATGATTTTTCCTGCCTCGATTTTGGAAAGGTCAAGAATGTCGTTTATAAGGGAGAGCAGGTTATTTCCGGACGACCTGATGGTTGCAACATACCCCCTTTGTTCCTCCGTCAATTCAGACAGTTCCAGAAGCTGGGTCATTCCGAGGAGGCCGTTCATGGGTGTGCGGATTTCGTGGCTCATATTGGCCAGAAACTCGCTCTTGGCACGATTGGCGGATTCGGCTGCGGTTTTGGCTTCCTGCAGGATCCTTTCGGTCTGCTTTTTCTCGGAGATGTCAATAATGAACCATTCAAATCCGACAATATTTCCGGAGCTCAAGACCGGATGCGCGGAGAATATATGGTGACCAACAGAGCCGTCTTTACGGCGGCTGGTGAACTCACCAAACGGGATAGGTTTACCTCGTTGCAGTTCACCCAGATGTGCAAGCGCAGAATCTGAAGCGCTATCCACCTGCATTACACTGAAGTGCCGTCCGATTATCTCCTCCGCAGAATCGTAACCATGCATGTGCAACCAGGCAGCATTAACATCAAGAAAACGCCCATCCAGATCGATATGGAAGTAACCGGCAGGGGTGTTCTTAATAATGTTGTGGAGGTGTGTTTCGTGTTCACTTTTTTCTGCAATTGTCCGCCGCAGCTCTTCGTTCTGCATCTCCAGTTCAACCTGGTGAACCTGAAGTTCATGCAGCAAAAGTCTGATATCCAAATCAGCAGTGGCATTGTCAGTGGAGTCAGATTGCGAAGCAACTACTCCTTCGGCACGTTGGCGAAGATCACTATCTTCAGAATTTGACTTGTTTGTCATTGGTTGAATTCACCGTAACGCCATTGTATTTGTTAATCTTTCCCCTGCATCTCCCTCAATGATCCCATCGTCAAATGACAGGTACCACAATTTGTGTTTCGACCTTCATTGAGTAAATCGTGACAAATAATGCAGCGTTTGTGCGCCCATTCCTTGCCGAACCCTTTTATTTTCCCGACACTTGCATCATGGCATACCGTACAGTTGCCTACTTTTTCGGTTTGATGCCCTTTGTGGTCGAATTTCACGCCATGCTTCAGAATAAGATCATCTGCAGTACATAGTGCGGGTGCAGACAGCATCAGAAAGAGAACAATGATCTTCATAACTTTACTCCATTCAGTACCCTGCTAAAATTCAGATGTTATCGTTCGTTGACAAAATCAGTTCGAGAATTTTTTGTTATCAGGGGATCTGCACAGGAAGCTCGTCCCGAATGAGAATGCGTGACTGCAGTCAGTTCTTTCCATGTGGCATAAGTAGAAATTGTCGACGAGGGCGCTGGTTCTGCAGGGTTTGTTTCGTGGATATTCTATAGATGTATTAAGTATCTTGTCTGTGTCCAATAATCCCTTTGCCATGATTCTTTTAGGAGTCATTTTACACGTCCTCTTCTCCGCTTCTTATGCACGGAATCTCTTGTAATGATTTATTTGAATCAATTATAGAGTGACCAGTAACTATGGTCAATTGGTGTAAACCCTGTAAAACGGCATTAATTTTGTTACTTATTATTACGTTATTGCAGTGACGAAAGTCCGGGGAAAGCCAGGTGGCTACAGTAATACCGGCATCTTAGGAGGAGGTGTGGTCATTTGAGCGGCGATTATCGCCCAGCGGCCGAGGCTGGCCGCATTCACGGTACCAAGCTTTTTCATCAGGTGCGAGCGGTGCATTTCTACGGTCTTCAGACGTATGCCCATCTGTTCAGCGATTTTTTTTGACGAAATACCCTGGCCAACCATCAGCAGCACTTCCCGTTCCCGACGGGTAAGCTTTTTATTGCGGAGAGAAGATTCATCGTTCTGAAAAGTCGATGATAAATGATCCAGGTCGAAATCCCTTTCGAAGTTACTGTCGCCAGTCGGGTCTAGTGCAGCGCTATAGTCGTGTATGAAGGTTGAAAGCAGCCGATTCTTTTTTTCGCTGGTTACCGCTTCCGACTCCAGTTTTTTCCTCTGCTCGGTTATGTCGTATGCCGAGCCGCTTGTACCGATGATGTTGCCACGTTTATCTTCAATATGCCGGGCATTGAATACCAGGTGGATTTCGTTGCCGGCCTTTCCAATATGCGTCGCTTCATAACCAGTGACGGAGTTACCCGCCATCAAGCGGACGTGCTCTCCATAGCCACGATCACCCGCTTCATCGAGTTGAAAATCAGTGAATTTCTTTCCGAGCATTTCATTGAGTTCATATCCGAATACCTGCTTCCAGGCCGGATTGAGGAATGTGTATCTTCCTTCCGGGTCGCATTGCCAGATCAGATCCTGTGATATCTCGACCAGAGAGTGATAGAGCGCCTCCGATTTTATAAGCTCTGCTTCCAGTCGCTTCAATTCCGTGATGTCGCTAAAGGCGATCCAGTATTCGCCATAAGCGGCCAGCAAGCCCTGCAGGCTAGCCCAGATCGGAGTGCCATCGGCTCGTACAAGGCGCATTTCCCATCCCTGTGGCTTGCCTGTTTCAGAGATGTTATTGAGGTTCAGAGAAAAGTGATCCTGATCTTCGGGAACTATATATTTTGATAACGGTTTCATGATCAGAACATCTCGATCAATACCAAGCATGGCTGTTGCGGCACGGTTGGCTTTCCGGATAAGCCCCTGAGCGTTAAGGGTCAGGTAACCGATCGGCGCCAGATCATACAGGTCGAAATACTGTTTTCTGGAGCCCTCCAACTCTGCGTGGGAATGACCCAGTTGTTCGTTCTGCATCTCCAGCTCGATCTGATGTACCTGCAGCTCGTGGAACAGTCGCTGGATTTCAACACTTGAGAGCGTTTCTGAGGAAGGGAGCTCGAGTGCAACAAATTGCTCTTCTGCTTTTTCTCGCAGGGTGAGCTTATGTGTCGAAGACTTGTCAGCCATGCGTCCATACTCCGAAAGCAAAAAAAGAATAAAGTCAATTCTGTACACCGGTCGTTGTAAGCATTATATCACATCAAACAAAATCATCCCGATAAATCCTTGCGGTAAAACCGCTTGATATGATATTTTCCTTTATCTTTATCCAATTTATCCAACCGTTCGGGAGACGTAATCATGTCGGAGAAAAGCAGTAGCAGTGTACCGGAAAAAAACAGGGCGATTGAGCTGGCACTCAGTCAGATAGAGAAGCAGTTCGGCAAAGGTGCCATCATGAGACTTGGCAATGATGAGGCGCTTCCGGATGTTGATGCCATCTCCACCGGTTCAATTTCTCTTGACGTGGCTCTGGGGGTCGGCGGCGTGCCACGAGGCAGAATCGTGGAAATCTATGGTCCCGAATCTTCCGGAAAGACGACCCTGGCATTGCATATCGTGGCTGAAGCTATGAAAACCGGTGGTATTGCAGCCTTCGTGGATGCCGAACATGCTCTGGACATCGGCTATGCCCGTAAATTAGGTGTCAAGACCGACGATCTGCTGGTGTCGCAACCGGATACCGGCGAGCAGGCCCTGGAGATCGCCGAGACTCTGGTGCGCAGCGGCGCCATCGACGTACTGGTGGTTGACTCGGTGGCAGCGCTGGTTCCGAAAGCCGAAATCGAAGGAGATATGGGCGATTCCCACATGGGCTTACAGGCCCGTCTGATGTCGCAGGCCCTGCGCAAACTGACCGGTATCATCAGCAAATCCAACTGCTGCGTGATATTCATCAACCAGATCCGCATGAAGATCGGAGTTATGTTCGGCAACCCCGAGACAACCACCGGCGGTAATGCTCTCAAGTTTTACGCTTCGGTGCGCATGGATATCCGTAAGATCGCCACACTCAAACAGGGGGATCAGGTAATCGGCTCCCGCACACGTGTCAAGGTAGTCAAGAACAAGGTGGCGCCACCCTTTAAAGAGGTCGAGTTCGATATCCTCTATGGCGAAGGAATATCGCGTACCGGCGACGTGCTCGACCTCGCAGTCGAGAAGAATATCGTCGAGAAGAGCGGCGCCTGGTTCTCTTACGGCAAAGAGCGCATTGGTCAGGGACGTGAAAATTCACGAACCTGGTTAAAAGAGCACCCTGAAGTCCTTGCGGAAATTGAAGGAAAGCTGATGGATCTGATTAAACCGGCACCGGTTGCACATAAGACCGACAAGAGTGACAAGCCGGACAAAGCTAAGTAAGTAAACAACGGAGGTACGGTATGGACCTGGATGAGATGCTCACTATCGCGTTTAAGGCCAAGGGCTCGGATATTCATATAAAAACCGGCTTGCCGCCGATTGTGCGCATCGACGGCCGACTGCATCCGATCCCCAACGCCCAGCGTTTGTCACCGGATTTTGTTTCAGATACGGCGCTTTCAATCATGAACGACCGTCAAAAGCGCATTTTCGAAGAGAATTCCGAGGTGGACCTGGCATACGCCGTACCTGGACTGGGGCGTTTCAGAGTCAGCGTTTACCGGCAGCGTGGAACGGTGTCGATGGTTTTCCGCTCCATCGCCTTCATCATCCCGACGCTGGATGGGCTTAACCTGCCTCCGGTCATGCGGAAAATCTGTCAGGAAGAGCGCGGCATGATCCTGGTCACCGGCACAACCGGCTCCGGCAAATCCAGCACCCTGGCGGCCATGATCGATTTCATCAACAATCAGCGGACATGCAACATCATAACTATCGAAGATCCGGTAGAATTCCTGCACCGCGACAACAAGAGCATCATCAGCCAGCGAGAAGTCGGCACCGACACTCCCAGCTTCTCGGCCGCCCTGAAAGGCGCCCTGCGCCAGGACCCGGATGTTATCCTGGTCGGCGAGATGCGCGACTATGAAACCATAGAAACCGCCATGACCGCCGCCGAAACCGGCCACCTCGTCATGTCGACTCTGCATACCATGGATGCCGCGGAAACCATCAACCGCATCATCGGTGTCTTTCCCCCCTATCATCAACGCCAGATCCGCATACAGCTGGCAGGCATTCTCAAGGCGGTCATCTCCCAGCGTCTGGTTCCCAAAATAGATAACAAGGGGCGTGTGCCTGCGGTAGAGGTCATGCTTGCTTCGGCCCGTGTCAGAGAGTGTATTGACGACAAGGACAAAACCAAACAGATCAATGATGCCATTGCCCAAGGTTATGTTGCCTATGGCATGCAGACTTTTGATCAGTCACTGATGAGGCTCTATTCAGGGAAGTTGATCAGCTACGAAGAGGCAATCCGCCAAAGCTCGAATCCGGACGATTTCGCACTCAAAGTGTCCGGTATTTCTTCAACTTCTGACGCTTCCTGGGAGGGATTCGAGAACAAACCCGATGATCCTGCTGCGGAGCCGGACAAAATTGAAATCGAGAAGTACTGAAGCACAAACACCGGAAGGCACCTACCAGTATGCGCTGCGTTTACTTGCCGGGAGAGACTATTCCGCCGCCCGTATGCGAGAGAAGCTGGTCACTCGCGATGTCAGTGAACACGCTGTTGAAGTAACAATTCTCCGATTACAGGAAGAAGGATGGATTGATGACCGTCGCTTCGCCGAGCGATTTGCCGAGATGGCATTGTCAAGCGGGCGTTTTTTCGGACCGCGTCTTCGACAGGAAATGCACCGGCGTGGTGTGCCCGTCGAGCTTGCTGATGAGATTATTAAGCGCGTTCGTGATGAGTATGATGAGGCAGAGGAGCTCCGTTTGACTATTGATCGACGCTATCCGGGCTTTGTATACTCTGCCGTTTCCGACAGGGAAAAACGAAGGGTGATCAGTTGGCTCCTGCGGCGCGGATTTGGAATAGCGGCAGTTATGCGGGCATTGCGAGAGTCTGTGCAGAGTATAAGTTCATCGGAAACGGGAGATGGCAGACTATGAAATACGCCAGTAGTGCATTCTTGGTTATGATATTTGCACTCTCAATTTTTTCGGATCCGTTATTGGCTTCGGATAACAGCCCGGTTACTGTGGATGTCGAAGGTTTCGCCACGATAGAGGCCGGTAAAAAGGGTGTCGCTCGTGATGATGCTTTAAAGAGCGCATTTCGTATTGCCATCGAACAGGTGGTGGGAGTGATGGTAAAATCCAAGACGGTAGTCAGTGATACAGCGCTTCTGAACGACAAGATATTTTCAAAAAGCGCAGGTTTCATCAAAACCTATAAAATCAACAGCGAAACGTTCACGATTGATGAATGCCGTGTCAATGTGAGGGCCACCGTTTCGGCAGTCCGACTTGAAAAAAGCCTGCATGATGTCGGACTGCTTTCCAGGAAAATGGGCAAACCGCGTATAGCCGTGATCATTACGGAACAGAATATAGGGAATGATGCACCGACCGGCTCTCTCGTTGACGGATCGGTGAACGCAAGTGTAGCAGATACCGTTGTTCATACTTTTTTTGAAAAAAAAGGGTATAATCTGGTAGATCGCGACACGTTGGTAGCCCTTGCAAAGCGGGAAGGTTCTCTTTTAGTGAACGGATCAATCACTTCAGCTGATGCCGCCATCCAGGTTGCCGCCGGCGGAGGCGCAGAAGTGGTCATCATCGGCCAGGCGGTTGCAAAAGCCGGAGCCTCGGCATTGAGCGGCACCAATATGCGCACTTCAGATGCTACCGTGTCGGCGCGGGTCGTAGACGCGGACACCGCTCAGCTGATTGCATCTTATTCATCAAATTCCAGGTCGGCCAATGTCAACCCGACCGCCGGGGGTTCCGAGGCGATAAAAAAGGCTGCCCAGGAGTTGGCTGAGAAGCTCCACCAGAAGATTGTGACAGCTTGGAGCAGCAAAGTTACCGGTACGAGAACCGCCCGTTTGGTCATCAGGGGTTTGGAGTTCGGTGAAGTAACGAAATTTCAGGAGCTGTTGCGGGAACAGATAGGTCATGTGGAAGACACTGTGGAGAGGGGATTCAAGGACGGCATTCTTACCCTTGATGCCGAGATAAACGGTAATGCCAGGGAACTGGCTGAGGAGCTCAGTACCACCGCAATGGAAGGCATGAAACTAAGAGTTATGTCATTCACCGGCAACACCTTGAATATTCAATTACAAAAAAATTAGAGGAGGGTTTATGCTCGGACGAAATATAATTGTAACCGGTATTCTTGTTCTCCTGACTGCGGGATGTGCCGGACAGGGTACAAAGAGCTTTGATGACGCCAGGAGCCTGGAGAATGCCAACAGGTATGAGGATGCCCTTGCTCTTTATGAAGAAGCGGTATCCCAGGAACCAACCAACCTTGATTATGCTGCGGCCCTTAAAGCTGTCCGTTCACGTCTTGCACGCCAGAGTCTGGCGAGCGCCAGAGAGCAGATGAATATATCCCCGCTGCAATACGACAATCTGCGCAACGCCCAGGGATATATCGATAAGGCGCTGAAGGTTGATCCGGAAAACATTGAGGCCAGAACCATGCTTGATTCGCTCAAAGGGCAAAGAGAGGCCATGGTAAAAAAAGCCGAGGCTGGCTATGCCAGCGGAATGAAGGCGCTGGATGCTAAAGAGTGGCTGACCGCACTGGACAGCTTTCGCGAAATACGCACTTACTATCCCGCGTATCTCGATGTATCCACGAAAATTTCCTCCGTCGAGAGCAATGCAATTGCATTCTATCTAAAAGAGGCTGACCGGCACAAAACCAATGACGATCAGGATGCACTTATTAAAAACCTGGAGCTGGGGCTGGCAATACAACCTGCCAATCAACAGATTGCAGCAGTATTGAAAGACATCAAGGCAAAAAATACCGTAGCGACAGCCCTTGACAAGGCCGAAAAGCTTGCGGAAGAGAACAGGTGGGATCGTGCGCAGCTTTATATCAAGAGGGCCAGGGCGCTCAGTCCTACAGCGGAGGAAAGCGAGCGCATGAACAAGCTTTATGCCGACGGGGGCGCAAAGCTGATGGCGCAAGCTGCCGGTTATCTCGAAAAGAAGGCATTGTACAGTGCGTACATAAGCATGATGGCTGCTTTCGACCTGAACCCCAAAGCTTTCAAAGCGCCAGGTGCCGATGAACTGAGAAGTCAACTGATTACAGAGCTGACCGCCAAGGCGGATGAGCTTGAAGGGGCCGGTTTCATAGGGCTTGCCCTCTATTGGAATGAATGTGCATTCAAGGTCTCCGGCTCTCAGAAGGAGCTCTACCAGAAGATTCAGGGGCTCAAAGACAAGTTAAGGCAGCGTGTCATCAAGAAGATTGCCGTTATGGATTTTAATCCTCCAACCAGTAACCCTGATGCCGGACGATTGGTCACAGACAGTCTGCTCTCCTACATGACCAGAAATACCAGTGGTGATGTGAAAATTCTGGCACGCGACATACTTGGCGCGCTGATCAAGGAGATAGAATTTGGCCAGGCTGGATTATATGATATTGAATCCGCAAAAAAATCCGGCAAGTTGAAAGGAACGGACATTTTTATCTTCGGCAGTCTGTTGCAGTATAATATTGAACTCAACAAGGAAGAGGGACAGAAGATGGTTGTTGCCAAAATAGGTGTGGAAAGTATTTCCAATCCACATTACACCCAATGGGCTAACAACAATCCGAAACCAACAGAGGAAGAGCGCCGCACTGCTCCCCCCCCTTTTATTGAGAGAGACAGGACTGAAACTGTCCGATACAAGGTAGGCTCGCATCGCAAAACGGCCAATGTCACAATTTCATTCAGAGTTGTGGATGTTGAATCCGGTGAGGTTGTTATAACTCAGACACTGAAAAGCAGAAAGGAGGCGACCGGAAACTACTCGGAAGGTGTAGAAAGCGCCGGGATCCCCTATCAGAAGCTGGAACTCCCCTCGGATACCGATTTGCTGGAAAAAGCAGTGGACGAAGCGATTGCCGACTTGGGTCACAAGGTGTTATCCCGCTTTCAGAATCTCCAGGAGAAGTATCTGAATGAAGCAGAGATCCTGAAAAAGAGGGGTGAGACCGAACCGGTGGCTGAGAAATATATGGATGCCGTCATGACGGAAGAGGTCAAAAACATAAAATCCCCCGTTACCGAAAAAGCGAGACGCGAGCTTGATCATCTGCTGAAGCAGGTGGAGAACTACCCGATTTAACAGGGTGCAAATTGTTATGGATCGGCTGATGTTTAAAAAAATAGTGCTGCTATCAGTTGTCGCACTACTGTTATCACTGGCCGGGAGAGCCTTTGCAGATGATTCCAGCTTCAGGCCCCGGCTTGGCTGTGTGCCATTTATGGCGACCACTCTGCAAGCCATGGCTTTTACTGAAGATATTTCGTCATCACTGCTGAACAGCGTTGACAGGAGCAGATATTTTGAAATTATCGAACGCAAAAAAATTGAACAGTTTCTTGAACTTGAAGGATTGCGACTGGACAATCTGGATCATGAAAGTATTCTTAAAATAGGTGCCAAGGCCGGGCTGGATTATGTTGTGTACGGCAGTGTCAATGCTGGCGAATCCGGCACATCAGTTGACATAAATCTGCTTAGTGTACGAACCCGTAAGGTGCTTCTGAAAGAAACCTTCAGTATGTCGCAGTCCGATTTTTCGCAGAAGCTGCTGGAGATTGCCCGAGTGCTCGTTGAGCGGGTAACAAGGGGGACGAATCAGCCACAGGCGTTTGTTCCGGACGTAGCGGTTGCTCCGGTAAAATCTCCGCATGCAGTAGAGGCAAGCGGCACTGCCAGCAGCATACGTCTGAGATGGCAGAGCGACATGAAACAGATTGCCGGATTCAATATATACCGGAGCGCTTCGAGTGCCGGTCAGTACAGCCTGCATGCTACTACTACTGAAATGTCATTCACTGATGAAAATATGAAGCTGAACGAGGAGTTTTACTATCGCGTGGCGGCAGTAAGTCAGAGCGGAAAAACCAGTGAGCTCACCCCTCCTGTGAAAGGGGGGACAGCCATCGCCCCCCCCCCTCCGATTTTTATGAATATCGAACCGGATATAAAGGGCTCCCGACTCGTCTGGCGTCACCGCCCTAGTACAGGCAGTGATTCCCGCACCGAAGCTAAAGGATACCGGATTTATCGCAGGCAGACGGATGAGACGGCATTCAAGCTGGTAGCGCATCTTCCGGTCGATGCTGTGTCGTATGCAGATAATGGTCTCAACGAAGGCGTGAAATATATCTATACGATCACTGCGCATAATGGTGACGGGACAGAAAGCGAGTATTCGTCAAAACTGGGTATAGCACCACTCCCTGCGCCAAACACGATTAGAGCGTCGGCAGGAAAAATCAGGCATGTACCGCTTTCATGGGACCGTTATGCCGGCGAATTGGCAGAAGGATATGTGCTCTTCAGGTCAGATAAGAAGGACGGTACGTATGCAGTGGTTGCCCGTTTGGACGGCATTACCGCAACTAATTATACTGATCGTGAACTGGCGGATAACACAACCTATTGGTACCGGTTGAGCGTCTATAAAAGGGGTGGTGTCGAAACAGCTCCATCCGAACCCGTTTCAGTCATCACCAGGGATGTTCCCCCCGCTCCTGTCAATGTGCGGGCAATCGGCGCTCAACCACGCAAGGTGACCTTGACGTGGCAGCTTGCCGGGACTCCTGAGGACGAGATCAAGTCGGTGACCGTCTATCGGATGATGGATGAAAAAGGGGCAGCATTGGAAAAACTCGGTGAAATCCCCGCCAGACAGAATGAATTTGTTGACGAAAAACCTGCGCTTCAGGATAAAACCACTTACTATTACCGGCTTGCTGTGCGGAATTCAGGCGGTGCCATGAGCCAGCAGAGTATGATAGTTTCTGCGACAACCAAGTCTCCGCCGGGTAATCCGACAAACGTAACGGGAACCTCGGGAGATGTAAGGAAATCCGACCTGTCCTGGGATAAGAACCATGAATCGGATATAAAGGAATATCAGATATTTATAAAGCGGCCTGATGCTGTTGATTTTGTAGAGATCAGAGCCGTATCGGAAAACCGCTATCAGGACGTCGAACTCAAAAATGGTGTCGAATATGCGTATACAATCAGAGCGGTTGATAAAGATGGCCTGGTAAGCGGCTTTTCCAGGCAGGTTGTTATCAAGACAAAACCGCTGCCTGAAAAAGTCAACGGATTCACAATTGTTGATGCGGCAAAAAGAATTGTTTCCTGGAAGTCCAATCAGGAAAAGGATGTCCGTAATTACAGCATCTACAGGAAGAATTTTCTTGGCATATACCAGAAAGCAGCGACTGTTCAGGCTACCCAGTGGCAGGTTGATGAAGTCAAGGGCAATGTGGAGCTATACGTGACCGCTCTTGATGACAGCGGACTCGAAAGCGAGCCTTCGGACACCGTTTTATTTAAAGAGCGCTAACACTTACCCGTTTGTCAGAGATAGGAGACACTATGCGAAATATACTGATGTTTTTTGTACTTACGTGCATGACGATACCAACACTTTACGCGGCTGAGGCGCCGGGTCAGAAAGAAACCGGCAGGAGCGTTCAGGAAATTGGAAGATATCAGCTGTTCCAGGGAACATACACCACGCTGGATTTAAAATACCGGCAAGCGTCTTCCACGCATAATGCGGTTTTTCTGCTGGACACTGCAACAGGCCAGGTGAAACGTTATGTGAACAGGATTGATGAAGATGGCCATTATATTGAAACATGGCTTCCTACAGACATAATCCAGCAGATGATTTCCAAAAAACCGATCTCACCACAAGTTGAAGGGAAATAAGCATATGACAGGTAACGAAATTCGCGCTCGTTTTTTGAAGTATTTCTCTGACCGGGGGCATACGGTTGTAGCCAGTTCAGGGATTATTCCCAGGAACGATCCGACCCTGATGTTCGCCAACGCAGGTATGAACCAGTTCAAGGATTGTTTTCTGGGAATGGAAGACCGTGGATACTACCGTGCAGCCAGTTCTCAAAAATGTGTGAGAGCAGGCGGCAAACACAACGACCTTGAAAATGTCGGACGTACGGCTCGCCATCACACCTTTTTCGAGATGCTTGGCAACTTTTCCTTCGGCGATTATTTCAAGAAAGAAGCCATCGCCTACGCCTGGGAATTTCTGACCGAGGAACTCAGGTTGGACAAAAACCGCCTGTATGTCTCTGTATATACCGAAGACGACGAGGCGGCTGACATCTGGCATCTGCAGGAAGGGGTACCGCGTGACCGCATCTTCCGTTTCGGCGAGAAGGACAATTTCTGGTCGATGGGTGATACCGGCCCCTGCGGGCCCTGCACGGAGATTTTTTACGATCAGGGAGCGGTTGCAGGCTGCGGCCGTCTGGAATGTACTGTCGGTTGCGACTGTGATCGATACATGGAAATCTGGAACAACGTATTTATGCAGTTTAACCGTTCAAGCGACGGTACAATGACACCGCTCCCCAAACCCTCGGTGGATACCGGTATGGGGTTGGAGCGCATCACGGCGGTCATGCAGGGGGTAACAACCAATTATGATATTGATCTTCTGCAGGGGATCATTCGACACATAGAGCGGCTATCCTGTAAAAAATACCATGCCAGTGAAAAGGACGATGTCTCAATGAGGGTTATTGCCGACCACGCCAGGGCTGTAACCTTCCTGATCTGTGACGGAGCGCTCCCCTCCAACGAGGGGCGCGGTTATGTACTGCGCCGCATCATGCGGAGGGCAGCCCGCCATGCCAAGATGCTGGGATGTGCCGAGCCGATGCTGTACCACACTGTCGACGCAGTGCGCGATATGATGGGTGAAGTCTATCCGGAACTTCTGGAACGTGAATCGTACATCAAAAAAGTTGTTCTGGCCGAGGAACGGCGTTTTGCCGAGACCCTCGACCGCGGCTTGGCCATTTTGAACGATGAGGTTGCAAAGCTGCGGATCGACGGCAGCAAAACCATTCCTGGCGATGTGCTGTTCAAACTGTATGACACGTTTGGTTTTCCGACTGACTTGACCAGCGATATCGTCGAGAGCGAAGGCTTTGATATCGATGAGGCAGGTTTCGAGGTCTGCATGGAACGGCAGCGCGATCAGGCACGCGAACACTGGAAGGGTTCCGGCGAGGAAGGCATTGCCCAGGTTTACAAGGAGCTTCACAACCGGGGCGTACGCAGTACGTTTGTCGGTTACGACGAGATGTCGATCTATGCGCCGGTTCTGGCAATTATCAAGGATGGTGTCGTAGTTGAGACTGCAATGACCGGTGATACGGTCGAAGTTGTCACGGAATCGACACCGTTCTACGGCGAATCCGGCGGTCAGAAGGGGGACTGCGGCAGCATCTCGACCGGCAATGCCCATCTGAATGTTATTTCCTCAAGCCGCCCCTTTACCGATCTGATCATTCACAAGGCAGACATAAAGGAGGGAATCCTGAATACCGGGGATGCCGCCGATCTGAGGGTATCGCTCCTGGAGAGGAATGCCACTGCCCGCAACCATACCGCAACCCATCTGCTCCAGACGGCCTTGCGCCAGGTGTTGGGTGACCATGTCAAGCAGGCTGGCTCGCTGGTCTCGGTCGACCGTCTGCGCTTCGACTTCACTCATTTCTCAGCCATGAATAACGCAGAGATTCGCCAGATTGAAGATCTGGTCAACGCATTTGTCATGAACAACGATGCTGTCGTAACAAAAGAGATGAATGTCAGCGAGGCGATTGAGGCGGGTGCCACGGCGCTCTTTGACGAAAAATACGGAGATACTGTGCGGGTTGTCCGGGTCGGTGATGTCAGCATGGAACTCTGTGGAGGAACCCATGTACGGGCGGCCGGCGACATCGGTCTTTTCATGATCGTCTCCGAGGCCGGCATCGCAGCCGGAGTGAGACGCATTGAGGCACTGACCGGCGCTGGGGCACTTGGATTAGTGCATCAGATGGAGGAGCAGCAGCGTACCATCGCAACCTTGCTCAAAGCAGAAGGGGGCAGTACCATCGACAGACTAGAGAAACTACTGGTGCACCAGAAGGAAATGCAGCGCGAAATTGATGCACTGCAGGGCAAGCTCAATGCGGCTGCTTCCGGTGATCTGCTGTCACAGAGTATCGAAGTTAATGGCATCAGGCTCTTGTCAGTTCAAGTGCAGACTGAAGATGCCAAGGCACTGCGGGAGTTATCCGACACACTTAAAGACCGCATTGGCGCCGGGGTAATAGTACTCGGTGCCGTCATAGAGGGTAAGGCCAACCTCTTGGTGGCGGTTACCAAGGAGTTGAGTGCAAAAATCAAAGCAGGTGATATAATAAAACAACTGGCGCCGGTAATCGGCGGCAGTGGCGGGGGCAAACCTGAACTGGCTCAGGCCGGAGGGCCCCATTCCGAAAAAATCGTTGATGCTTTAACTCGCGCGGCTCAGGTTTTGGCTGATCTGTAGTGTGCGACAATCACCCCTGCGGATTACAAGACAACCAATGACACAATCCCACAGCGAAATAACAGCGGATCAAAAGTCAAAGACAACCATCCTTGTTGTTGATGATGAGCAGATCATCCGTGAGCTCTGTAGTCAGGCTCTCAGGGAATATCGCGTGTTGCAGGCCGGCACATGCGCTGAAGCTATTCATCTGTATGAAAAAGAGTCTATCGATCTGATACTTTCAGATGTCATGATGCCGGGTGGATCAGGCATCGAGCTGCTCAGGCAGATCAAGGCGCTTGATCCCAATGCAGCAGTTGTCATCATGACCGGGTTTGCCGGAACAGAGGTTATTCTGGAAGCTCTTAAAGAAGACGCTGACGATTTTATTAACAAACCGCTCAATCTTCTACAGCTAAGAACCTCTGTCAAAAAAGCTTTGGCTAAAAAAGCACTCAAGGAAGAGTTGGCAAATCTGAGGCATGCCGATCACCTGAAAAGCGGTTTTCTTTCCCTTATTTCACACAAGTTGCGTACCCCGATAACCGCTATTTCCCTGTTTTTGCATGATATGCAACGTGGAATCTATGAACCGAACGACCCGGCATTCCGGCAGAATATGGCGCTCGTAAGCGAAGAGGCCTCTTATCTTGCCCGCCTGGTCTCCGATTTGCTGGCGTTCAGCCAGGTAATGGTCGGTAACGATGGAATCCAAAGAAGACCGTGTGATCTGAATTTGCTGGCGTCGGACCGGTTGATACAATCCAGAGAGCTTCAAGGAAAACGGGCTATTGAGATTGAATTTTGCCCGGGCACATTGCCATTGCTGAATCTGGATCATGCCAAAATCGGTTTTGTACTCCAACAGGTAATCGACAATGCCTTTAAATTCTCCGGAGATGTGGGGCGCGTTTCTCTCCGTACTTTGGCAAGCAGCGACGAAGTAATCATCATTGTATCTGATTCCGGAATAGGAATCCCGCACGATGAGATACCAAAACTCTTCGAAAAATTTTACCAGATTGATCCGGAAAACACCGGACAGGTGCGGGGATTTGGATTGGGCCTGTTCTACGTTCGGGATTTTGTCCGCCAGCATGGTGGCAGCATCAGTCTGGACAGTGAACCCGGTCTGGGAACAACAGTAACGATTAGTCTGCCGATGCAATAAACCATTTTGACTGGAAATAACCTATGAAGAAGTTAATTGAAAAAGCGAATATTTTATTGGAAGCATTGCCCTACATTCGGCGTTTTTCCGGAAAAACTTTTGTCATCAAGTATGGCGGCCATGCCATGACAGACGATAAGCTGAAGGAATCATTCGCATTGGATATCGTTCTGCTCAAGTCACTTGGAATCAACACTGTAATCGTCCATGGAGGTGGTCCGCAGATTAATGAGACTCTCAAGCGCTATGGTATTGTATCAGAATTTGTCAAAGGGATGCGGGTGACGGATTCAGAGACCATGAGCGTGGTCGAGATGGTTCTGGTCGGGCAGGTCAACAAGGAGGTTGTCGGATATTTAAATCAGCATGGCGGTCGCGCAGTCGGGTTATCCGGAAAAGACGGTACTCTGCTCTTGTCAGAAAAGCTGTTGCAGGAGGTCAGGGGGAATGACGGCACGATGGAACAGATCGATATCGGTTATGTTGGAGACGTAGTCAAGGTCAATACCGATCTCATAAAGATACTGGAGAGTGGCAGCTATATTCCGGTGATTGCTCCGGTGGGAGTTGACATATCCGGCAAGAGTTACAACATCAACGCCGATCTTGTGGCAGGACGCCTGGCTGCAGCGCTGAGTGCAGAAAAACTGATCCTGCTGACCGATATCAATGGTGTCAAAGATAAAAGCGGAACTTTACTGGAGAGTATTTCGGTTGCAGACCTGCATCGACTGATTGAAGAGGACGCCATCACGGGCGGTATGATTCCCAAGGTGATTTGTTGTGCTGCCGCCCTCAAAGATGGGGTCAAAAAAGCTCACATAATTGATGGCCGAATCGAACATGCAATTCTGCTGGAGATATTCACTGATATAGGGATCGGCACGGAGATAGCAAAATGACATCACAACAATGGATCGAAAAATCCGACAAATACATCATGAAAACCTATGGACGCTACCCGATTGTTCCGGTCAGAGGTGAAGGTTGTCGTCTTTGGGACGCCGATGGTAAAGAGTACCTTGATTTTCTGGGAGGAGTAGCGGTCAACAACCTGGGGCACTGCCATCCACAAGTTGTAAAAGCGCTTCAGGACCAGGCTGCACAACTGATCCATTGTTCCAATTATTATCAGATACCTCAGCAGATAGAGTTGGCCGAGCTACTCTGTTCCCACTCTTTTGCAGATAAGGCTTTCTTCTGCAACAGCGGTGCCGAGGCCAACGAAGCGGCTATCAAGCTGGCCCGCAAATACAGTCGCGATACCTTCGGCCCGGAGCGCTATGAGATCATCACCGCCGCCGACTCTTTTCACGGCCGCACTATGGCCACCGTTTCAGCTACCGGTCAGGAAAAGGTGCAGCGTTTCTTCGATCCGCTACTACATGGATTCAAGCATGTCCCTTTCAATGATGTGACCTCTCTGGAAGCGGCGATAACATCCAATACCTGCGCCATAATGCTGGAGCCGATCCAGGGCGAAGGAGGAGTCAATATCCCGTCTTCCGGTTATTTTCAGGAAGTTCGTCGCATCTGTGACCAGAACGGCCTGCTTCTGATCTTTGACGAGGTACAGGTCGGCATGGGGCGCACCGGCAAACTTTTTGCGTACGAACATTTTGATGTGGTTCCCGATATCATGACACTGGCCAAGGCATTAGCAGGCGGAGCACCGATCGGCGCAATGCTGGCCAAAGACAGGTACGCCGCTGCTTTCGTACCCGGTACGCACGGTTCTACCTTCGGCGGCAATCCTCTGGTCTGCGCCGCCGCCCTGGCAACTGTCAGGACAATTCTCGAAGAAGGTATCCTCAATCGAACTGAGGAGATCGGCGAATATCTGGTGGGAGAACTGGAAACACTCGGAGGAAAATACCCCTTTGTTCAGGATGTACGCGGAATCGGTCTGATGATCGGTATGGGCCTTGCTATTCCTGGTGCAGAGATCGTCAAAAAAGGACATACCCGGGGGGTGCTTCTGAATGTCACTCACGATACGGTGCTGCGCTTTGTGCCGCCCCTGGTGGTTTCCAAACAGGAAATTGATTCCATGATTTCAATCCTTGACGGCATCTTCGCCGAGGTTGAAGCAGAGGAGACTTAGAAATGGCACGACACTTTCTGGCACTGCACGATTATAAGGAAATTGAATTATGCGGAATGCTGACCTTGGCTCGCGACCTTAAAGAAAAGCAGAAACAGGGGATCCCTCACAGGTTGCTGGATGGTAAAACGGTGGCGCTTGTCTTTGAGAAACCCTCCACCCGTACCAGGATTTCATTTGAGGTTGGCGTTTTCCAGCTGGGCGGCCATGGGCTGTTCATATCGTCCGCCACTTCACAGATGGGGCGTGGCGAGCCACTCAAGGATACAGCCCGTACCATCGCCCGTTACTGCGACGGCGTCATGATTCGCACCTTCGGCCAGGAGATCGTTGAGGAGTTTGCACACTACTCGGACGTACCGGTTATCAACGGGCTGACCGACCTGTTTCACCCCTGTCAGGTCATGGCCGATCTGATGACAGTCATTGAACGCAAACGACGTACGTACAAGGAGCTGAAATTTGCCTGGGTGGGTGACGGAAACAACATGGCCAACACCTGGATTGAGGCCGCTGCCATTTTCGGTTTTGAACTGCGACTGGCCTGTCCTGCGGGTTACCAACCGAACACCGGCGTAATGCAATGGGCGCAAGAGCAAGGCGCCCGATTGTTGCTTACCACCGATCCGAAGGAGGCTGTGGCTGATGCCGATGTGCTCAATACCGATGTCTGGGCCAGCATGGGCAAGGAGTCGGAACAGAAACTGCGTGAACAGGCATTTTCTGGTTACTGTCTGAACAACGAACTGGTTGGCTTGGCGCAATCTGACTGTATCGTTCTGCATTGCCTGCCTGCCCATCGAGGTGAGGAGATTTCAGACCCGGTCATTGAAGGGAAACATTCGGTGGTCTGGGACGAGGCCGAAAACCGATTGCATGTGCAGAAGGCTATCATGGCAGTATTGATGGGGTAGGAGAATGAACAAAATGAGTATAATAAACATAATAAATTTCGGAAGAAGGAGCTATGTATGACAAAAATAAGGAAGCAGGAAATCAGCAAGATAGTTCTGGCCTACTCAGGTGGTCTGGATACATCCATTATCCTCAAATGGCTGAAAAATGAATATGACTGCAAGGTAGTGGCTTTTTCGGCTGATCTTGGGCAAGGTGACGAGCTTGACCCTGTACGTGAGAAGGCTCTGGCCACCGGTGCCGACAAGGTTTACATCGACGACCTTAAAGAGGAGTTCGTGCGCGATTTCGTTTACCCGATGTTCCGCGCCAACGCTATTTACGAAGGGCACTACCTGCTGGGTACCTCCATCGCTCGCCCGTTGATCGCCAAGCGCCAAATGGAAATCGCTGCCAAGGAGAAAGCTGACGCTGTCTCCCACGGAGCTACCGGCAAGGGAAATGATCAGGTACGATTCGAGCTGGCTTACTACCACTTCAATCCGGGCATCAAGGTTATTGCCCCTTGGAGAATGTGGGATCTGAACAGTCGCCTGGCTCTGATCGAGTATGCCAAGAAAAATGGCATTCCAATTCCGACCATCAAGAAGCGCCCCTGGTCGTCCGATCGCAATCTCCTGCACATCTCCTTTGAAGGAGGCATTCTGGAGGATACTTGGGCTGAAGCTCCTGAGGAGATGTACGTGTTGACCCGTCCGCCAGAGAAGGCTCCCAACAAGGCCCAGTATGTCGAAATCGAATTCAGAAACGGCAATGCCGAAGCGGTGGATGGCCAAAAAATGAGTCCTGCCCAACTTCTGGCCCATTTGAACGAAATCGGCGGAGTTCACGGCATCGGACGCGTGGACCTGCTTGAGAACCGCTCAGTCGGTATGAAGTCGCGCGGCGTCTACGAGACACCAGGCGGAACAATACTGCGCGAAGCCCATTCGTCGGTGGAACAGATAACTATGGATCGCGAGGTAATGCGTATTCGCGATTCACTGATCCCACAGTATGCCTGGCAGATTTACGCCGGTTACTGGTTCTCCCCGGAACGATTGGTGCTACAGACACTGATCGACGACTCGCAGAAATGTGTTAACGGAGTGGCTCGTGTAAAACTCTACAAGGGGCTCTGCCGCACGGTCGGACGCAGGTCAGAAACTGATTCTCTCTTCAATCTGGACTTTGCCACCTTTGAGAAGGACCAAGTTTACAATCAGGCAGATGCGGAAGGGTTTATCAAGATAAACTCGCTCAGGATGCGTATCAGGTCGCTAATGCAGGCGAACAGAAAAAAATAGATTGTGTGTATCTTAGACCAAAGGAGGAAGAGTATATGGAATTAATAGATGTTCCGAAAGAGGCTGATGTCATAAGCCAGATCATTGAGAAAAAGCTAAAAAGCGGAATGCTGGTTGAGGTCTATCTTATAAAATATCCCCGCCAGTACGAATCTGCCCTCTTTATTGACGGGCATTACAAACACGGACCGCCTGTTCCGCGACCAATGGAGAATCCCAGCGATACGGCTGCCTATTGGATGGGTGTACGCCCTAAAGTAGGATTGAGTCAAGAAGAGGGAGATGAAATTTTGGGGACCGTAAACGTCCAGAATATGCTTCACCACTGCCATTTTATAGATAAGTGGGGAGTTCCAGAGGATTAGATAAAGTAAAAAATATGAACAGAGGACTTATCATTTTTGCCCGCGAACCTGTTCCAGGCAGGGTCAAAACCCGTTTGGCGGTGTCGATCGGAGACGGTACCGCTGCTAAACTGTATGAGGCCATGATACGGAATGTTTTGAAAACGTGCCGAGAGATATGCGACGTTGAGACGGTTGTGTACTGGGACTGTGATGAAACATCACTCCCATTGTTGGCTAACCTCTACGAATGTTTATCTCGCAGGCAGGCAGCCGGTGATCTCGGAATCCGGATGCAGTCTGCTTTTGAGGATATGTTCGCATCCGGTTATGAATTTTGCTGTATCATTGGCAGTGACGCACCTGACCTGCCGGTTGCGTACATACAGGAGGCATTCAATCTGCTGACTGCACAAAAGACAGATACCGTCTTCGGCCCATGCCGCGACGGCGGCTACTACCTGCTAGGTATGTCTCGTTTCTGGCCGCAGCTTTTCTCTAATATTGACTGGAGCACTCCTCAGGTGCTCCAGCAAAGCCTGGAAGCCACAGATAGGACAGGGATCAAGGCAACCTTGCTGCCGGAGTGGTACGACATCGACACGCAAGACGATCTTGAAATATTTCTGACGCGAAACAGGACTCACTCCTGTTCCTCCTTGGTTGGGTACTTGTGAAACCAATTCTGATAATCGCGGCAATGCGACTGGAAATACTTCTTATTGAAGGCTCTCTGACACAATCAACCAAAATAAAAACTGACGGTTTTGAGTATCTCCAAGGCAAGCTTGGGAACCGCAACATTATTGTATGTACCAGTGGCGTCGGTAAAATCAATGCCGCTGCCGCCTCAGCCGTTTTGATAGAACGACACAGCCCACGGCTTGTAATCAACACCGGTTGCGCAGGTGCCTATATCGGCAGCGGTCTGTCAATCGGCAATCTGGCCGTTGCCAGCGAAGAGGTTCTGGTTGACGAGGGTGTGATCGTGCCGGATGGCTGGAGAGACTTGGACTATATGGAGCTGCCGTCGCTTGATCATTGCGGACGGCAACATTTCAATATACTATCTCTATCCCGGCATCACTCAGAAAAAGCAATGCGACTGGCCGATTTTTGTGGAATATTTCTTATGTGTGGGCGATTTTCTACCGTTTCAACCTGCAGTGGGACACGGCAGCGAGGTGAGGAACTAGCCGGGCGATGGAATGTAATTGCCGAAAACATGGAAGGTGCGGCGGTGGCTCAAGTCTGTCTGCGCTACAGTATTGATTGCCTCGAAATACGTGGAATCAGCAACATGGTGGAAGAACGGGATATTAAGAAGTGGGAGCTTATACATGCCGTTGAGACGGCCCAGCGTTTTGTTCTGAAATATCTCGAAGAATTGATCTAACGGTCATCGTTCTCCGAAAATAGCGGTACCAACCCGCACCAACGTGGCACCTTCCTGGATGGCAACCTCGAAATCCCCTGACATCCCCATTGAAAGTTCCCGCATCTCGACACCCGAAATCCGCTCTGCAGTTATCTTTTGTGAAAGTCTCCTCAATTCCGCGAAATATGGGCGGACAGCTTCAGGGTCATCAGAAAATGGCGGCATGGTCATTAAACCCTGCACCCTGATATTCGGCAACAGGGAGCAATCCTGCACCAACTGGACTACTCCCCGCTCCGATGTTCCCGACTTGGACGATTCTCCAGATATATTTACCTGTATCAGGATATCACATATCTTATCAAGCTTGTGCCACTGATGGCTTATTTCGTTAGCCAGCGAAAGCCGGTCAACAGAATGGATCAGTGCCACCTGTCCTGCGATGTATTTGACTTTGTTACTCTGCAGGTGGCCGATAAAGTGCCAAGTAACCGCTTGCTTTACATCGACCCGTTTTGCGGCCAGCTCTTGAACATAGTTTTCACCGAAAATTGATTGGCCAGCCTTAAACGCATCAACAATATCTGCTGAAGGACGGGTCTTTGACACGGCCACAAGTTGCACCGACGCCGGATCACGTCCTACTTGCGCGGCCGCCGCCATAATGCGTTTTTTTATCTGTGCAAGGTTTACCGAAAGGGACATGGCAATTGTGTGTTAACCAAGTGCCTGCATGGACTGTAATACTTCATACAGCTCGGTCATTGGCAGGCCGATTACGTTTGAATAGGAGCCGTTGATGGAGCGGACAAAATGGACCGCCCCTCCCTGAATAGCATAGGAGCCGGCCTTGTCCATGGGACAGCCGGTGGCTATATATCCCATGATCTCGGATTCCTGGAGAGATTTGAAGCTGACTTCAGTGCTGACGCAGCGACTTATGCGAATGCCGCTGATCTTGTCAAATACTGTGAAGCCGGTAATCACCTCATGACTCCTGTCTGAAAGCAGCCTGAGCATTCTGGCCGCATCAGCTTCATCAGCAGGCTTACCGAGTATGGCTCCGTCCAAAACTACGACCGTATCGGCACCGATAAAAAAATGCCCTGCGCTCCTGGCCGCGACTGAATCAGCTTTAGCTCGTGAAAGTCGCAAGACATGATCAGCCGGCACCTCACCAGGCAGGGCAACCTCACAAATATCGGCCGCAACAACACAAAAAGGTATACCAGTCAATGATATCAATTCCGAGCGGCGCGGTGAGGCAGAGGCAAGAACTATAGATCTATGGCTGTTCGACATATCACTCTCTCAGGTTTTCTGATTTTTTCCGGTTTTTTCTCCGGGATTCCAGGAGACTTTGTTCAGACTCCATCTCCGCCCAGTGTTTATCCCAGTCTTTGCGACGTACCTTACGCAGGATGACGAAACCGATCAGGATCGTTGCTCCCCAGAAAATGTTGATGCTTTTATCCTCAGTAAAGCCATACCAGAGAGACAAACAACCCATAACAAAAATCAGGGTCTCCATTGAGAGCAGTTTGCCGACCAGTGACGCTTCGTGACGGACTTTCTCATTACTTTGTGACATACCGTGTCCTTTATGTTCAATTGATGCGTAGATATTCGATACATCATGGCCAAGGAAACATCTTACCTGGATTAAGGATATTGTTCGGATCCAGCGCACGCTTGATGGATTTCATAGCCCCGATCTGCTGGGGAGACAGCTCTAATTCAATATAAGGTGCCTTGGAAAGCCCGACACCATGTTCACCAGACATGGTACCGTTCAGGGCGAGTGCTGCCTGGAATACCTCACGAATCGCCTCATGCGCTTTATCATCCATTCCCGGCACCTCCTTGTCGACCATGATATTGACATGAATATTACCATCACCGGCGTGGCCGAAGTTGACAATCGGTATATCATACTTTTGCTGGATCTTCTCTATGGAGCGAATAATGTCTGGCACTTTGCTGCGTGGAACAACTACATCCTCATTGTATTTGGTAGGGTTGATATCCCGCAAAGATGGCGACACCAGACGTCGCACCCGCCAGAGTTCCTCGGATTCGGCAGCATCCCTGGCAGCGCGGAATTGAATCAGTCCAAGCGGCTTAATTAGTTCATGAATCGTAGCCGCCTGTTTTTCAATCAGGTCACGATCGCCATCCACCTCAATCAGTAATACCGCACGCCCCTCAGCCGGGATTCCCAGATTGAATCGTCGCTCTACGCATTGCAGAGTCGCATAATCCATAAACTCAAGAGTGGTCGGAATGATTTTGTTGCCTATAATAGTTGAAACAGCTTTGGCCGCCCCATCAATAGAGCTGAAAATAGTAAGCATAGTCTTTTTAGCATCTGGTAAAGGTATAATTTTGAAGATAATTTTAGTAATAACACCCAGTGTTCCTTCACTACCACACAGCAGGCGAGTTAGATCAAAGCCGACCACAGCCTTGTAAGTCTCGCCGCCAGTACGAATGATCTCTCCTGTCGGCAGCACAACTTCCAAGCCCATAATAAAGTCTCGTGTAACGCCATACTTGACGCAGCGAGGGCCGCCGGCATTTTCAGCCACATTGCCTCCCAAAGTTGAGAATTTAAGTGACGCCGGATCTGGCGGATAGAAGAAACCGAGTTTTTCCACCGCCAACTGAAACTGCTCCGTCACAACACCAGGTTCAACCTCGGCAATCAGGTTTTCGGTGTCTATTCGCAGAATGCGGTTCATGCGAGTTGTAACCAGAACAATACCGCCACCTTTAGGAAGAGAACCGCCGGTAAAACCGCTCCCAGCACCTCGAGGGAATACCGGAAATCGTTCTCGATTGGCAAGTTTAAGCACCTCCGCTACCTCTTTTGCAGTTGCTGGGTGCACTACCGCATCAGGCAGAAACTCCATCTGGGTGGCATCATACCCGTAGCAGAGCATGTCCTGCCTGCTTGTGGAGATGTTGTCCGGGCCGAGTATTTCAGCAAGTTCAGCAGTCAGATGAGCATCAAACATAAGAAATCCTTTCAGATTAGATGTCAGGGGAAACGATAAGTTATTGTATTTGAAATGATCATATTGCTTTTGTCGGAGCGGCTGCGCGTACCAAAAGAAAAAAAGCGGTATAGAAATATCTCTATACCGCTCTTATATACCATTCTCTAACTTATTGAATACTGGTTATTCCACTTTAGAATCACCAGAATTTTTGATTTCGACAGTAGCAATCTGAACTCCTGACGTATCTTCGTGTGTCTCAGCAGCAGCTCCAAAAGGCGCTACTACAGCAGGAAGCCCTTTTTCAGTTGACAGTGCTGGCTTTGTCTTAGCAGAAACCTGTTTAGACTTGATGGGTTTATCATCTTCCCCAACCAATTCTATTAACGAAAGCGGAGCAGCGTCCCCCCGTCGAATCCCAAGCTTCACAATTCGAGTATAACCCCCAGCTCGGTCCTTATAACGCGGTGCAATCGTAGAGAATAATTTGGTTACAACCGACTTTTCACGAAGAACAGAAGCTGCCAGCCGCATGGCGTGAAGATCACCACGTTTACCAAGAGTAACCATTCTCTCAGCGATAACACGTATTTCTTTGGCTTTTGCATCAGTAGTAGTTATTTTTTCGTGGGTCAAAAGCGAAGTAACCATATTTCTGAACATCGCAACGCGATGGCTCGTCTTTCTGCCAAGTCGTCTACCGGTTTTTCCATGACGCATCATCTAATCCTTTCTAAAGCCATTACTAAAATCTATATTACTCTTCATCCTTTTGTTCTCCATACAGTCTGCGTAACAGTTCCGGATCGGGGAAGCCATCTATTTTCATTCCAAAAGTCAAACCCATATCAGTCAAAATATCCTTGATTTCATTCAATGATTTGCGGCCAAAATTCTGAGTTTTGAGCATTTCGGCTTCTGTTTTAGTCACCAGCTCGCCAATAAGCTTAATGCCTGCATTTTTGAGGCAATTTGCAGAACGTACAGAAAGTTCAAGCTCTTCCACAGTACGATAAAGGTTTTCATTTATCTTATCAATATCCTCCAAAGACTCTTCATCATCTAGAGGCTCTGCTTCCTCGTCAAAGTTAATGAATATTGTAAGCTGTTCTTTCAAAATTTTTGCAGCATATGCAACAGCATCTTCAGGCTTAACACTACCATCTGTCCATACTTCAAGATTAAGCTTATCATAATCCGTCATCTGACCAACTCGAGCATTAGTGACGGAGAAATTAACTTTCTTGATCGGCGTATAAATAGAGTCAATCGGAATTGTACCGACAGGAGCTTTTTCATCCCGATTGCGATCCGCTGAAACATACCCCTTACCCATCTTGACAGTCAATTCAACTTCCAAGTTAGCATCTTTGCCACAAGTTGCGATATGATGATCTGTATTCATTATCTCAACATTATGGCCGACCAATATATTGCCGGCAGAAAGGATACCCGCTCCTCGGTGCTTGATATGAATTACGGCTTGATCAGAAAAATGCAGCTTAAGCCTGACACCTTTAAGGTTAAGTATTATATCAGTAACATCTTCTGTTACACCCTGTATAGAAGAAAACTCATGCAAAACCCCTTTAATACGCAAAGAAGTAATTGCAGCTCCCTGAAGTGAAGAGAGAAGAACTCTTCTAAGTGAATTTCCTAAAGTTGTACCAAATCCTCGCTCAAAAGGTTCAGCAAAAAACTTTCCATAAGTATCTGAAAGAGAATCCTTCTCAACCTGAAGCTGTTTAGGTTTGATAAGATCCCGCCAGTTTTTATACATTAACTACCTCCTCTGGAGATAAAAAGCCCAAGTGTCGTTCAGATCAAAGAATCAACAGTATCCAGAAGATTACTTGGAATAAAGTTCCACAATCAGTTGTTCCTGGATAGGCGTGGAAATATCCTCACGAAGAGGAACCCCTTTCAGAGTACCCTTGAAAGCATCACGCTCAAGTTCAAGCCACTGCGGAATCCCACGACGTACAACTGCTTCCAGAGCATCATTGACAGACACAATCTTTCTGCTCTTCTCGCGCAACTCAACAACATCGCCTGCTTTCATCTGAATAGAAGGAATATTTACTTTCTTGCCATTTATCTTGAAATGCCCATGACGCACAAGCTGGCGGGATTCAGTGCGGGAAGTCGCAAAACCCAGCCGATAGACAACATTATCCAGACGACGTTCGAGCAATGAAAGAAGATTCTCACCTGTTACACCCCTCATACGATCGGCCATCTCAAAGTAGCCACGGAACTGCTTTTCAAGTATGCAGTAAATTCGACGCACCTTCTGCTTTTCTCGAAGTTGAACACCGTAAGCGGATACCTTCGTACGTCCTTGTCCGTGCTGACCTGGAGGGTAGTTACGACGTTTGATTGAACACTTATCAGTGTAGCAGCGATCGCCCTTAAGAAATAATTCCATGTTTTCTCTTCTGCACAAACGGCATGAAGGTCCTGTATAACGAGCCAATGATAACCTCCTTAATAGTGATGAATACTGAATCAGACCCTTCTTCTCTTGGGAGGACGACAACCATTGTGCGGAATGGGTGTCACGTCCTTAATAAAGCTTATGCTGAAACCAGCGGATTGGAGTGCACGCAGTGCTGATTCACGTCCAGAGCCGGGCCCCTTGACATAGACCTCAACACTCCGCATGCCGTGTTCCTGCGCTTTCTTAGCACAATCTTCCGCAGCCATCTGCGCAGCAAAAGGGGTGCTTTTACGAGAGCCCTTAAACCCCTTGGCACCTGCAGTCGACCAAGCAAGAACATTGCCAACAGGGTCAGTAATTGTAATTATCGTATTATTAAAAGTTGCTTGAATATGAGCAACCCCATTGGAAACGTTTTTACGTTCTTTTTTCTTACGAACTACTTTCTTTGATGGGCTTGCCATTCTTGTATTCTCCAGAGCTAGTTAATGTTACTTCTTCTTACCGGCAACGGTACGAGCAGGGCCTTTTCTGGTGCGCGCATTCGTCTTGGTGCGCTGTCCATTACACGGTAGCCCTTTTCTGTGACGTAGTCCGCGATAACAACCAAGATCCATGAGACGTTTGATATTCATAGAAATCTCACGACGCAGATCACCTTCAACCTTGCAATCACGATCGATTTCGTCACGGAGACGAGCAACTTCCGCTTCAGCCAGTTTGTCAGTACGAGTATTAGGATCAATATTAGTAACTTTAAGGATATTCTCAGCAGCTGAACTGCCTATTCCATAAATATAGGTCAGTGCTATTACTATTCGCTTATTTTTTGGTAAATCAATACCTGAGATTCGTGCCAATGGAAATTCCTCCTTTCAAAATACTCATCCCTGACGTTGAGAGTGCTTGGGGATATCGCAGATTACACGCACAACACCTTTACGTTTAACAATCATACATTTATCGCATATTTTTTTAATTGAAGCTCGTACTTTCATACATCTCCCTTTTGCAAGACGATTTAGATGTGCGTCAAAATCTCAGGTCCATTGTCGGTAATAGCAATCGTATGTTCAAAGTGCGCTGAAAGACCACCATCACATGTAACAACAGTCCACTTATCATCCAGCACTTTTACTTCGAGCGCTTTTTCGTTGATCATTGGTTCAATCGCCAATACCATACCAGGCTTCAGTTTTACACCTTTGCCTGGGCTTCCATAGTTAGGCACCTGTGGATCCTCATGAAGACATTTGCCAATCCCATGCCCTACAAAGTCGCGAACTACCGAATAACCACTCTCTTCCACACAACTCTGAATTGCAAAGGATATATCGCCCAACCTGTTTCCTGGACTTGCCATTTCAATACCAGCGTATAGAGATCTTTCGGTCGTATGTATAAGTTGGGCAGCCTCAGATGAAATCTCGCCAACAGGGATTGTAATAGCCGCATCACCGTAAAATTCATCAATCAAAATGCCAAAATCAAGGCTGAGAATATCGCCGGTAACTAAAGGCACTCTGGATGGCAAACCATGTACAACCTGATTGTTTGGAGAACAGCAAAGTGAACTTGGATAATTATAATAACCCTTAAAAGCACACTTCGCTTTGCGCCTTTCAGCTTCAGCTACTGCAGTTCGTTCAAGATCGAATGTTGTGACGCCGGGGCGGACCAACTCGCGCAATATACAAAGAACTTCATACGCAATCCTACAAGCCGTTCTCATCCGGTCAATCTCTCGCGGAGATTTAAGAATGATCACCTGTACCACCATCTATTAAAGAACATATTTGTATCTGTATATCCCTAATTGAACTGTTAGCACATACGTGGCATAGCAGGCCTTTAGCATCATAATAGGTCTTTAAAGGCGCAGTCTGTAAATTATAAACATCGATTCTGTTTCTGACCGTCAGTTCCTTATCATCTTCACGCTGAATCAATGCAGAGCCACAATCATCACAAACACCGTCAATCTTAGCTGGTTCATTAATAACATGGAATCCTTTTCCACAGACAGAACACGTCCTCCGACCAGATAACCTCTTGATAATTTCTGTATCATCCAAATCAAGAGAAATAACATGTTCAATGTTTTTTTTCATTTTATCAAGCAGAACCACAAGTGCGTCAGCCTGATGAATTGTGCGAGGGAAACCGTCCAGTATGAAACCGGTCGCACAATCCTTTTCAGAAAGGCGCTCCTTAACAAGCCCGAGAACAATTTCATCTGGCACAAGACCACCAGCTTCCATAATCACTTTTGCTTCTAAACCGAGCGCCGTCTTCGCTTTAACTGCTGTGCGCAACATATCACCAGTAGAGATTTGCGGGATCCCATAACGCTCAAAAATAAACCGAGCCTGTGTTCCCTTTCCTGCACCCGGAGGACCGAACAGAATCAGGTTCATTAGTTTACTTTCTCCCTTTAATTCTGACACCTTTTAGAAAACCTTCATAATTACGGGTTATCAGGTGAGATTCGATTTGTGCCACTGTATCCATACCGACACCAACAGCAATCAGTAAGGCTGTGCCACCGAAATAAAATGGCAGGTTGAATTTTCCTATCAATATTGAAGGTAGTACACAAACAATTGAGATATAGATAGCTCCTGCAAACGTCAGACGCGTCAAAACACTGTCCATAAAATCTGAAGTTTCTTTACCAGGGCGTATTCCCGGTATATAACCACCATGCTTCTTAATATTCTCAGCAACATCAATTGGATTAAAAGTCACAGCTGTATAGAAATAACAGAAGAATATTATGAACGCAACAAAAAAGATATTGTAAACCCAATTACCTGGCGTCAAGCTTTTAGCTGAATTCTGAACCCAAGGTATGTCAATGAAATTGGCAATGGTTGCAGGAAACATTATAATTGAAGAAGCAAATATTGGTGGTATTACTCCCGCCATATTGATTTTCAACGGGAGGTGCGAAGTCTGAGCGTTAAAAGTCTTAAGACCCACTGCTCGCTTGGCATAATGTATTGGCAGTCGACGTTGACCACGCTCAACAAAAACAATCGCAGCAATTACTGTAAACATAAGTGCAAGAACAAAAATAATTACGAAAAGAGAAATCTGACCCGCATTCATAAGTTTCACAGTGTTTCCTAACGCTTTAGGTATGCCAACTACTATACCAGCAAATATTATCAAGGATATCCCATTACCGATCCCCTTTTCGGACATTTGCTCTCCAAGCCACATGACAAAGGCAGTGCCAGCGGTTAAAGTGATAACTGTCATTATACGAAAGCCCCACCCCGGACTAGGGACGACCAGCTCCCCAGCGGGTCCACGCATGCTTTCAAGCCCAACCGCAACACCCATACCTTGAACAACACTCAACAAAACAGTTCCATACCGGGTATACTGTATAATTTTTTTTCGGCCAGATTCCCCTTCTTTAGATAGCTTTTCGATTGCTGGAACAACCACAGTAAGTAGCTGAAATATTATTGACGAAGAAATATATGGCATTATACCAAGCGCAAAAACCGTTAAACGCTCAAGCGCACCCCCCGAAAACATATCAAACAGACCAAGTAAGGTGCCTTGAGCCTGTTTGAAAAAATGAGCAAGAGCAATTCTGTCAATCCCTGGTGTCGGTATGTGACATCCAACTCGGTATACTGCAAGCATAGCAAGTGAAAAAATTACGCGCTTCTTTAACTCAGGAATTCTGAATATATTCTGAAAAGCATCAAACACTAGATTATCTCCTCAACAGTTCCACCAGCAGATGTAATTTTTACTTTAGCTGACTGGCTGAATTTCGTTGCGGATACTTTGAGATCCTTAATTACATCACCATTTCCCAAGATCTTAACAGCGGCACAAGATGATCTAATCAATCCCTTTGAGGCTAGTGCCTTTCCATCAATTACTGAACCAGCTTCAAAAACATCCAACTGACTTAGATTGACAATAGAATATTCGACACGATCTATTGGAATAAAACCGCGTTTAGGCAAGCGGCGTTGCAAAGGCATTTGACCACCCTCAAAACCAGCCTTAATACTTCCTCCTGAACGTGCTTTCTGCCCCTTATGACCTTTAGTCGCAGTCTTACCATGACCTGAGCCGGTACCACGTCCTATACGCTTCCTACTTTTATTAGATCCATAAGCAGGTTTAAGATTATTAAGATCCATGAGATTCTACCCCTTTTTCGATTCAACAGTAAGCAGATGACCTACTTTATTGATCATACCGCGAATTTCAGGATTATCAGGACGCTCAACTATCTGATTAAGCTTCGACAACCCCAAACCCGCAACAACATTACAATGCTTTTTTGGTGCACATATTGTGCTTTTAGTAAGTGTGATCTTAAGCATACCGCTCATGTTAATCCCCTACGTAATAAATTATTCTACGATTCCGCGACGCACAGCTATATCTTCAGGGGTCTTTAACCGTTTAAGCCCGGCAAAAGCAGCTTTAATAACATTGTGTGGGTTATTAGAACCAAGGCATTTGGAAAGAATGTTATTGATGCCAGCCGCTTCAAATATTGCACGAGCTGCACCGCCGGCAATCACGCCAGTACCCGCAGAAGCGGGCTTCATAAGAAGCTTGCCAGCGCCGAACTTACCTTCGATCTCGAATGGGATAGTCTGACTCTGATTAACAGGCACCTTGATAAGATTCTTCTTAGCCTGCTCAACACCCTTTCTGATAGCTTCGGGAACTTCATTCGCCTTACCAAGACCATAACCCACATGGCCACTACCGTCACCCACAACTATAAGAGCAGAAAAGCTGAATCTGCGACCACCCTTGACAACCTTAGCAACTCGGCTAATATGAACTACCCGGTCAGTAAGATTAAGATCTGCTGAATTGATTCTACTCAAAGAAAACCTCCTCGTACGCTTAGAAATTCAGCCCGGCTTCGCGGGCTGCATCTGCTAGCGCCTTAATTCTACCGTGATAGAGAAAACCATTGCGGTCAAAAACAACCACCGAAAGACCTTTATCAAGCGCCAAGCGCGCAATTTCCTTGCCTACTGCGGATGCAGCAGCTACGTTACCGGTGCTTGCGATCCCCTCGGTAGCAGTTGTCAGTGTTGATGCTGAAACAAGAGTAGTGCCATTTGAGTCATTGATAATTTGGGCGTATATATGTCGTGAACTTTTAAATACATTTAGGCGAGGTCTGTCAGTTGTACCTCGTACTTTTTTTCTAACACGCACTTGGCGCTTAAGACGTGTGATTGTTTTGATAGATGTCTTAGCCACAAAAACTCCTTAAAAACTATTTCTTTCCGGTTTTGCCGGCTTTTCTTAAAATAATCTCGTTGGTATATTTAATTCCTTTACCTTTATAAGGTTCGGGGCTACGGAACGATCGTATTTTTGCAGCAGTCTGCCCAACCAACTCCTTGTCAAAACCTTTCACAGAGAGTTTTGTCATTTTGTCAACTTCAATGGAGATTCCATTGGGGATTGTAAAATTTATAGGATGAGAATATCCTAGGCTCAACACTAGCTCTGAACCCTTTACCTCAGCACGGTAACCAACACCGTTAATTTCAAGGTTTACTTGAAAGCCTTTTGTAACCCCGACAACCATATTGTTGATCAATGTTCGAGTTAGGCCATGAGCAGACCTAGCTGTGTTAGTCTCATCATTCCTAGATACTTCAATTACCAACTGACTCATTGAAAGAGACACATTCGGCATAATCTGCCTTGATAAAAAACCATTTGGGCCTTGTACGGTAAGAACTGAATCATTGTAACTAATCTTGACACCATTTGGTATCTCTATGGGGAGTTTGCCTATTCTTGACATACTATTATGTACTCCTTGTCGCGGTAATTACCAGATTGTGCAGATAAGTTCGCCGCCAACGCCAGCTTTACGGGCAACATTGTCGGTAATTACACCCTTTGATGTTGAGAGTATAGCAATGCCAACACCACTTTTAACGACCGGTATGTCTTCCGATTTGACGTATACCCTTCCACCAGGTTTACTAATACGCTTGATCTCGTTGATCACACAGTCTTTCTCATCAATATATTTCAAATAAACCCTTAGTATTCCCTGTAGATTATCAGAAATGACTTTGTAGTTTTTAATAAAGCCCTCCTGCTTCATAACATTGGCCAAACTCACTTTCATGTTTGAAGAAGGTATGTCAACTTTCTGATGCTTAACCATGTTCGCATTTCTGATTCTGGTAAGCATGTCAGCAATAGGATCTGTCATAGACATCGTACATTTGCTCCTGTCCACTTTCTATATATTGGGGTTAAAATTACCAACTGGATTTTATTACACCGGGAATTTGACCAGATGAAGCGTACTTCCGCAGGCATATCCTACACATTCTAAATTTTCGATAGAATGCCTTCGGCCTCCCGCAAATAGGGCATCGATTGTGCTGTCGAACTTTAAATTTTGGGTTGCGTTGCGATTTAATAATCATTGAAGTCTTTGCCACAATATCCTCCCGATTTCTTAGTTCCTGAAAGGCATGCCCAGATATTTAAGTAGTGCTCTTGCTTCCTCATCGGTCTTCGCACTTGTAACTATTGTAACATTCATACCCTTAATCTTGTCAACCGTATCATAATTTATCTCAGGAAAAATTAGTTGTTCCTTAATGCCAAGCGTGTAGTTACCTTTGCCATCAAAAGCCTTGCCCGAAACACCTTTAAAATCCCGTACTCTAGCAAGCGAGACATTCATAAGACGGTCAAGAAACTCATACATTCGATCGCGGCGCAAAGTTACCATGCAGCCAATCGGCATATTCGCACGCAATTTAAAAGTTGCAATGGATTTTTTTGCTTTAGTTATGACTGACTTCTGACCAGTAATCGCATTGAGCTCGGATGTTGCGGAATCCAGAATTTTAATATTCTGAATTGCCTCCCCTAATCCCATGTTCACAACAATTTTCAAAATTCGAGGGACTTCCATGCTGCACTTATAAGAAAAATCGTTACGTAACTTCGGCACTATTTCTCTTACATATGTATCTCTTAAACGTGACATCCGTATTTCTCCTCAAGTGTAGGTCTAGAACGAACTACCACATTTTATACAAACACGTTGCTTGACACCATCTTCCAATAGCGTTTTAATGGTGCGAACCGGCTTGGTGCATTTGGAGCAGTATGGCATGACATTTGAGATGTGAATAGATGCCTCCTTCTCCTTTATGCCGCCCGCCTCATTACCCTTAGCCTTAAGATGGCGTTTCACCATATTGAGGCCTTCAACAATCACACTATTTTTTTTGGGTAAAAGAAGCATGACCTTCCCCGTCTTGCTCTTTTCCTTGCCAGCGATAACCATCACCGTGTCACCCTTGTTAACATGGGTTTTCAATGTTTGCATCAACTTTCTCCAATATCTATTTAAAGTACTTCCGGCGCAAGAGAAATGATCTTCATGAATTTTTTAGCACGCAGTTCCCTAGCTACCGGACCGAAAATGCGAGTTCCTACAGGTTCTTTAGCATTATTGATGACAACGCCAGAATTATCATCAAATCTTATATAAGAGCCATCAGGGCGTCCAAGAGCTTTAGCTGTTCTAACAACAACGGCCTTAACAACATCACCCTTTTTCACCTTCGAATTAGGCAAAGCCTCTCGCACGGAAGCAACAATAATATCGCCAACGCCCGCATACTTTCTCTTAGAGCCACCAAGAACTTTTATGCAAAAAAGTTTTTTCGCGCCGGAATTGTCGGCTACATCCAATATTGTCTGCATTTGAATCATTACTTGATACTCCCTATACTAAGAGATACTTTCGATAATCTGCTTAAGACTCCAACGTTTATCCTTACTCATAGGTCTACATTCAATGATTTGTACACGATCACCTGTTTTAGAGCTGTTCTGCTCGTCGTGAACTTTGTATCTAACACTACGTCTGATATACTTATTGTAGACACTATGCTTAACAAGACGGTCGACATTTACAACAACAGTCTTGTCCATCCTGTCGCTCACAACAACACCTACCTGTGTCTTTCTGTGACCGCGATCATTCATGATAATTCTCCCTATGCCTTATTTTCAGCGAGAATGGTATTAATTCTGGCAATATCTTTACGTATATTCTTAAGCTTAGATGTATTTTCCAACCTACCAGTGTGCAACTGAAAGTTTAGGTTAAAAAGCTCCTTGGTAGTTTCATTTAGCTTATTATGCAAATCTTCAGGCGATAGTTTCCGGAGATCGTTAGGCCGCATGGAGTTCCCCCCTTGCAATGAACTTAGTTGCTAGAGGCAGCTTATGCGCAGCTAAACGCAGTGCCTCGCGAGCAGTCTCTTCAGAGACACCTTCCATCTCATATAATATAGCACCTGGCTTTATCACGCAAACCCATGAATCAGGGGAGCCTTTGCCTTTGCCCATCCTGGTTTCAGCTGGTTTGGCGGTAAGCGGTTTGTCAGGAAAAACACGAATCCAGATTTTACCACCCCTTTTGATATAGCGGGTCATAGCAATTCGTGCTGCTTCAATTTGTCGTGAGTCCAACCAGCCACATTCCAACGACTGTAACCCGTACTCGCCAAATGAAAGTTCTATACCTCTACATGGCTTACCACTCATGCGACCCTTCATCTGTTTTCTGTGTTTAACCCGTTTCGGCATTAACATCGACGAATGCTCCTATAGTTCAAAATGAAATGTTACTTACCAGGCAATATTTCACCCTTAAATATGAGTACTTTGATACCAATGATTCCGTACGTAGTCTTGGCTTCGGCAAAGCCATAATCGATATCAGCCCTGAGGGTATGCAAAGGTACTCGGCCTTCTCGATACCACTCTGTGCGTGACATTTCTGCCCCTCCCAAACGACCAGAGCAGGTGATTCGAATTCCTTTAGCCCCAAACTTGAGTGTTGAGGTTACACTCTTCTTCATAGCTCTACGGAATGCTATACGCCTCTCCAGCTGAAGTGCAACATTTTCTGCCACTAATTGAGCATCAAGTTCGGGCTTTCGTACTTCAGTAATAGTTATAAAGATCTCTTTAGAGGTGATCTGTGCAAGTTCTTTCTTAATAGTCTCGACCTCGGTACCTTTCTTTCCGATGATTAGACCAGGCCTTGCTGTAAAAATATTTATCTTGGTTTTGTTTGCAGCACGCTCAATTTCAATTTTTGATACTCCAGAACTATAGAGACGTTTTTTTAAAAATTTACGAATCGCAAGATCTTCATGAAGCAGCTTAGCATAATCTGCCTCTGCATACCACTTTGAGTCCCATGTCTTAGTGATTCCAAGCCTAAAACCTATCGGATTAATTTTCTGTCCCAACCTACACCTCCAAGGAATAAAACTATTTCGCGTCTGAAAGAGTTACCGCAATATGGCATGTCGGCTTGCGAATTTTACTGGCCCTTCCCATGGCACGAGGAACAAAACGTTTGAGCACTGCACCACCATCAACGTAAACTGCTTTTATAAAAAGACGATCAACATCAGATATACCCTTTTGCTCGGCATTGGCAACTGCAGACTTGAGCAGCTTGGAAATAAGTTTAGCTGAAGGTTGTGACATGAACCGCAAGATATTTAGCGCATCCTGAATGTCTTTTCTCCTGACAAGATCAGCAACAAGGCGTGTCTTGCGAGGCGAAAGGCGGATAGATGTCAATTTAGCACTGGATTCCATTTCAATCTCCCTTACTACTTCTTGACTTTACTCTTTTTATCTGCTGCATGACCGTGAAAAGTTCTGGTTGGCGCGAATTCACCCATTTTATGACCTACCATGTTCTCAGTAACAAAAACCGGTATGAACTTTCGTCCGTTGTGAACTGCAAAACTACAACCAATGAAATCAGGGCTTATTGTTGAGCGGCGAGACCAAGTCTTAATAATTTTTTTTGAGTTAGGCCCTTCTGCTAGAACCTTCTTGATCAGGTGATCATCAATAAAAGGACCTTTCTTTATTGAACGTGCCATAATATATCTGCCTCTCGACTTGTTATTTGCTTCGCTTCTTGACTATGAATTGATCAGTAGACTTATTTGTCCTAGTCTTGTATCCCTTGGTTGGAATGCCCCACGGCGTCACAGGATGACGACCGCCGGATGTACGTCCCTCACCACCACCATGCGGGTGGTCAACTGGATTCATAGCAACGCCACGAACCTTCGGTCGTTTACCGAGCCAGCGAGAACGCCCCGCCTTACCAATATTGACATTTTCGTGATCAGTATTGCCTACTTGGCCAATCGTAGCATAGCAATCCAAGAGAATAAGCCGTACTTCCCCTGAAGGGAGCTTGACCTGCGAATACTTGCCTTCCTTTGACATCAATTGCGCAAAAGTACCGGCACTTCTAGCGAGTTGAGCTCCTTTTCCAATCTTAAGCTCAATGTTATGAATAATAGTGCCGAGTGGAATTGCGCGGAGCGGAAGTGAATTGCCAGGTTTAATGTCAGCCTCAGCACCACTGATAACATTGTCGCCAACCTTAAGATCAAGGGGTGCTAAAATATAACGTTTTTCTCCGTCAACGTAATTCAGCAGAGCAATTCTAGCACTACGGTTCGGATCATACTCAATACTAGCAACGATAGCAGGAATACTGCGCTTGTCACGGCGAAAGTCGATGATACGATATTTTTGCTTATGTCCGCCACCTTGATGGCGGGCTGTGATACGCCCGTACGAATTCCTGCCACCAGTTTTGTTCAGAGAAACAAGCAACGATTTTTCAGGAGACGATGTTGTTATCTCTTCGAATGCAGAGCAAGTCTGATGCCTACGTCCCGCTGAAGTTGGATTATAGCTTTTGATTCCCATTGTGAGCCCCAAACGTATTAGTTAGACTTCAAAGAAATCTATTGATTGCCCTTCCTGAAGTGTTACATATGCTTTTTTCCAGTTAGACCGTTTGCCGTAAGTTTTTCCAGAGCGCTTAACTTTGCCTGCGACAGACAAGGTTCGAACATCAGCAACCTTGACCTTGAACAGCACCTCAACAGCCTGCTTGATTTCAATTTTATTAGCATTATTATCAACAACGATTGCGACAGTGTTATCAGCGTCCGTAGTAAGCGATGTTTTTTCGGTAACGTGAGGTTTTTTTATCACGGAAAAGATATTCATTTCAGCAACACTCCTTCCGCGGACTGAACAGAGTCCTGAGTAAAAATAATGTGCTTGAATTTAAGCATATCATGAACATTGAGAGCGTCGTGCTTCAGCATTTTTACGTGACGGACATTGCGCGCGGAAAGATATAATACATTGTTAAAGTGATCAGTAACGACTAAGGCACGCTCGAGTTCAAACCTTTTAATAAATTCAGTAAAACCCTTGGTGCTTATTTTATCAAGCTCTAGCTTATCAATTACAGTAATCCCATTATTCCTGAACTTGAACGTTAGTACCGAGCGCAGTGCAGACGCCCTGGCTTTTTTATTCATGCTCAAGCTGTAATCCTTCGGCTGTGGGCCGAAAGCAACGCCACCGCCAGGGTACTGCGGCGCTCTGCTACAACCCTGACGAGCATTGCCAGTACCTTTTTGCTTAAATGGCTTTTTACCACCACCTGATACAGCAGAGCGATTTTTTACGGCAACAGTTCCGGCTCTTCTGTTAGCAAGTTGAATGTGCAATGCTTGGTGAATAATGCTATTATTAACGTCAACATCAAATACATCCTCAGAAAGCTGTACTTCACCAACCTGCTGTTTGCTCATATTGTAGACTGCTATTGAAGGCATACCTAACTCCCAAATAAATACTAAGCTTTGACGCTCTGTTTAATCAACACTATTGAGTTCTTATGACCGGGAACAGCGCCTTTAATAAGTAAAATATTATTAGCAGAATCTACACGCATAATCTTAAGCCGCTGAATAGTAACTCTTTCACTTCCCATCTGACCGGGCATCTTCTTGTTCTTAAATACGCGCGATGGTGTTGCAGATGCACCTATTGAGCCTGGGGCTCGGTGGAAGCGAGAACCATGTGAAGCGCGACCACCTTTAAAATTCCAGCGTTTAATTACACCCTGAAAACCTTTGCCTATGCTGATTCCGGAGATATCTATTAAATCACCTTGAGAAAACAGGTCAACCGTTAGTACTTCGCCTACATTCATGTCAGATGATCGTTCAAACTTAAGCTCACGGAAATATCTGAACATACCGTGTCCGGATTTTAAGCAATGACCTAACGTAGGTTTATTTACACTGGCAGCATCTATAGATTCAAATCCGACTTGTACTGCCGAATATCCATCAGCCTCATTTGTCTTTTTTTGAATTACATAACAGGGACCGGCTAGAACGACTGTAACCGGGACGCACGTTCCATCCTCCAGAAACAGTTGCGTCATACCCATCTTTTTACCAATAATACCATTCTTCATAGTCAATCCTATTCAGTCGAAGTAACAAAGCTACAGTTTGATTTCAACATCAACTCCGGCAGACAAATCCAGTTTCATCAGTGCATCAACTGTCTGCTGGGTCGGATCAAGAATATCGATCAGTCGCTTATGGGTTCTAATCTCGAATTGATCCCTGGATTTTTTATCAACATGCGGACCTCGTAGAACACAATATTTATTAATAACTGTCGGCAGCGGAATTGGTCCCGCTACTCGAGCTCCAGTTCTTTTAGCAGTCTCTACAATTTCGCTCACTGAAACATCTAAGAGCTTATGGTCATATGCTTTGAGGCGAATTCTGATTTTCTGGTTCTGCATTGATGTCCCCGTTACATTCCGGATTATTTATTGTATAATGCTGCTTACTACACCTGCGCCAACGGTACGGCCGCCTTCACGGATAGCAAAACGCAGACCCTCATCCATCGCAATCGGAGTTATCAGGTTGATCGTCATGGCGATATT
>Ga0194037_1000155_pt1 | contig 51354 bp, 37 predicted proteins | sample JunL306m_MetaG_FD_148653 | JGI IMG/M metagenome (GOLD analysis project Ga0194037, IMG submission 148653) | Anoxic zone freshwater microbial communities from boreal shield lake in IISD Experimental Lakes Area, Ontario, Canada - Jun2016-L304-6m | ecosystem: Environmental > Aquatic > Freshwater >... | reverse complement strand
TTCCGGTCACTTTGCAAATTGGCCAGATTGTTGAGCGTTGTTGCTACAGCGGGCAGATAGGTCTGCGGGTTTGTTCGTGCCAGCTCTCGCCTGATTTGTAGTGCTTCCTGATAGCCCTGTTCTGCGGCCTCGAAATCGTTCTGGTCTTTTTGCAGAATTGCCAGATTGTTGAGCGTCATTGCTACATCAGGCAGATAGGTCTGCGGGTTTGTTCGGGCCGGCTCTCGGTAGATGTTCAGCGCTTCCTGATAGCCCTGTTCTGCGGCCTCGAAATCATTCCGGTCTTTTTGCAGAATTGCCAGATTGTTGAGCGTCATTGCTACATCAGGCAGATAGGTCTGCGGGTTTGTTCGTGCCAGCTCTCGCCTGATTTGTAGTGCTTCCTGATAGCCCTGTTCTGCGGCCTCGAAATCGTTCCGGTCACTTTGCAAATTGGCCAGATTGTTGAGCGTTGTTGCTACAGCGGGCAGATAGGTCTGCGGGTTTGTTCGTGCCAGCTCTCGGTAGATGTTCAGCGCTTCCTGATAGCCCTGTTCTGCGGCCTCGAAATCGTTCTGGTCTTTTTGCAGAATTGCCAGATTGTTGAGCGTTGTTGCCCTGTTACTCTTGTTTTCTGCTAATGCAAGGGCCTTGCGATAGAGTTCTTCCGCTTTTGAAAACTCGTTAAGAAATTGATAAAAGTTAGCTGCTCTCAGGTACGTGTACCCTGTAGTTGCAATGGAGAGTGCTTCATCAAAGTTTTTCGCTGCCTCCTTAAATGCAAATTTCATTTGGAGCAGTTCGGCTTTAAAGAGAAAGGTCTCAGCAAGTTGTGTTTGTTCATTTTGCAGCTCTTTTTTCTTTACCCTCAGTGTTGCATCATCCAGCACACCCAGAGCTTCTTCGAGTTTTCCATTTATAAACAATGAAAAGGCCTCTTGATAGAGGATATCTGTTTGTGAAATATCCTTGTTGTGAAATTCCTGCAGGAGTTCCGTAATCCTGTTTTCAAGATTTGCTTTTTCCTTTATGACCTGTTGTAATTCAGCCTGTATGTGCTGCCGCACGGCATCGGATAACTGTTCAATTTTCTTCTTGTCAAGTAACTGGTCATACAGCAACGTGATCTGTTTATTCTTCTCTTTTGTGAATTGTTCGATAAATGCAGTAATGGCAATGGTTGTTGTTTTACCATCAACATCCTGAAGCACAAGATTGTTGTTGCCTTCAATGCGTATATGATTCCATTTCCACTCCATAATTTTTCGAGATTGTATGGGTTATCCTTGTTCAACCTTGTTACTGTTGCCTTTAATTCTGGCCTTATTGGTGGCAGACAGCCCTGATACAGCACTTTTTGTTCCTTGCTTTACCTTGTTTTCTTTCCCGTTAATCTTCAAGCTATTGTGAATGAATGACGTTGTAGCGGGATTGAACCCAAAAATAACGGCAACAATCAGATTCAACAGAAATTGAACATGAGAATTTTTCAGCCATGCAGGCCACTGTTCTATATGAGTAGCAAAAAAAGGCATAACAAAAGAGAAGCAGAGAAAGGCCAAGAGCGTAATGACAATTTTAATAACCCATTGCTTCATGGTTCTCAGGTTTTTGGTTTATGCAGATCGGTACACTGCAGAAACCGGATGATGGCATACATAAAACATCACCTTGCGGATTCAGGGCATACGTTCGTGTATGTTATTGATGCGTTGAAATAACCGGTGTTATCTGGTACGTTCTAAGCACAAATTTAATACATTTTGGTTTGCTTGCTGAGAAAAAATCGCCCGTGTCGGTCTTTATCATAAAACACGATAAAGAAAACGGCACAGCGTCAGATTCCCAACATGCAATGCAAACACATCAGCAACAAAAAGCAACGGCCACTCGCAGTATTCCGGCTGCTCTTGGTAGCGTTGATGAGACGTTCAATTTCGGCAGACACCGGATGTTTTCGTTCCATCATGGCAGCCGTAACCTGAAAGGAGTTGGCTGTTATGGAACAATTCGATACAGTATAATCTGTGTTAATGATTTTTATTACCTTGAAGAATGATATGAGACGGGTTCAACGATCAATTCATTGACTTTATCCACTGTTTTTTTGGAGATTGCCCCCATGCCGTCAGACATCCGTTGGATTCAGCGTTTTAACCATTTCAAAAAAGGTTTTTCGCAATTGGAAGAAGCTGAACAGCTGGCGCAAGAACGCCCTCTTTCAAAGCTCGAAGAACAAGGGTTAATCCAGGCATTCGAATACACTCATGAACTGGCCTGGAAGACGTTGAAAGATTTTCTTGAAAACCGTGGAGTTCAACACTTATATGGCTCCAAAGATACGACACGAGCGGCCTTTAAAGCTGGTTTAATTGGTAACGGTGATATATGGATGGACATGATCGTCAGTCGCAACTTAACATCTCACACTTACGACGACACCACTGCCGACAACATCATTTCTGCTATACACTCCAATTACTTTTCTGAGTTTGGTGCTCTCAAGGTCAAACTTGATGCACTACAACAGGAGGAACAAACATGAAATACGGGTTGCAGGACACCACCATTGAACAAATCCGCACACTCTTTGAGCAATACCCACAGGTAGAGCAAGCTACTCTCTATGGCTCCCGTGCCGCAGGTAACTACAAGAACGGTTCAGATATAGATCTTACACTCTATGGTACAACACTGACATTCAGCACACTGAAGAGCATCATCAATGATTTTGATACCCTTTATTTGCCATACAGCATTGATCTGTCCATTTTCGCCAATATCAGTGATCCTGATATCATTGATCACATCCAACGCGTTGGCATTATTTTTTATAAGCGACATAGCAAGCAAGTCAACGTATGAACTTGTAGACAATACATTGCCTACCCTAATAAACTGTCGCTTTTGATTGTGTTAAACAGATTACCCTTTTCTAAAAGAGGGTGAAGGTTGTTATCATGTTGAGCAGATCCCGGATAGTTTCGGGGGTGGAAAGCCTTTGATTGTAATTTGCTGAAGCAACGAATACCTGATTGCGTGCTCTGTTGATAATCACTTTTTGATACGATTCACCCTGAGTATAGGGATTTGTAAAGACTGCAAAAGCGGTTTCAGAAGGGAAATCGTACGTAACCTGAGGCATCTGCATGATCATCCTTCTCTGGAGCAAGTTCTCAATATTAAGCATGAGAAATTGCTCTATATTCATAGAGGGCATGATTGGGCTAACCCCTATGTTGAGATTGGAGCCGTCCTGATTAATGAAGCTTGTGACGGGAATCATTGAGTTTTGCAACCCGGCCTGGTTGTATCGTACCTGCCAGTTTTCAGGGTGTGGAACTGAAAGAAGAAAGTTGAGTTCGTTATTGATGAAATTTTTTCCTGAGTATGCCGTAGGATCTTTTGGGCCGAGCTTGTTCAGTTGATCAATAACCTCTTGATTATTGATGATCCCCTTTGTAAACTGGGTTTGATTGCTGGTGCCTGCTGCCTGGGAGGTTTCCTGCTTAATCTGGTCCACAATAGGTTTTTCAAGACTCAGGCTGAATTTCCCTTTTGTAAAGTCAACATTAACGGTTCCTTTGCCTCCCTTTTCGGTTCCTTTGGACATGACATATAACCCGATTGCTCCCAGCAACAAGGTTGCAAGGATGAATATTAACAATCGGAGGGTCTTCTGTTTTTCAATAGCAAGGTTTTTCGACTCATCAGATGATGCACTCATGAGATGCCTCCCAAAGATTTATCGGGTTTGAAAATTATAGTGGCTTTCCACCGAATAGACAACAGTGACTGAATTTAAACTGATAATGATACCTTTCCGATAAAACCGGACCATTCTAAACTACTGTCGAGTCACCTGTTGAAGTTTCATGAAAAGGTAACTTTATCTTCATTATGAACCTTTGCCTGTGCAATTGTTATCCATCAGTTTTACTTGTCAGAACCCCATGGTATAGGATACCACCGCAGTAAAAGCATTGGCCGTGTTGAGCGGCTGCTTGTTGTATGCCAAAGAGATGCTGAGGTTTTGTGTGTTTGTCATCAGATACACTGCCCCCAATGAAGCAAAAGCCCTGCTTTTTTCAGGGGACGGGGCGCTGAGGGCAAACGAGCCTAAGGTGTCAATTGATCCCTTATATCCGTCGATACTGTTATTGAAGTCCCGCTCCAACCCTGCACTTGCCTTTATGGCAACTTGGGGATGAACGGTGCCATAGGTACGCACACCAAAATAACCTGTTGTGGCGGTCTGCTCCACAGCTTCATACGTAATGGGGAAATCCACCCCCGTTTCTGTGTAACCACTCCGCGAAACTTTCGTGGTACGGATGCCGGCAAAAGGCTTATACGTCCAGGTTTTGCTGAGTTTCTTTCCCCATGACCCCTCTATCTGGGCAGCCCGACTTTCAAGAAATGCATCACCTGTTCCCGCTTCGGTGTAGGGGAGCGTCAAGCGGGTAATCGTGGTATTTAAGGAATTGCAGGCAAGCGACATTTTTACCTCCGGTCCTAAACCATCCTCATGTTGTGACCATGCACCAGACAAACCGAATAACGGCGATGAGTTACGCAGGCTGAAGTTGCCGGGAAAGGAGTGCGTAAATGCCTGATCCAGCAGGACGCCGGCTCTGAAGTGTGTATTGACACGGTAGGCAACTCTGACATTTGCGGTGCTCGTTGAAGAGGCAGGATCGCCGGTATTGGTATAGCGGGTGCCAACGGATACTCCAATGTTATTGTGGCCGAAAACCGTGCAATCCTCGTTGAGTGCTGTGTTCAGCAGCGAGTTCTGCAAATTAAACAGTGAGTAAAGCTGGGCACCATTCACCCCGAGGGCGCTATAGGTGTTTTCAACATCAACCAGGTTGTTTTTGTACACACTGTTTCTGAACAGAAATGCATGATCAACGTTTTGTGAGGTTTGTGAATAGCCCGCAATCACCGAGCCGTCTGCTGAAACGGCAGTAGCACGCGAGGTAGAGCCGCCAAAGGTGCCCAGATCCGTCATGGTGCCGCCGGCATATTTAAATGCGTGAATAGTTCCATCTGTCAATGTGGCATCGCCAACAATTACTGCCCCATCTGCAGATACACCTGAAGCCCTCGAGCTCAATCCACCCAAGGTACCCAAGTCCGTCATTGTTGAGCCGGCATATTTAAATGCGTGATAATTCCCGTCTGTCAAATCTGCATAGCCCACAATCACCGATCCGCCTAATGAAATGGCAGTAGCAACAGAATTAACCCCACCAAAGGTGCCCATATCGGTCATGGTGCCGCCGGCATATTTAAACGCGTGGATATCTCCGTCTGTCAACGCGGCATCGCCCACAATCGCCGACCCATCTACTGATACGCCTAAAGCACGCGAGGTAAGCCCGCCCAAGGTGCCTAGGTCAGTCATCGTACCATTAGCATATTTAAATGCGTGATAATTCCCGTCTGTCAACGTTGCATAACCCACAATCACCGATCCGCCTGCTGAAACTCCTAAAGCACGCGAGGTAAGCCCGCCCAAGGTGCCCAGGTCAGTCATCGTACCATTAGCATATTTAAATGCATGATAATTCCCGTCTGTCAACGTTGCATGGCCAACAATAACTGACCCGTCTGCCGACACGCCTTGGGCAACCGAGGTGGATCCTCCCAGGGTGCCCATGTCTGTTATTGTGTTGCCTGCATATTTAAATGCATGAGTATTCCCGCCAGTCAAAGCAGCATCGCCCACAATCACCGATCCGTCTGCCGATACGGCATAAGCACGCGAGGTAGCCCCTCCCAGGGTGCCCATGTCTTCAAGCAGGTTGTTTTTGTAGACACTGTTGTTTCTGTAGACAAATGCATGATCAATGTTGCCTGAGGTTTGTGAACTACCGGCAATCACCGAGCCATCTGCTGATACGGTTTGAGCAGACGAGTTAAGGCCCCCCAAGGTACCAAGATCTGTCATGGTGCCGCCCGCATAGGTAAACGCATGATGGGTTCCGCCAGTCAAATCTGCATAGCCCACAATCACTGAACCGTCTGCTGATACGGCATAAGCGCGCGAGTTCAGTCCCCCCAAGGTACCCAAATCCGTCATTGTGCTGCCGGCATATTTAAACGCATGATGATTCCCGCCTGTCAAATTTGCATCGCCCACAATCACTGAACCGTTTGCAGATACGGCAGTAGCGTACGAGCTTGATCCTCCCAGGGTGCCCAGGTCTGTCATCGTTGTGCCGGCATATTTAAACGCGTGAGTATTTCCGGCCGTCAACTCTGCTTGGCCTACAGTCACCGCTCCGTCTGCTGAGACGGCATAAACATAAGAGTAAGCTCCTCCTAAAGTACCCAAGTCTGCCATGATACCGTCAGCATATTTAAACGCGTGCCACTTCCCGCTAGACAAAGCAGCATCGCCAACAATTACCCATCCATTTGCTGATACAGCGGTAGCATACGAGTAAGAGCCACCCAAGGTACCAAGATCACTCATGGTGCCGCCAGCATATTTAAATGCGTGAGCATTCCCGTTAGTCAAATTTGCCTGCCCAACAATCACCGTCCCGTCTGCTGATATGGCTTGAGCACGCGAGCTTATTCCACCCAAGGTGCCAAGATCACTCATGGTGCCGCCAGCATATTTAAATGCGTGAGCATTCCCGTTGGTCAAATTTGCCTGCCCAACAATCACCGCCCCGTCTGCTGATATGGCTTGAGCACGCGAGCTTACTCCACCCAAGGTACCAAGATCACTCATGGTGCCGCCAGCATATTTAAATGCGTGAGCATACCCGCCTGTCACATTTGCATAGCCAACAATCATAGCCCCGTTTGCTGATATGGCTTGAGCATACAAAGATCCGCCTAAGGTTCCCATGTCTGTCATGCCATCGGCAAAACAAGCATCTGAAAATCCTGCGACGGAGGCTATCCCTATGGTGAAACAAGCATGTAATGTCCGAAGTACTGGTTTGATAACAATTCTCATACGAGTTGAGATTTCATCGTTTGATAAGAGCATTCCGTTGAGACTGATATCCTTGCTCGCACCTCTGTAATTTGATTGAATACGCCATACTTTTTCAGTATATAGTAAGACTGACTGAATAAATATTAAAACCATAAAAGTACAATACAACCGTATTTTTTAAATTAAGTGTCAGGTTAATGCTATAAAACAGTTAAAAACCTTAAACCTTTGAAATTGCATTCTTCAGGCAAGCCGCTTTCAGTTTTTTATTTGGTCGAGGACTATGATTATATTTTTTTTGCTTATTTCCTACGTATGGGAAAATAAAGCATCCTCGCAGCAAGCTGCGAGGTATTAAAAGAGCGCCAGCTGCTGCCTATGTAGCCGTTTGTACTCATTTTCTTTGCCCTGACTTTTACGTATTCTCTGATGGTATTCTCGTCACCATGAATACCAACAGTATTGACATAAAAGCCTTTTGGCAAAACTATCCACCCCACAACCGAAGCTTAATCTCTGGATGATTTTGGTCGGTCTGTTCGTCGGAACACTCTGAATCAGAAAGCGCACATGATCTTCATCTGTACCTATCTCAATAAACTCGATTTGGTATCTTTTTGATATTTGAAGATATACAGACTTTAGGCTTTCATCAACAGCATTGCTGAACACCACCTTTCGATACTTCGCTGGGCATACTTAATGGTACAAGAGTACTGAGACATTGCGGCTCCGATGAATATATGTGCTCAACTTTCAACTCAGTATTTTCGAAGCAAGCTTCTGGACATTAGCCACTTAGAGATCAAAATATTAAAATAATTAATTTAATGTCGATATCTTCAGTAAATTCTAAGTATTTACGCTAAAAAAAGAAAACCATAGTAAAAGTGGAGTAACTCCTGTGTTTTATTATCATATGAAAACACAACCCAGACTATGACGTTATTATAGCCTGGGTTGCCTTTTTGTATTCATCAGCTTTTCTGGAAGAGATACTCTTTGAGGATTACTTGTCAGAACCCCATGGCATAGGATACCACCGCAGTAAAAGCATTGGCCGTGTTGAGCGGCTGCTTGTTGTATGCCAAAGAGAGGCTGAGGTTTTGTGTGTTTGTCATCAGATACACTGCCCCCAATGAAGCAAAAGCCCTGCTTTTTTCAGGTGACGGGGCGCTGAGGGCAAACGAGCCTAAGGTGTCAATTGATCCCTTATATCCGTCGATACTGTTATTGAAGTCCCGCTCCAACCCTGCGCTTGCCTTTATGGCAACTTGGGGATGAACGGTGCCATAGGTACGCACACCAAAATAACCTGTTGTGGCGTTCTGCTCCACAGCTTCATACGTAATGGGGAAATCCACCCCCGTTTCCGTGTAACCACTCCGCGAAACTTTCGTGGTACGGATGCCGGCAAAAGGCTTATACGTCCAGGTTTTGCTGAGTTTCTTTCCCCATGACCCCTCTATCTGGGCAGCCCGACTTTCAAGAAATGCATCACCTGTTCCCGCTTCGGTGTAGGGGAGCGTCAAGCGGGTAATCGTGGTATTTAAGGAATTGCAGGCAAGCGACATTTTTACCTCCGGTCCTAAACCATCCTCATGTTGTGACCATGCACCAGACAAACCGAATAACGGCGATGAGTTACGCAGGCTGAAGTTGCCGGGAAAGGAGTGCGTAAATGCCTGATCCAGCAGGACGCCGGCTCTGAAGTGTGTATTGACACGGTAGGCAACTCTGACATTTGCGGTGCTCGTTGAAGAGGCAGGATCGCCGGTATTGGTATAGCGGGTGCCAACGGATACTCCAATGTTATTGTGGCCGAAAACCGTGCAATCCTCGTTGAGTGCTGTGTTCAGCAGCGAGTTCTGCAAATTAAACAGTGAGTAAAGCTGGGCACCATTCACCCCGAGGGCGCTATAGGTGTTTTCAACATCAACCAGGTTGTTTTTGTACACACTGTTTCTGAACAGAAATGCATGATCAACGTTTTGTGAGGTTTGTGAATAGCCCGCAATCACCGAGCCGTCTGCTGAAACGGCAGTAGCACGCGAGGTAGAGCCGCCAAAGGTGCCCAGATCCGTCATGGTGCCGCCGGCATATTTAAATGCGTGAGAATTACCGTCTGTCAAATCTGCATAACCCACAATTACCGATCCGCCTGTTGAAACTGCCTGAGCAGACGATTGGGAACCACCAAGGGTGCCCAGGTCTGTCATGGTTCCGCTGGAATATTTAAACGCGTGATAATTCCCGTCTGTCAACGTTGAATGGCCAACAATCACCGATCCATCTGCTGAAATGCCTAGAGCCCGCGAGATAGCCCCACCAAAGGTGCCCATATCGGTCATGGTGCCGCCGGCATATTTAAATGCGTGGATATCTCCGTCTGTCAATGCTGAATAGCCAACAATTACCGACCCGCCTATTGACACGCCTGAAGCCCTTGAGCTCAATCCGCCCAAGGTACCCAGATCCGTCATTGTTGTGCCTGCATATTTAAATGCGTGATAATTCCCGTCTGTCAACGATGCATCGCCCACAATGACCGACCCGTCTGCCGACACGGCATAAGCCCGCGAGCTCAATCCGCCCAGGGTGCCCAAGTCCGTCATTGTGTTGCCTGCATATTTAAATGCGTGATAATTCCCGTCTGTCAATGTTGCTTCACCCACAATCACCGATCCTCCTGCTGACACGGAATAAGCAGACGAGTAATGCCCACCCAGGGTGCCCAGGTCCGTTATTGTGTTGCCTGCATATTTAAATGCGTGAGTATTTCCGCCAGTCAAAGCAGCATCGCCCACAATCACCGATCCGTCTGCCGATACGGCATAAGCACGCGAGGTAGCCCCTCCCAAGGTGCCCAGGTCTTCAAGCAGGTTGTTTTTGTAGACGCTGTTGTTTCTGTAAACAAATGTATGATCAATGTTCCCTGAGGTTTGTGAACTGCCGGCAATCACCGCGCCATCTGCTGATACGGTTTGAGCAGACGAGTTAAGGCCTCCCAAGGTACCCAGATCCGTCATGGTGCCGCCCGCATAGGTAAACGCATGATGGTTTCCATCAGTCAAATCTGATTGCCCAACAATAACCGAGCCGTTTGCTGAAACTGCATAAGCACGAGAGGCAGCTCCCCCCAAGGTACCCAAATCCGTCATTGTGCTGCCGGCATATTTAAACGCGTGAGAATTCGCGCCAGTCAAATCTGCATTACCAACAATCACTCCTCCGTCTGCTGAAACGGCAGTAGCGTACGAGCTTGATCCCCCTAAGGTACCCAGGTCCGTCATTGTGCTGCCGGCATATTTAAACGCGTGAGAATTTGCCCCAGTCAAATCGGCATGACCTACAATTACCGAGCCATCTGCCGATACTGCTTGAGCATACGAATAAGCCCCCCCAAGGGTGCCCAAATCACTCATTGTGCCACCAGCATATTTAAATGCGTGAGCATTCCCGTTGGTCAAATTTGCCTGCCCAACAATCACCGTCCCGTCTGCTGACATGGACGTTGCATACGAGCGAGATCCCCCCAAGGTACCCAGATCAGTCATTGTTGTGCCGGCATATTTAAACGCATGAGTGTTTCCGTCCGTCACATCTGCATCACCCACAATTACCGAGCCATCTGCCGATACAGCTTTAGCAAATGAGTAAGGCCCCCCAAAGGTGCCCAGGTCTGTCATGGTTCCGCCGGCATATTTAAACGCATGATGATTCCCGCCCGTCACATCTGCATCACCCACAATTACCGAACCATCTGCTGACACTGCTTGAGCAAAAGAATAAGCTCCTCCAAAGGTGCCCAGGTCTGTCATGGTTCCGCCTGCATATTTAAACGCATGCCAATTTCCGCCTGTCAAATATGCATAGCCAACAATCACCGTTCCGTTTGCTGACACGGCTTGAGTATACGAGGATCCGCCCAGGGTGCCCAAGTCTGTCATGCTATCGGCAAAACAAGTACCTGAAAACCCTGCAACAGAAGCTATCCCTATGGTTAAACAAGCATGTAATGTCCGAAGTACTGGTTTGATAACAATTCTCATACGAGTTGAGAAATTTAAGGGGTTGATAAGAGCGTTCCGTTGGAACTGATATTCTTGCTCGTGCCTCTGCAATTTGATTGAAAACCGCTTCTTTTTTCAGTATAAGTATTTGTGCTGAAAAAAGAAAGCGACACTGGTTAGCCGGGAGTGTGACGTTTGGATTTTGCTATACACTGCGATATTGATGTTTATTACTTTGAAGATATTAATATGAGAGGGTTCAGAAACATTTACGTTATCAACTGTTTGTTTGGAGATTATTTCCGTGCCGCAGGTAACTACATAAATGGTTCAGGTATAGAATTTTAAACGCTATGGTAAAACACGGACATTTATTGCGTTAGTGGTAATTTTTTTATAAACGAAATAACGAGCAAGTCAAAGTACGTTGAACTCTCATTCACTCTATTCAATGAGAAGAGCCGCTGGTTAATTTATTCCCAGATATTACTGTTTACTCTTTTGTTCCTGTTTCCACTGTTGCACTGCTGTTTTACCATTGCTTCACGTATTACCGTAAAAACATATTGCTGAGAAGGTTAGTTGTGTGAATGCAGTCCTGTCCCTTCCATAGTAAAGAAGATTTCAAAACAGCCTTTTAACCGTAATATCTTCTAATGTAATAGTGTGCAGTAAATCTAAAGTGTGGATGTGATAATAAGCTGTAAATTTGTCGTTTTGATTGTATAAATTGTACTTGTTGATGTATGCAGTTTTTCAAAAAGAATATAAATCAGGGAGGTTTGTCATGGCTGTTACAATGATTACCAACTATGAAGTAATGTATTCTGCAAATAGTTTTGTTCCGCGGATTTGGTTAAGTAATGCCGGAAAAAGTATCGGTCAGCTCATATTCAAGCCGAATGGTTCAGCATTACCGGCTGATACGATGTCAAATGGACAGGTCAATCTATACTATCATCTGGATGACTTTCAGAACTGCATTGATATGCTTAGGAACGAAAAACCTATGTATTTGCTTTACTCAGGTTCTGGCGGTGGGTATGAAAATGGGATTAAAACAACAGCAGAAGCTGTTGGAGAAGGAGAAGGGTGATCATCACAACCAGGAAAAGTCTACCACTTTCTTTAATGTGATAATGTTGCCTGTTTGAAAGATCCCTTTTCAGAAAGGGTTACAAAAACTAAAGCCAGGTTATGACCTCATAATCTGGCTTTAGAAATTTTATCTGTCAGTTTTCAACGCAGAAATAACTTGAGGGAATTAGTTGTCAGAAACTTCTCTGCCAGAAGGGCACTCCAGTAAAGGAAGTTACCGTGTTGAGCGGTTGGTGATTGTAATGCCATAGCCACGCTGATGTTTTGTGTTTTTGTCATCTTAAACTCACCTCTGACTGAAGCTGAAACCCTGTTTTTTTCTTGCGATGGTGCTTTGACTGCGAATGAGCTTAACGCTTGCTGTTTCATTCAAATCAAGACAGACTATAACCGACTGCTCATATCCCTTAAACTTTCTTTTTGCTGGCGCAATAATTGTGCCATACGTCTGTAAAGCTGGCGGGTTCCGATATGATCACTCCCTTTACTGGCGTTCTGTGCGGCTTTGGCTTTTCCTGCGCTGGTGCGTGGGCCTGTTGACTTTGTCCAGGGTTTCCATTGCTGTATCAATGCGGCCTGTTTGGCTCGGCGTTCCGGTGTCCAGCCTGTTGTTTTCCTCATTGGTGTTCAATAGTTCGTTTTGGCTCGTTTTTGAAATTTTTTGAGTTTTTTGATCTGCATTATTACTCTGATTGATTGTGTTGTTGACCTGCTGTGGCCCGGAGCTGATATTAGCCTGTTTGGTGATAACTGTAGGTTTTGGGTTTTTGATCTGGGCGAGAGTGTCGAGGGTTGCCCTGCATTGGTTCTGAGCCTTGAGCGCTAACCTCATGTATCGTTCTGCAGTGTCGGGGTAGTGTCCGGCGTTGTCATGTGATCGCTGGGCATATCCTGTAAATATGGAATCGAGAGCTAAAGCCTGACTGGTTAAAATGGTTTCTATCCGCTTTATGTCGCCATTGTGAATGTCTTTTACGCTATAGGTAACGGCGCTGAGCCAGTCCTCAAATGTGTACTTATTTCCGTATCTGTTTTCGGTAAACTTCCCGATCAGAAAGGCTGCATTAGGCGCTCCACTGGCAAAAAGAGTTGTCTTAAATTTTGTATTTGACAGAGAATCGTCTTGATTTCTGGGAATCTTTACGGTGTTTTTTTTCTTTCCCTCTTGCTGCTTTCTTTTTTCGTCCATGGCGTTGCTGTTTTATAATGTTGTATACTGTATTTCGTAAGTATAACATACAAAAGCTCTATTTGAAAATAGAGTCAGGTCGGTATAAAAAACGTATGAGGAACTGCCATTCCGCTTTGTTTATCGAGAAATTTTCTGCACAATCTCGGGGAGACCTGCTGAAAGGGGGAAACGTAGTTTATATTGATGGATCACACTGTTATAAAACCTTGGGCTGAGTTTTCTGGTGAGTCAGCAGTGGTGACTTGTGTGAGATGTACGGGCAAAGCCAAGCTCAAATTCTTATTGACTGCCGTAAAGGAAAAAGTCGCTTTTTTGGAAAATCTGGAGCGCTGGATAATGGTCAGGAAAGTATAGCTACCTGAATAATGATGATCTGTTTTGAGTGCGGAACACTGTGCCAGTCAGAGCCGCACCGGGATACCTCGTTCGTGAAGGTAGTTTTTTGCTTCACGGATAGAGTGTTGCCGAAAGTGGAAGATTGATGCTGCAAGCGCCGCATCGGCACGGCCTTTGGTAAATCCATCATAAAGGTGCTCAAGATTGCCCGCTCCGCCGGATGCGATGACTGGAATATGTACCGATGTCGAGATTTTGCAGAGAATGTTGTTGTCGTAACCTTCCTGGGTACCATCCCGGTCCATGCTTGTAAGAAGAATTTCTCCAGCTCCGAGTTCCTGCACTTTATGTGCCCATTCAAGCGCTTCAAGGGGGGTAGGGGTCTTTCCAGAATGGGTATGAACAATGTAATCAGCTCCTATTTTTTTAATATCTATAGCGACAACTACAGCTTGCGAACCGTATTTTTCTGCAATCCGGGCAATCAGTTCGGGGTTGTTGACTGCTGCGGTATTGACAGATACCTTGTCGGCTCCGTGCAGAAAAACCTCTTTGGCGCGTTCAACAGAACTGATTCCACCGCCAACAGTGAGAGGAATAAAGATTTCTCCGGAAACTTTCAGTACCTCTTCAAGTGTTGTTCTGCGGGACTCGAGTGATGCCGAGATATCAAGAAAAACCAGTTCATCTGCCAGTTCATTATTATAGAACCGTGCCTGTTCAAGGATTGAGCCGGCATCTCTTAATCCTTCAAAGTTTATTCCTTTTACAACCCGGCCGTCCCTTACATCGAGGCAGGGTATGATTCTCTTGGCTAACATTGAGTTACTGCTGAATGCTGTTGTTGAAATACTGAAAAAAGAAAACGAGAACTATAAAGATTGCTCTCTTGCACAATTTTTTAATGTATTATATTTGCAACACTTGATCTGAAAAAAAAAGAGAGAATAAAAAATGAAATTTCCTGTTTGTAAACATGCCCCGTCAGAGGATGGTTTTTACGCCCAATGCGCATCGTGCCCAATAGATTCAAGTTCTCCGGGCTGTGCGCTTGATGAGCAGGAAGATGGGAACTACCTGTTTGAAGGCGAAACTCCTCATGGTGGAGTAAAGGCGTTGTTTTTTTTTAAAGATAACGAAGGAAGCAAAGTGCTGAAAAAGGAAGCTGTTCATGTGGAGATACATGAATTTGATGACCAGGAGAAACTGGTGGCGGTGCTTTATGGCATGGTTGATCCGCAAGGAATGATCTACTTGAAAAAATCGGGGCCTGAAAGAGCTCACAGTCCCGAAAATCTTCGGTAATTCGGTAGTATTTTCCAGCTAATGACTGTAAATAAACTTTATTTTGACGGTGGCGAGGAGATCCAGGATCTTACCATTGTGGGTGGTGGCCCTACCGGTATTTTTGCTGCATTCCAGTGTGGCATGAACAATATCAGCTGCCGGATTATAGAAAGCCTGCCTTTGCTTGGCGGGCAGCTTGCTGCGCTTTATCCTGAAAAACATATTTATGATGTTGCCGGGTTTCAGGAAGTGCCTGCTGCCGGACTGGTAGAAAGTTTATGGCAGCAGACAGAGCGGTATAACCCTGAACTTGTTCTTGGAGAGACTGTTACCAGATACCGGAAACTTGATGATGGAACATTTGAAGTTACCGTTGGTTCTGGCAGGGTTTTTCTGTCGAAAGCGGTGTTGATTGCTGCTGGTCTTGGGGCTTTTGCTCCTCGCAAGTTGCCTCAGTTGAGCAATATTGAGCATCTGGAGGGTCACTCTATATTTTATGCCGTTAAGAATGTCAGCGATTTTGCAGGTAAAAGGGTTGTTATTGTTGGCGGAGGAGATTCAGCTCTTGACTGGACAGTTGGGCTTTTGAACACGTCGCCTAAAGTTACTCTTGTACATCGGATGCCTGAATTTCAAGGTCATGGAAAAACAGCCAGAGAGGTGCTTGAAGCAATGAATGAAGGGCTGATTGATGTTTTTTTAAACACCGAGGTTGTTGAATTGGATACTGAAAGTGATCAACTGAAGGCGATTTACCTCAGTTCCAGAGGTGGTGAACCGTTTCGTGTTGAAGCTGATCGCCTGCTTATTCTCATCGGTTTCAAGTCGAATCTCGGGCCTCTTGCAGACTGGGATATCGAGCTGAAAGATAACGCGCTTGTTGTTGACAGCCATATGAAGACGTCAATTGATGGGCTCTATGCTGCAGGCGACATTGCTTATTACCCGGGAAAGCTGAAAATTATACAGACGGGACTCAGTGATGCTGCAATGGCTGTGCGTCACAGTTTAACTTATATTAAACCGGGTGAAAAAATTCGCCATACCTTCAGCAGCGTGAAAAAAGCAAAGGAAAAGAAAAATGCCACGGAAAACAACTGAAGCTGGTTTCCCTTTGTTTTCTCAACTGAAGGCATGGATGCTGGCTATCCGCCCTAAAACACTTCCTGCGGGAGCAATACCTGTTGTTCTGGGATCTGCACTTGCTGCTGCGGATGGTAGTTTCCATATTTTACCTGCTTTTATTGCACTTATCTGTGCGCTTGGCATTCAGGTAGCTACCAATTTCATCAATGAGATATATGATTTTCGCAAAGGTGCTGATACTGCAGATCGACTTGGTCCTACAAGGACGGTGGCTGCGGGGATTATCAGTGAAAAAAAGATGATAAAAGTATCAGTTGGGCTTGTTGTTGTTGTGTTTTTGCTCGGTCTCTATCTTGTTTATGTGGCGGGTTGGCCCATTTTTGTAGTCGGGGCACTCTCGCTCCTGTTTGCCTGGGCTTATACCGGAGGTCCTTATCCCATAGCTTATTCTGGACTTGGTGATCTGTTTGTTTTTATTTTTTTCGGTCTTGTTGCTGTAGGCGGTACCTACTATGTTCAGGCGCATACTCTTCATTATCCTGTTCTTCTTGCTGCTGTAGCTCCGGGAGCTTTTTCTGTAAATATTCTTTTGGTTAACAATATCCGCGATATTGCTACTGACCGTAAGGTGGGTAAAATGACTCTTCCTGCCCGTATCGGCGGGGAGTATTCGCGTAGCATTTATGTAGCATTGACCGTTGTAGCTTATCTTGTACCCTTGCTGCTCTGGCTGAATGATAATCATTACTCTTTGTTTGGTCTTCTTTCATTGTTTTCACTGCCTCTCGCGGTACGAATGATCAGGGAACTCTATGCCAGTGAGGGAAGGGAGTTGAATAATGTACTGGCTGGTACAGGAAAACTGATGACGCTTCACGGTTTTCTTTTTGCCGTTGGTCTTCTCATTCACTAATCACGTACTGAGTCATGCATTCCGACACTGTTTCCATAGCACTCATTCAAGCTGTTTGCCAGAGTGAGCCTGCTGACAATCTTGCCAGAGCTTGCGAGAAGATAAGGGGCGCGGCGGCTCAAGGCGCACAGATAATCTGTATGCAGGAGCTGTTTACGACCCGCTATTTTTGTCAGAGGGAGGAGTATGAACCGTTTGCATATGCTGAATCGGTGCCGGGTCACTCAACACTGTTGCTGCAGGGGCTTGCGCGTGAGTTGGAGGTCGTTATTATTGCTTCGCTTTTTGAAGCAAGAGCAAGGGGGTTGTTTCACAATACGGCAGTTGTGATTGATGCCGATGGCAGTTATCTGGGAAAGTATCGTAAAATGCATATACCCGAAGATCCTGGATTTTATGAAAAGTTTTATTTTACGCCCGGGGATCTTGGCTATAAGGTTTTTAAAACCCGCTACGCTACAATTGGTGTTCTTATATGCTGGGATCAATGGTTCCCTGAAGCGGCAAGGCTGACAGCACTCAAAGGGGCTGAAATTATTTTTTATCCAACGGCGATAGGATGGGCTTCCGGAGAGAGTTCAGAAAAGGTGCGCTGTTCACAGGTGTCCGCATGGAAAACCATGCAACTGAGCCATGCCGTGGCTAATGGCATTTTTGTTGCAGCTGCAAATCGGGTGGGAACTGAAGATAATCTGGAGTTCTGGGGCAGCAGTTTTGTTTGTGATCCGTTTGGTCAGATTATTGAAGAAGCTGATCATCAGTATGAAGCTGTTCTGCTGGCCCGGTGCGATCTTAGCCGCATAGAGTTTTATCGATCGCACTGGCCTTTTTTACGTGATCGAAGAATTGAAACGTACGGAGAATTGCAGAGTCGCTTTCTTGAATAGTGACTGTGGGCTTTTTAAGGGAATTTCTGAAATGTTGTTGTATGGATGCTTGAATTTCATGTCTCCATGTTGAAGTTTTTTCTGGTTAGGTTATTAGAGTTATGTTTTCAATAGAATTTCTGCTTTTTAATTTTTTTGACGTTATGAACATATTTGGTACGGTTGTTTTATTGACACTTGTTGTTACCTCTTTCATTACACTTGTTTCGGAACTACTGAATCTTAAAGCGGCAGAAGCCGAACTGCCTCCTGAATTTGTTGGAGTATTTGACGAGGCGGCCAGTAACAAATCCAGAGCGTATTTGCGTGCAACAACCATTGCTTCGTTATGCAGTTCAACGGTTGATCTTCTTCTGCTCATTTTTTTCTGGTTTACCGGAGGTTTTAATCTGCTTGATCTTTTTTTAAGGGGTTACGGATATGGTTCTGTAATTACGGGAGTTTTATACATTGAGTTTCTGCTTCTGGTTCAGTCATTGATTAGCCTTCCTTTCAGTATATACAGGACGTTTGTTATTGAGGGAAAATTCGGCTTTAATAAAACGACACCAGCTGTTTTTGCTGCGGATCTTTTTAAAACTTTGCTGCTTACATTTCTGCTTGGTACCCCTTTGCTTGCCGCAGTGCTCTGGTTTTTTGAGGAGACTGGACCTCTGGCGTGGTTTTGGGCGTGGGGTGGAGTTACGGTACTCTCTCTTCTCCTTCAGTATGTTGCGCCTACATGGATTATGCCGCTTTTCAACAAGTTTGTGCCTCTTGAAGATGGTGAGTTAAAGAGTGCAATTATGCAGTATGCAAAAAAGGTGAATTTCCCTCTTTCCGGTATTTATGTGATTGATGGATCCAAGCGTTCAGCGAAAGCAAACGCCTTTTTTACTGGTTTTGGAAAAAGTAAAAGAATTGCGTTGTTTGATACTCTTATTTCAGCTCATCCGGTGTATGAGCTTGTTGCGGTGCTTGCTCACGAAATTGGCCATTTCAAAAAAAAACACATTATTATCAGTATGATTTTAAGCATCATTAATCTTGGTGCGCTTTTTTTCTTGCTCTCTCTTTTTATGAATAACCGGCAGCTTTTTGATGCATTTTTTATGACCAATCTTTCCGTTTATGGAAGCTTGATCTTTTTTATGCTGCTTTATACTCCGGTAGAACTGATTCTTTCCATTATTTTGCAGGCACTTTCAAGAAAACATGAGTATGAGGCCGATTATTATGCGGTTTCGACCTTTGAAAAAGGGGGATCACTTGCAGATGCACTCAAAAGCCTGTCGCGCAGCAACCTGTCAAATCTTACGCCTCATCCGTTCTATGTTTTTATGAACTATTCACATCCTCCAGTTCTTGATCGCATCAAGCGCATCAAAAAGTATTCTGCCGGTGTTTAGCTAAACTCCATCAACTGACAGGAACCTTATGGCTGATTCAACTTATTTTATGCCGCCTGAGTGGGCTTTTCATAAAGCGACCTGGCTTTCTTGGCCGCACAAGCTTGAGTCCTGGCCTGGTAGGTTTGAGCCGGTTCCGGCAGTATTTGTTGAAATTATCTCATGGTTGAGTTCTTCCGAAGATGTATATATCAATGTGCTCGATGAAGTAATGGAAAGCGAGGCGCTTGAACTGCTTCAAAGGTCAGGAAATGATCGGCTTCAGATAGATCGTGTTTTTTTTTACAGAGTACCGACTAATGATGCATGGTGCAGGGATCATGGGCCAAACTATGTTTTCAGGCAAACAGGTGACAGAATTGAAAAAATTATTCTCGACTGGGAGTACAATGCCTGGGGAGGAAAATATGAACCATTCGACGATGATAATGCTGTTCCTGAAAGGATTGCATTTCATCAGCAACTTTCTTTGGTTTCAACCGGGATGGTTCTTGAGGGGGGAGCTATTGATGTTAATGGAAAAGGCCTGCTTTTGACTACCGAAGCATGCCTTTTGAATCCTAATCGCAATCCGGATATGAATCAAGCAGAGATTGAACGGAAACTTTGCCGATATCTCGGAATTAAAAAAGTTCTCTGGCTTAGGGATGGCATTGCCGGAGATGATACCGATGGACATGTTGACGATATGGCCCGTTTCGTTAATGAGAATACAGTGGTTATTGCTGTCGAAGAGAATCCTTTCGATGAAAATTACAGACCTCTCCAGCAGAATTACAGACTGCTGCAAAGTTTTACGGATCTGGATGGTAAGCCGTTACAGGTGGTTAAACTTCCCATGCCTTCTCCAGTTTATTTCAATGGGGAGCGACTCCCTGCCAGCTATGCAAACTTTTACATTGCCAATACTGTTGTTCTTGTTCCTACCTATCGCTGTTCTGCCGATTTTGTTGCAATTGAGCTTTTTCAACGCTGTTTTCCTGACAGGAAAGTTGTTGGTATCGATTGTACGAATCTTATCTGGGGTTTGGGGGCTATTCATTGCATTACTCATGAAGAACCAGCTATCATTGTCCGATAGAAAATTTATAGAGAACGCGGCTTTATAGCCGCTTTCTCTATAAATGAAAACAAGTTACTTGTTGACAGGCACTCATCAACCGAGAAGATGCCCAATACTCTCGCAGTTTTCCTTGACAATAGAGGCAGATTGCTGGAGAGCTTCGAGTTCAGATGGGGAAAGGCTTATTTCAAAAATCTGTTCAACGCCGTTTTTTCCGAGCTTTACCGGAACACCGCAAAACACATTGTCAATACCATACTGTCCATCAAGAACTGTTGTGCATGGGAGGATCCGTTTGCGGTCTTTGACAATTGCTTCAACCATTTCAACAATTGAGGCTGCTGGCGCATAAAATGCTGAACCTGATTTAAGATAGTTGACAATTTCAACGCCTCCATTTTTTGTGCGCTCAACAATTGCTTTTATTTTATCCTGTGATAACAGTTCAGTCAAAGGGATACCGGCAACATTGGTGTATTTCACTACAGGTACCATTGAGTCGCCATGCCCGCCAAGCACAAATGCATTGATATCCTGCATGGAAACCTGCAATGCTTCGGCAATAAAGCTCCTGAATCGAGCGGTATCAAGAACCCCTGCCATACCGATAATTCGTTCTTTGGGCAATCCGCTTGTTTTCTGCGCAACATAGGTCATGACATCAAGAGGGTTTGACACCATAATGATAATTGGGTTGGCAGAATATTTCATGACCTGGCTTGTAACGTCACGGATAATCGTGGCGTTTTTCATCAAAAGATCCTCTCGTGTCATTCCTGGTTTTCTTGCCAAGCCTGCAGTAATAAGGATAATCTCCGAATTTGCTGAGTCTTTGAAATCGTTTGATCCTACAATATAGGTATCAAAAAGCGCGACAGGGGCGGATTCATACATGTCAAGAGCTTTTCCTTGGGGGATGCCTTCTACAATGTCAATCAGTACCACTTCTCTCGCGAGTTGTTTTTCAGCAATACGAAGTGCCGCTGTAGCTCCAACATTTCCGGCCCCGATAACGGTGATTTTCATAAAATTTATACTATTTAAGGGTGTAAAAGTGGATTTTCTAAAAGATGCTCATGCTTCTGACAGAAAAATATTTTGGCAGCGCATAAAAAAAGCCGTCTTACCTAAAAGACGACTTTTTAAATATAAGTTTATTTTGCATCAAGCAAAATCAGGCAGGAATGATGTCCACCTGTTTTTTGTTGTTTCGTCTATTACGGAATGTTACGATGCCATCAATCAGCGAAAATATTGTATGATCCCGCCCTATCCCTGCATTGAAGCCCGGTTTAATAACGGTTCCTCTCTGCCTTACAATAATTGTTCCTGCAGATACAGTTGATCCTCCTGGAGCTTTCACTCCGAGATATTTAGGATTACTGTCGCGCCCGTTTTTTGTTGAGCCACCACCCTTTTTATGAGCCATGAGAAAAAAAATTAACGTTAAAGATCATGAACGGTATTTTATTTAAAGCGATATAACTTCGATCTGGGTCATTTGCTGCCGGTGACCATTTCTTGACTGGTAGCGTTTTCTGCGTTTTTTTTTGAAAACAATCACCTTGTCGTCTTTTACATGATCAAGAACTTTAGCCCTTATACTGCCCGAAGGGTTGAGTATCGTATTTTCACCGTCAATACTTGCTACGGTTTTGATTTCAATGATATCGCCAATTGCGTTTTTTTGTTTTGGTACAAAGAGCTTGTCGCCCTTTTTTACCATAAATTGTTTATCGGAAACATTGATCAGCGCCTGCATTTTACTCGTATTTTAGTGATAAAGGTCTTAAATATAGTATTAATTCACTCATTTTCAAAATACAGTTACTTCTAAAATTCCTTTCGATTGGGGCGATTCCTTTAATCTCTAAGGATCTAATTTCCCGAAGCTAAAAGCTTGTGGACGTCTTGTTCTAACAATAAGGGGGTGGGGCATTTTTGAGATACAACATTGTTATCCATAGTTGCCGGAGCAATAAAAGCGAACTATCAATGATAAAGTTGGAGCAATACGCAACATTTCAAACTCAATAAAGTTTATAAAAACTCTTTTTAACTGAGTTTTTGTATACCGTTGTTGTCGAATGACTTTTACAAGCAAGCGTTATTAGAAATAGGCTAATATTTTTTTAGTTCATCCTTTTTATGCATTTTGTGGTGGTAATTAGTGGTAATAAATGGGGGTATTTGCTTGCGTTTTTTTACGTTTATTTGTTTTTATGCCGATTTGTATCTGAATCGTACCTTTTATGGAAAACTGTTCGTATGACGGGAGCTAACGGAAATTTAGAATGGCCGGATTTATAGGAAAAGAGATACATGCGGTTGATGAAAAAGGACGGCTGATGATTCCTGTCAGATTCCGTCGGAAGTTTCGTCTGTCAGTTTCTGACTGTAACGGTGATAGTTACTCTGGTCAGGTTGTTGAGCTTTATATCAGGAAATCTCCTGATTATTCCCTTGAACTTTATGAACCGTGCATTTGGGGTGGTATCCAAAAAGTTATTGCTGCTCTTTCAGATTTTAACCCCGAAGAGCGTCTTTTGAAAACACTGATGTATGAAAGTCTTGATATTGTTGAGCTTGACCGTCAGGGTAGGGTTGCCTTGTCGAGAGAATTTCTTGAGCATGCAGGTATTTCAAAGGATGTTGTTCTTATAGGGGCAGATACAAAGATTATTCTTTGGGATCCACTAAAGCTTTCGTCCGTTCTTAAGGAAAATGCTGATCGTATTGCGTCACTTTCCGCAAGATATTTTTAACGGATATGGTGCAAAATGGATTTCATATACCTGTTCTTGCCAATGAAATCGTTGCATTCTTGGTCAGAAAACCAGGCATCTATGTTGATGGAACCCTTGGGGGAGGGGGGCATTCAATGGCGATATTGAAGGCACTTTTTGAGTCAGGGTATATTAAAGGGTCTCTTTTGATCGGTATAGATCAGGATGATGATGCTCTGCAACAGGCTGGTGAAACACTAAAGGAGTTCAAGCCTTTTACTTTGTTAGTAAAGGGAAATTTTGAGGAGATGGCTACTGTAATCAAAAAAGTCTGTACCGAAAAAAATATACAACCAAAAGTAGCAGGAATTCTTCTGGATCTTGGAGTTTCATCGTTTCAGATTGATACTGCTCATCGGGGGTTCAGCTATCTCCGGAACGGACCACTTGATATGAGGATGGATAGCAATACGTTGTCAAGTGCTGCTGATATTGTCAATACCTATGATGAGCTGGAGCTTGCGAGAATATTTTATCGATATGGAGAGGAGCCAAGGAGCAGAGGGATTGCTAAGGCAATTGTTGCGTATCGCTTGAAACACGGCTTGCTCATTGATACAGAAGAGCTTGCTGGTATTATTCGTGCTATTACATATGGACGTAATAATGTCATAAAAACCCTTTCAAGGGTATTTCAGGCATTGAGAATTGCTGTGAATCGTGAGCTTGATGTACTCCATGAGGCACTCTATCAAGGGATTAGTTCTCTTGAGGATTATGGACGGATGGCGGTCATCAGCTACCATTCTCTTGAAGATCGTATAGTGAAAACCGTTTTTGCAGAAAAAGCTCGTGACAACTGGGGGCCAAAGGGGGTAGGTTTGAGAGAGCCCCTTGAGCGGGGATCCATATCGATCTTTACCCGAAAGCCAATAGTTGCAACATCTCAGGAAATAGAGTTAAACAAAAGAGCCAGAAGCGCAAAATTGAGGCTCATTGAAAAAATACCATAGGAGGTTCTTGGTGAGTGCTAATATTTTTTATTTGAACAAATTAAACGAAGTCGTCAAAGGTGTTTGGAAAAAGGTTAGGGATAATCAGTTGGTTCACTTTCTAATAGCTGACTCTTCTCCGGTCGGCAATACTTCATCGATTGCGAGAGGGCAGGTTTTCTCCGGTTATACAGGAAAAGATAACAGTCAGGAAAAGGTGGTAAACAATCCGTTTGAGTTTGATATCGCTTCACTGTTGCGTTTGCGGTCTTTTTTGTACCTTCTTGCCGGTACAGGCTTTTTTGTTTTTCAAATTCACAATAACCTTGCGATAAATAATCTTGCCAAGCAGAACGAACAGCTTAGGGAGCAGGTTCAGATGACTTCCAGTGTGATTATTTCACAGGAACTGAAAGTACATGAATTGCATAGTATTCATAATATCGTGCAAACAGCAAATACTCTTGATCTTATGGCATCTTGTGTGCCACCAGTTACAATTGCTCCATAAATTGATCAGCTTTCAAATGAAAGGGATTTCTTATGAATGATCAACAAAGCACAGGGAGGGTAGATGATCATGAGTTCGGCTGGCGGCTTGGTGTGGTGGTTATTGTTTTTTCGTTATTTATTGCCGCAATCATTGTTATGCTCCTCAGTATTCAGTTGTTTAATGTCAATAAATACCGGAAAAAAGCCGCACGTCAGTATGAGCGGGTGGTAACTGAGACTGCGCAGCGGGGAGTTATTCTTGATCGTCGTTCACGTATGCTTGCTGAGAGTATTGAATCGATTTCTTTTTATGCCAAACCTTCCATTGTCAGGAATTCCCCTTTGTTTGATGCAAAAGGTAAATGTGTTATAGACAGAAAAACAGGGAAGCAGAAAACCTATGATAACACAGGACATGTTGCTTCATTTTTTGCCCGGCATTTGGGAGGGAATCGTCTTGTTTATCTGAAAGAGTTAAAACATTCGAAAGGCATCGTTGTACTGGGGAGAAAAATCCCGATTGCAAAAGCTTTGCCAGTCATGCAGGAACAGATTCCAGGTATTTGGTTTGATAAGGAGCAACAGAGGTATTATCTCAATGTTGCATCTCAAGTAATTGGTTATACCGACAGTAAAAATGAAGGGAGTAGCGGTCTCGAATTACAACTTAACAAGGTACTTAAAGGACGGGACGGGACGATAACTTATCAGCGATCCGCTACAGGTGCTCGTTACCCGGCTCCTGATGCAAAACAGCAAGAACCCATAAAAGGGAATACTGTTCAGCTGACTCTTGATGCTGATATTCAAAGTATTGTCGAAGATGAGCTAAACAACGCGGTCAATACATTTCATGCCGATGCCGCTGCAAGTATTGTAATGGATGTTCGTACTGGAGAGATCATTGCTATGGCAAATAATCCCTTTTTTGATCTTAATCAAAGAGGTACATGGACGCCCGAACGGTCTCGTAATCGAGCAGTCACTGATAGTTATGAACCGGGTTCGACTTTCAAATTGGTGATGGCGGCAGCTGCAACTGAGGTACTTAAAAGAAAAGCTGAAGATATGGTTTTTGGCAATAATGGTTTGATGCCCATTTATAACCTCAGTATTCGGGATCATGAACCGTACGGAAATATAACTTTCCGGCAGGCAATCATGTATTCAAGCAATATTGTTGCCGCCAAGACTGCTATGGCTGTTGGGAGCTACAATTTCAATGCATATACAAGAAAATTTGGTTTTGGAGTCAAAACAGGACTAGGGCTGGTCGGCGAGTCTCCCGGAAGGGTTCGACCACTTTCTCGTTGGGACAGTACAACGCTTCCTTGGATGGGATACGGTTATCAGGTTATGGCAACCCCTTTGCAGGTTCTTCAGGCATATGCAGCCGTAGCTAATGATGGTCAACTGATGAAACCATTTATCATCAGGAAGGTTATTGATGCTCAAGGTAAGGTGGTAAGTGAGACTTTTCCGGTAAAAGTTAGGCAGGTGGTTTTGCCCCAAACAGCAAGATATCTTGGACGCGAGTACTTTAAGGCTGTTGTAGACAGTGGAACAGCAAAAAATGCTGCAGTGCCCGGAATAAGTGTTGCAGGTAAAACCGGAACTGCTCGGCGAGCTGCCGGTGGTTCGTATTCACATCCTGTCTATGTTTCTTCTTTTGTTGGGTATTTCCCTGTTGAGAGGCCTCTATATGCTATTATTGTGGTTGTTGAAAATCCTAAAACTGCTTATTACGCTGCAACTGTTGCAGCTCCCGTCTTTTCCAGAATTGCATCGCGAATGATTGCTTCTTCGGAAGAGATGCAGAAAAATCTTGCTTTTCATTCACCGCAACAGCAGCTTATTGATTCTGTCGCCACTGTTGCAGTTCCCGAACTTATCGGGCTTAAGGGAAGAGATGCTAAGCGATTGATAAAATGGCTTAAACTAGAGATGGATTATTCTGGCGATATAGATGGAGTTGTTGTTCGTCAGAGCGTTGTTCCTGGGAAAATGGTTGAAAAGTCTCGGATTATAAAGGTGATTCTTTCGCAAAATAATAATATGAGCAGGAACCCTTTATGAGTATTTCCTCTGAGAGTGTTGGTAAGCGGGATGTACAGCTTGATGAGTTACTCAAGGGCATTGATTATTTGGAACTAGCGGGAAACATCAAGACTGGTACAACAATCAGCATGGTTAGTAATGATTCGCGAGAGTTGCTTCCCAGTTCAATGTTTGTAGCGGTAAGAGGTTATTGTGCCGATGGGCATTCTTTTATAAGCAGTGCTATAGATCGTGGTGCAATAGCTGTTATATGTGAAGAATTTCCTTCTGAAACTGGAGGGATATCCTGCCTTTTTATTAAAGTTTCTGATACACGGCAGGTGCTTGCCGTGGTAGCCAAACTTTTTTACCGCAATGCGTCAGATCAGTTGATGATTATCGGTGTTACTGGTACTAACGGTAAAACGACAACTGCAAGGCTGATAACGGACATCCTTAACGCTAACGGTATTCCTGCTGGGTATATTGGTACTAATCTCTGCCGGATTGCCGGTCAGAGTATTGCTCTTGACCGCACTACTCCGGAGGCTCATGGATTGCATGCTCTTTTCGCCCAGATGGTTGAGGCTGGATGCCGGGCGACAGTTATGGAGGTCTCCTCTCATGCGCTTATATTAAAAAGAGTTTACGGTATCCAGTTTCATGCCGCAGTGTTTACTAATCTGACTATGGAGCATCTTGACTTTCATGAAACCATGGAAGCTTATACTTTAGCTAAACAGCAGCTTTTCGATCAGCTCAGTCCGGACGGGTTTGCTGTTTTTAATATTGACGATCCTTTCGCCCTTCAGATGGCTGCAAGGTTAATGCCTCAAAAAATATACTATTGTACCCTGCAGGCAGGGCTTTGCCCGATTTTAGGATGCAGCAGGTATTTTCTTGCAGAGATCATTCGACGCACACTTGTTTCCACTACGGTGGCTTTACATTTTCCAGATGTTATAGTTACTATTCAACTCAAGCTTCTTGGTTTGTTCAATGTTATGAATATGCTTGAAGCCGCAGCTGTGGGTTTTGGGTTTGGTCTTGTTCCCGATGAAATTTGCCGGGTGCTTTCGGAAGTTACCGTGATTGAAGGACGGATGGAGAGAGTGGGAGCAAGTGGATCGGGTTGGCATGTTTTTGTAGATTATGCTCATACTCCAGATGCTCTTTTCAAGGCACTTTCAACACTCCGAAAGCTTAAATCTGAAAGTTCCATTCTTTTTGTGGTATTTGGCTGTGGAGGCAATAGAGATAAAACAAAACGTTTTGAAATGGGTCGAGTTGCTTCGGAAGTTGCTGATGAAGTTATCATTACTTCCGATAATCCGCGTGATGAGGATCCGGAATCTATTCTTGATGAGATCGAACGAGGTATTATTGGTAATCGATACATGAGAATCAGTAACCGGAGCGACGCTATCAGGAAAGCAGTTTCGATGCTTAAATCGGGCGATATTCTTCTCGTGGCAGGAAAAGGTCATGAAAAATATCAGGAGGTTGCCGGGCGAAAAGAGTTTTTTTCAGACAGAGAGTGTTTACTAACCTGTATGTACGGCAATTGTAGCGGATATCTGGAGAAGGAGAATTCTCTATGAAAAGGGAACTGAATATTGATGACTTTCATAAAGTAGGAAAGGTTGTTGTTGCAAAAGAGGATTTTCCTTCCGAACAAATTATCGGTCCAGTTGTGGCTATTGATTCACGAGAAGTGTCCGGTGGAGAACTGTTTATTGCCCTGCAGGGAGAGAGAACGGACGGACACCGCTATATCAAAAATGTCTTTGAGCAAGGTGCATGCTGGGCCATGGTCAGCCAAGAGTGGTATGCCACGACAGATTCACCGATGCCACCTTTCGGAAAAGGGTTTATTGTAACAAACGATCCTGTTGTTGGGCTTCAGCAACTCTCTACAATTTATCGTCGTAAGTTTTCCATTCCCGTAGTGGCTATTGGAGGAAGTAATGGAAAAACTACGACAAAGGATATGGTTTCGTCGGTACTCGGAACGGGCTTCATTGTGCATATGAGTCATGGCAACAAGAATAATCATCTCGGCGTGCCACTTACCCTTTTGCAGCTTCGACCCGATACCGAAATTGCTGTTGTTGAGGTTGGAATTAACCATCCGGGGGAAATGGAATTACTTGCAGGTATTGTTATGCCAACTCACGGTCTTTTGACAAATATTGGTCATGAGCATTTGGAGTTTTTGATTGATATTGATGGGGTTGCTGAGGCTGAAACACAACTTTTCGATTATTTGTGCAAAACAGGTGGAACCTGTTTCGTAAATGCTGATGATCCTCACCTTAAAGCTTTTGATAAAGGTTTAGAAGAAAGTATTATTTATTACGGAACAAAAGAAAGTTCTGAACATCTCTGTTGGGCAAGTGAAATTTTGGTGGAAAAAAGTGGTTATGTTTCTTTCCTTTTATGTTCAGCTTTCGGCACTGAAAAGGTTTCTCTGAACTTTACGGGAACGCACAATGTTATCAACGCCGTTGCTGCGGCTACAGTTGGACTTCATTTCGGTATCTCTCTTTCTCAGATCAGAGAGGGGCTTCAACATTTTGTTCCGGCTCCTGGCTGGAAAAGGCTGGAGATAGTTGATGCCTGTGGAATCAGGATTCTTAATGATACATACAACGCCAACTCTGATTCAATGCGCTTGGCGGTCAACGCTCTTTGTGATATGCCTTGTGCGGGGAAACGTATTGCTGTTCTTGGCGATATGTTGGAACTTGGAGTGGCTGGAAATGTTGAACATGAAACTATTGGCTACTATATTCAGCAGAGCGTTGTTGACATGCTGTTTACTTTTGGAGAGCAAGCTCTTATGATCTGCGGAGCTGCACCAAGGCATTGTCAAGGTCATTTTACGAGCCGAGAAAAACTTCTTGATGCACTGCTTGCTGTTGTGCATGATGGCGATATTGTTCTTTTCAAAGGATCAAGAGGAATGAAGCTTGAGCAGGTTGTAGATGCGCTCATTAAAGCACGAACAAAGTATTACAGTATAAATAAATAATTAATAGGATGCTTTATTATCTGTTAAAGTATATCAATGATATTGCCCATCCACCGGTGCTCCGTGTTATTGAATATCTTACTTTCAGAGCGAGTGCTGCGGCTATTACGGCGCTGTTGATTACGCTATTTGCCGGTCCAGGATTTATCAGATATCTTAAGTCCCGATTTATCGAGCCGATTAAGGAGGAAGCGCCACCAGAACACCAAAAGAAAAAAGAGCTGCCGACTATGGGTGGTTTGCTTATTATTTTTTCGATAGAAGTTTCTGTATTGCTTTGGGCTAAATTCACTGATCCACATGTCTGGTTAATCATGCTTGCTGTGCTCTGGATGGGAGGCATCGGTTTTATTGATGATTATCGCAAGGTGGTTCTAAAAATTAAGGGGGGTCTTTCGGCACGATACAAGCTTATCGGGCAGGTATCTCTCGGTTTAGTAATTGGTTTTTATACTTGGTTTAACCCTGCATTTTCGGTACTGCTTTCAACGACTGCTGTGCCGTTTTTCAAGCATCTGACTCTTGACTATGGTATTTTTTATATCCCGATAGTCATCTTTATTATTACCGCAGTTTCAAATGCAGTGAATCTGACTGACGGTCTGGATGGACTTGCTTCCGGAAGTTCCGGTATTGTTGTTATGGCACTTGGTGGTTTTGCCTATTTGGCTGGAAATGCGGTGTATGCTACCTACCTTAATATTCCATTTATTCCCGGAGGCGGTGAAATTGCTGTAGTATGCATGGCCATTGTTATGGCATGCGTAGGCTTTTTATGGTTCAACTCAAATCCTGCAGAGATTATAATGGGTGATACGGGCTCCCTTGCTCTTGGTAGTGCGATTGCTGTTATTGCCTTGTTGATTAAGCAGGAACTGCTTCTACCGATTTTAGCCGGTGTGTTTTTTCTTGAGACACTTTCCGTTTCCCTTCAGGTACTTTATTTCAAATATTCAAGGATGAAATACGGCGAGGGGCGTCGGATTTTTCTTATGGCGCCTCTTCATCATCATTTTCAACTTAAAGGATGGGCTGAGCAGAAAATTGTAATCAGGTTCTGGATTGTGACAATTCTTTTTTTTCTTGCCAGTCTCATGACCTTAAAACTTCGATAGCGGTGATGGAATTGTCAGGAAGAAAAGTATCGGTTCTCGGTGCCGGAAAAAGCGGTATTGCTGTGGCAGAATTACTCTGCAGGGAAGGCGCGGAAGTGCTGGTCAGCGAGTTGGGTAGAATAGGAGCGAAGGAGATTTCACATCTTCAGGAGCTACAGATTCCTTTTGAACAGGAAGGCCATTCTGAGCTTGTTTACGATACTGATTTTTGTGTTATCAGCCCTGGTATATCTTCGTATTCACCGATTGTGAAAACCATGCAGGCAAAAAATATAGTCCTGTACAGTGAGATTGAGATAGCTGCTCTTTTTTGCAAAGCACGTGTAGTTGGTATAACTGGTACTGACGGTAAAACGACAACATCGACACTGATTCATCGAATCTGTGAAGCTGACGGTATTCTGAATGGCTACAAAGCTTTTAGTGTTGGTAACATAGGTGTACCTTTTTCCTCAATGGTGCAAAAAATGAATTTTGGAGATGTAGCTATTGTAGAACTGAGTAGTTACCAGTTAGAACGATGCTTTGCTTTTAGACCTGATATCGCTTTGATTACCAATATAACCCCTGACCATCTCGATCGTTATGACTTTGACCTGCAAAAGTATGCGAATGCAAAGTTTAGGATTTACTCGAACCAGGGTGAGAATGATACACTTATATATAATGAGGATGACCCAATGCTCAGAGAACATTTTAGAGTTAATCAAGGTCTGTTTCCTTTTCGGATTATGTCTTTCGGCATGAATTCTGTGCCTGATAGAGATACTGATCGATACACTGTTTTTCTTGATGGAGATACGATTGTTGCACATACGCTTAATGGTTACGATAGGGTTGCGACAGTATCGGATTTCTTGAAAAACAGTTTTCGTGGTCGTCACAATATTTACAATGTGCTGGCGGCTGTATCAGCTTCAAAAGTGTTAGGAATTGGTAATGATGTTGTTCGTTCGGTGCTGAGAGAATTTAAGGGAGTTGAGCATCGTCAAGAATTTGTTACGACTATCAATGGAATTGATTGGATAAATGATTCCAAAGCAACAAATATCAATGCTATGCGCCAGGCGCTTGAAGCAATTCCCAACATGGTAGTTCTTATTGCCGGAGGACGGGATAAAGGAAATGATTATCAATCAATTGCAAATCTTGTAAGGGAAAAAGTTTCTCTTCTTGTCGCGTTTGGAGAATCAACGGTAAAAATAGTTTCGGCTTTTGAAGGTATTGTTGTCGTAAAATCCGCAGAATCGCTTGAGCAGGCGGTTTCTATTGCTTACAAAAATGCTTTACGCGGACAAACCGTAATGTTTTCCCCAGGATGCGCAAGTTTTGACATGTTCGAGAATTTTGAAGAGCGTGGCAAGCGGTTTAAGCAATATGTTTACCATTTACAGTCGTGATTAAAACCAGTCACACTTCAGGTTTTGAAGAGAACGGCACTACGGTGGACTTTTCACTTCCATCTCGTATTGAGGGAGTTGCAGGGAAGCTACTACTGCTTATTGTTGCCATGCTTATGTGTATTGGTGTTGTTGTTGTTTACAGCAGTGGAGCAGGGTGGGCTGAAACCAAATACTCGAATACCGAGTATTTTTTATGGCGGCAACTTACCTTTTCTATAGTAGGCATCGGTATCATATTACTTTTTGCTCAACTAGACTATCACTTTTTTTGGAAAACCAGCAAGATTATTCTTTTTGCCAGTGTAGTACTTCTGACTCTTCTTCTTGCCATGAAAGCAGTTGGTCTTATTTCAGGCGCAGCCCGATGGATAGGATTTGGACCACTTAAATTCCAGGTATCTGATTTTGCAAAGTATGCTGTTATTTTTCATTTCTCTAGGCTTATAAGTGAAAAACAAAAATATATAGGGGATCTTCACAATGCATATTATCCCTTGCTTACTATTCTTATGACTGTCGTTGCACTTGTTGCACTTGAGCCTAATTTTAGTACCGCATCTCTTATCGCCCTGACAGGTTTTATACTTATGTTTATTGGGGGAGTAAATATTCGCCATCTCTTATTGACTGCCCTACCACTGATACCGGTCGCCGCAGTTTTCGCTATTGCAGCTCCATATCGGGTAGCTCGTCTTTTCTCGTTTTTTAGCGGAGACGAGAAAGGTATGAGCTACCAAGTTCTGCAGGCATTGATCGGATTGGGAAACGGTGGGCTGTTTGGACTCGGCATTGGGGCTAGCAAGCAAAGACAACTTTATTTACCGCTATCCTATAACGATTTTGTTTTTGTTGTTGTTGGTGAGGAATATGGATTTATCGGTGCACTTGTCGTTATAGCTCTTTTTGCTGGTTTTTTTTGCTGTGGGCTTATTATTGCAAAGCACGCACAAGATAATTTTGGCAAATATGTTGCAAGTGGCATTACTATAGCGATTTCTCTTTTTGCTTTTATCAATATTGCTGTTGCTTGTCATCTGATTCCAACCACAGGTGTTGCTCTTCCTTTTATCAGTTATGGAGGAACGGCACTTCTTTTCAATTCTCTTGGGGTCGGTATTCTTATGAGCATATCGCGATACAAGAAACTGAAATTGGAAAAAGGCTTGCCGATTGATGTTACTGACAGGAGATTGTAGTGAAAGTTCTTTTTGCTGGAGGAGGTACAGGGGGACATTTATATCCAGCTGTAGCTATGGCCGGAGAGCTCAGGAAGCTTATTCCTGATGTTAAGGTTTTATTTGCAGGTACAGTCGGAGGTATTGAGGCCACCGAAGTGCCGAGACTTGGTTACCAGCTATATCTCATTTCTGTTAAAGGTTTGAAAAGAGGAGGATCGCTTTCTACTATTATTAGTAATTTTCCTGTTATTGTAGGTTTTGTTCAAGCGGTTGGTCAATCAATTATGCTGATCCGTAAGGAGGCGCCTGACGTTGTTGTCGGAACTGGTGGATTTGTTAGCGCACCGGTGCTTTTTGCTGCACAACTCATGCAAAAAAAAACACTTATCCAAGAACAGAATGCCTTTCCAGGAGTAACAACAAAACTACTTTCAGTTTTTGCCAGCGAAGTTCATCTTGCTTTTGAGGAAGCGCGGAGTTTTCTTTTAAAATCAAAGAATGTGTTTGTTTCCGGTAATCCAGCACGCTCTTTTGAACTTTTAAACACTTCTTTGGACAGGAATCGCTTTGGTTTAAACGAAAAACGCCCAACGCTTCTTGTGTTTGGTGGAAGTCGCGGAGCACGCTCGATCAACAATACCGTGTTACAGCGACTCAGCGCGATAATTGCATCATCAAACCTTATATGGCAGACAGGAACACTTGACTTTGAACGCATAAAAAAACAGCTTATTCCTTCTCCTTATCTATGGGTTGCTCCGTACATTGAAGATATGGGTGCTGCGTACAGCGCCGCTGATTTAGTTCTTTGTAGGGCGGGAGCTTCTTCAATTGCCGAACTTACTAATCTTGGTAAACCTTCGGTTCTTGTTCCCTATCCTTATGCGACAGGCGACCATCAACGTCATAACGCTCTTGCGCTGTTGAAAAGCGGTGCAGCTATGGTAGTTGAGGATGATTGTCTCAGTCAGCCGGAAACAGCAAGAAATATTCTGGAGCTTTTGCATGATGCCGCGAAGCTGAAAAGCATGGGTGCTGCTTCAGGGAAAATGGCATATCCCAATGCAGCTCGTAATCTCGCATTACGCATCATAACTCTTACTCAAAAAGATTAAAGAATCTAACTCATGGAACTCGGGAAGACAAAAAATGTTCATATTGTCGGAATTGGTGGAGCGGGAATGAGTGCTATAGCGGAACTACTCCTGAAATCAGGATTTAGAGTAACAGGATCTGATGTGTCAATCGGAGAGGTGACTGATAAACTCGCTGAGCATGGTGCAGTTATTTTCAAAGGGCATCGGTCTGAGCAGGTTGCTTCATGCGATGTTGTTGTTTATTCTTCTGCGATAAGTCAGGGAGACAATATTGAAATCATAGCCGCACAAAAAAATGGTACTCCCGTTATCAAGAGAGATGAGATGCTTGGAGAGCTTATGCGTTACAAATATGGCATATGTATTTCCGGTACGCATGGCAAAACAACAACCACGGCAATGATTGCTACCATGCTCATTGAATCTGGTGAGTCTCCGACTGTCATGATAGGAGGAATATCCGACTATCTTAAAGGCAGTACAGTTGTGGGTGAGGGGAAATACATGGTTATCGAGGCTGATGAGTATGATCGTGCGTTTTTGAAGCTTACACCGACTATTGCGGTTGTTAATAGCCTTGAGTCTGAGCATATGGATACATACGGTACGCTTGATGAACTTAAACAGGCCTTTATTACTTTTGCCAATAAAGTTCCTTTTTACGGCAAGGTGATTTGTTGTATTGATTGGCCAGAGATAAGAAAAATTATTCCGTCACTAAACCGCATTCATAAAACATTTGGAATTGATGAGCCGGCTGATGTTATGGTTTCAGACATAGTTTTCGAAAAACAGCATACCACATTTACTATTCAGGCCTATGGGCAAGAGTATCGTGATGTGTGTATCAATGTTCCTGGGCGACATAATGTGCGCAATGCTCTTGCGGCTTTTTCTGTTGGGCTTGAACTAGGGATAATGCCTGAAAAACTTATTGTTGGGCTTGAACGCTACAGTGGCATGAGACGGAGATTCCAGTTGAAATTTGACAATGGCAGGGGACTTATGGTTGTTGATGATTACGCTCACCATCCCTCGGAAATCAAGGCGACAATCAAAGCAGCTAAAAGTGGTTGGCCTGAATTAAAAGTTGTGGCTGTTTTTCAGCCGCATCTGTTTTCCCGTACGAAAGATTTCGCTGATGAATATGGCTGGGCACTTTTACGTGCAGATATTGTCTACGTGACTGACATCTACTCTGCTCGTGAACAAGCGGAAGATTACCCGGGAGTAGATGGACATTTGGTGGCAGCAGCCGTCCGGAAAGCAGGTGGAAAGCAGGTTGATTTTATTGCCGACATGGAGAGCCTTTATTTAGCTATCAAGAACTACGCTTTTGATGGGAACCTTTTACTATTCATGGGTGCGGGGGATATTACTCGACTCGCATCAAGAGTTTCCGAATTCTGCAGAGCTTCAGATTCTGCTCACGGTGCTGGACTAAAATCTAATTATCATAGTGAATAAGTGTCGAATATGCAGGTATAAAGGAAGTGGTTGGTAAAAGTACTTGAGAATAAAACAAGGACATCCGGCTCAAATTTGCCGCTGTCATGCAAGGAGTTGAAACAGCTTTTTTTATGCTTGATACTGAATTCCCGAATTCCCAAGGTTCTTCTGCTGATCCAGATCCTCAGGGATATTCTGAAGAAAATGATAGTTGTAAGCTTTACGATTCTTTTGTTCCAGAATATACTGGAAGTCGGAAAGCTTGGTTATTTATTACTTTTATTGTTCTTGTTGCTTTGGCGACGCTTACATACTATGCTACAGGCTGGAAAAAAGATGTAGTGGTCAGAGAGTTTGTCGTTGACGGAACTTCAATTGTTTCCGATAAACAGCTGATTGCAAGTTTGAAAAGTTATCAAGGCAGAAATCTGCAGGAACTTGATTCCGAAGCACTTAAGAAGGAAATAGTTTCCTTTCCTTATGTGAGGGATGCTTTCATTAGCAAGGAGTTGAATGGAATTGTCCGAATAAGGATTGTTGAGAGGGTACCGGTAGCCCTGACGTTGATTGGTAGCGAGATTATGACTATTGACCAAGAGGGATATCTTCTTCCTGGCAAAGATGTCTTTTTATGCCGTATGCCGAAATTGCTTGCGGTTAGAGGAATAAGTCGGCTAAAAACTACCGTCAATAGTTTGCCGCAACTTAATCAGCGAGATATTACTTTGCTTCTACAGTTTCTTGACGCCCTTTTACGTACTGATTATGCAAGTATTTTGATCAAAGAGTTCCATTTCGCTGAAAACAATCAGGCTTATTGTATAACCATTAATTCTCCTACCCGTTTTATTGTCGGTAATGATGGTAACTTCAAGGAAAAGTTGAAAAAATTCGAGATATTCTGGCAAAAGGTTATATCAAAAAAAGGTTTTGACGCTTTCGAGACTGTGGACTTGAGGTTCAGAGACAGAATTTTTACTAAGGATTTTGTGTCTGTCAAAAAGACCATAGAGTAATTTCCTGTGATAATCGAGCAAGAATAGAACAATGCTGAAAAGCAATATTGCTGTTGGTCTTGATATCGGAACCACTAAAGTATGTGTTGTGGTTGCTGAAAAAGATTCGATCGGTAAACTTAATGTACTCGGTAAAGGTCGTTCTAATTCCGACGGCCTTCAGCGGGCAACGGTTGTTAATATCAATAAAACTGTTGCTGCTATCAAAGCTGCTGTTGCCGACGCCGAACGTGAGTCATCAATTCGTATTAATGGAGTTAACGTCGGAATTTCCGGGGCACATGTCCATTGTATTCACAGTGATTCGGAAATCAGCATTAATCAGTCAGGAATTGTAAATGATTCTGACGTAAAACGTTTTTTGGAAAAGGCTAAGACCAATATTCGTTATTTAGATATTGATCAAGAAATTATTCATGTTATTCCACAGGAATTTATTGTTGACGATCAGGAGGGACTTCTTGACCCTATAGGTATGGCCGGAACAACTATGAGAGGGAGTGCCTATATTGTGATCGGACAAAGGACAAAAATCCGCAACATCAAGCAATGCGTTGAAAAGGCTGGTCTTGATATCAACGGCCTTACTTTTGAACCGCTTGCTTCGGGCATGGCTGTCATAAAAGAGCGGGAAGAGAAAAGTGGAGTAGTTGTAATTGATATTGGGGGTGGTACTACCGAAGTGGCGATCTATAATAATGGAGCAATTCGCTACTCGGAAGTGATTAAGGTTGCAGGTAACGATGTTACTCACGATGTTGCTCACGGAGTCAAGGTTCTCTATGAGGTGGCAGAAGAATTGAAAATACGGCATGGTTGTGCATATGGCCATGTTTGTGGTGAAGATGAGGAGCTTCTTATAGAAGGCATAGAAGGTCGTCCGCAAAAATCTTTTCCGAAAAGTTCACTGACTATGATTATTGAAGCCCGGATGATGGAAATTCTGGAACTTGTGCGAGACTCTGTTAAAAGGTCGGGCTATTATGAGTATATCAATGCTGGTGCCATTATAACTGGTGGCGGCTCGCTGTTGCCAGGTACTGAGCAACTTGCTCGTGATGTTCTTGGTCTTGATGTCCGTATCGGTTATCCGGAAGGAGTGTCAGGTGGCATCAAGGGTTCTATTAACAATCCCATGTATGCAACTGTTATGGGGCTTATTGCTCATTCGTTTCAAAACATCCTTCCCGGGGATTATGGTTTTGCTTCTACAGCAGAGGTGTTGCCACCCGTAGTCTCTCCAATTATCGACGAAGAACAGGTGATTCAGGAGCAAAATTCTGCACGAAAAAAAATTGTTGATCGCATGAAAAAATTCTGGGAGCAATTATGATGGATGAAAAAAATAAGAGCGCTTTAAAAGGGAGAAATGACTGATGGCTTTTGAGCTGGATCCCGGCCTGTTTGACAGTGAGCAGGGTAAAGGGGTTACTATAAGAATTGTCGGTATAGGCGGTTGTGGTGGCAATGCAGTCAATAATATGATTGACCGAAAAATAAGCGGAGTTGAATATATCGTATTCAATACTGACAGGCAGGCACTTCTGAACTCGAAAGCTCCGATTAGGGTACAAATAGGCAAAAAAGCGACCAATGGGCTTGGTGCTGGAGCTGATCCGGTCAAAGGTCGACAAGCGGCTGAAGACGACAGGGAAATAATTGCCGCCCAGCTTAAAGGAGCTGATCTTGTTTTTATTGCTGCAGGTATGGGTAAAGGTACCGGTACCGGTGCTGCTCCTGTTATTGCTTCAATTGCAAGGAATATGGGCATTCTGACTATTGGTGTTGTTACTAGGCCATTCAACTTTGAAGGACAGGTTAAAGCAAATATTGCTGACGGAGGAATTGCAGAGTTACGCAAGTTCATTGATACGCTCATTATTGTTGAAAATGAAAAAATTCTGAGTATTGCCGAAGAAGGAGTTAGTGCTACTGAAGCATTCAATATGGCCAACGATGTTCTCTACAGGGCAGCAAAAGGTATTGCCGATATTATTACTCGTCACGGTCATGTCAATGTTGATTTTGCTGACGTTCGAAGCATAATGTCTGGAGCTGGTGATGCGGTTATGGGTTCTGCAGCGGCGGCGGGTGAACGTCGTGCACTGAAAGCCTCATCGGATGCCCTGAATAGTCCTATTCTTGAAGGAGTGTCATTGCATGGAGCCAAAGGAGTACTGGTTAATATTACCGGTGAGGTTACCATGAGGGATATGAGGGATGCCATGAGTTATATCGAGGAACAGGTTGGCAGCGAGGCCAAAATTATAAATGGTTATGTGGATGAGCCTCAGGTATCTGGCGAGATCAGGGTTACCGTTATTGTAACAGGGTTTAAACGGATCGAACAAAATGATGGAAAAGAGAGTAAAATGCGTATACCGCCTGCAGTAGCTCAGGAGAGTCGCTTTGGAGTACCAGCTTCACCCATCAGGTCTGCCTCGTCAGTTTATATAGAACGTCAAGAAGAAGATTTGCGTATTCCTGCCTACATCAGACGCCAATTATCTATTCATGATCCGCATGAAGTAGGCATGAAAAAAAATATCGGGAATTCCACTGATCAAAAACCGTCAGTATCGGTAAGGTTAGAAAATAAGGATGATAAAATACAGAAAGGTTCATCAGATACCCCAGCATATCTCCGCATGAAAAATAACGGAATCTGAAATAGCTTTTCTGACACTCTATAAAGGATTTTTATGAAATATGTTATGCTTACTGCAGAAGATGCGGTAGCAGAAATCAAGTCGGGAAACAGGGTGTTTCTGCATACGGCGGCAGCTACACCGCAACGATTGATAGAAGCGATGGTTGCGCGGTCGGGTGAGTTGAGAAATGTTGAAATTGTCAGCTTGCATACTGAAGGAGAAGCTCTCTATGTAAAGCCAGAGTATCGGGAAAGTTTCAGGATGAACGCCTTGTTCGTTGGGAGAAATATTCGCTCTGCGGTTCAGCATGGAGATGCAGATGCCGTTCCGGTTTTTTTGAGTGATGTTCCTTCCCTTTTTCATAACAAGATTCTTCCAATTGACGTCGCCTTAGTCCATGTTTCGCCTCCTGATCGTCACGGTTACTGTTCTCTTGGAGTATCGGTTGATGCCACTCTTGCGGCAGTGCGCGCGGCAAAACTTGTTATTGCTCAAGTGAATCCAAACATGCCACGTACTCACGGTGAAGCATTGCTTCACACTAGTAAGATCCATGCTATGGTTGCGGTATCGGATCCCCTTCCTGAAATGCCGCGGCATAACTTGACCGAAATCGAAATCAGTATTGGTCGCCATGTTGCCTCTATTGTTGAGGATGGAGCGACATTACAAATGGGAATTGGTGCTATTCCTGACGCAACGCTTGCGGCATTATCCAGCCACAAAAACCTTGGAATCCATTCTGAAATGTTTTCAGATGGGGTGATTGATTTAGTTGAAAAAGGGGTGATCAATGGAAGTAAAAAGCGTACTCATAAAGAGACTATAGTCGCCAGCTTTCTTATCGGTACTCGCAGGCTCTATGATTTTGTGGATGATAATCCTTTTGTAGAAATGCTTCCTTCCGATTATGTCAACGATACAAGAGAGATCAGAAAAAATCCCAAAGTTACGGCAATCAACAGTGCACTTGAAATTGATATGACCGGTCAAGTATGTGCTGATTCGATAGGCCAGAAATTATATTCAGGTGTTGGTGGTCAGATGGATTTTATCAGGGGTGCGGCGCTTTCCGAACGAGGTAAGCCGATTATTGCGCTCCCCTCTACAACAAAACATGGATTGTCAAGAATTGTTCCTCAACTGAAACTTGGTGCCGGTGTTGTTACCACTAGGGCTCATGTACAGTATGTGGTTACTGAATTTGGAGTTATCAATCTTCAGGGTAAAAATCTTCGGCAGAGAGCTGAAGCACTTGCAAGCATAGCTCATCCGAATTTTCGAGAAGAAATCTGTCGTCAAGCCCATGCACTTTTTGGCTCTTACGGCCGGAAATTCTTATAACAGGTTTCTTATTGCTCGGGCAATTAAAAGTATTAATCCTCAGCCTTTAAAATACTTTATCAATCTCTTTGGGTCGGATTCCCCGCCGTTTACGGCGGGGTTCTTTATTAGAGGGCTGACTGTTTTTTTATCAATACCTATAGTTGCTGCAGCAATAACACTTAGGGATCGGTCAATCTCGGGAGTGCCAAAATCAATATTGCTGTACCATAAAGAGTAAATTATAAAAAAACTGAAACTGAAGCTATAAGCCGAATTTTGTGCATTACCCGACTAACGGGTAAAACTGCAGCCATTTATCTGATGCGACTTACCCGAAAACTCTCCTGTTGGAATTGAGCGGGCCGCTCTTCTCCCCAATGGGGAAAGTTTTCCTATTTAGTCTTGCTTCGGGGAGGTTTGCCAAGCACAGTGCATTACTGCAATGTCTGGTAGTCTCTTACACTACCGTTTCACCCTTACTCCGGTTGCCCGAAGCGGTTTGTTTTCTGTTGCACTCTCTGTGATAAACGGCTTGCGCCTTCATCCCCGGGCTTGAATCCAAAAAGCAGAGGTGTTGTAACACCTTTCTTTCTAAGCTCTCGACCGGCACCCTGCCCTGTGAAGTTCGGACTTTCCTCTGTGAAGCCTCAATGCTACACAGCGACTGCACACTCCAGTTTCAGTTTTATTAAGAACGTCGAATGATGCCGAAAATGTTCCCTTACCGAAGTACAGACTTTTTTTATACTTCCGCTTCTTCAAAAAGGCGTTCGTGGACGACAATGCGACCGCATGATTCACAAAGATAAAAACCACCTTGAACAATCATGGTATGACGATTAGTCGGAACCCGAGTATTGCATCCGGAACACGCGTTGCGGTTAAGCTTTACCACCGCATTCTGCAACGTACCGCTTCGGAGATGGTCATATTTGTCGAGTAGCCGTTTTGCTTCACTTATAATGAGTGCCCGTTGAGCATCAACCTGTTTTGTCAGCTCTTCAACGTCTGCCGCTGTTTCAATGACAATACCATGCAATTCTTCTTTTTTCTGATCAAGTTGCTTTTTCAGGTCTTCAAACTGCTGACTCAGAATATCGTCAGGCATCATTTCTTCCAGAATTTCATCATAGCGGTTTTCCGCAATTAGCTGGCGACCTTTCTGCTGAGTTTCCTGTGTACGCTGTTCTGCATGCGCAATATCCTGAAGCTGGATTTCGATCTGAGCTATTTCCTTTTCTTCATATTCAATCTGTTTGGAAAGAGCATCATACTCTTTGTTGTTGCGTGCAAGAGTCTGTTTTTCTTTGAAAGATTTAATTTTGTTTTTGCATTCATTGATGGTCTTCTGAAACTGATGCCTCAGTTTCAGGTTATCGTCAGCTACTTTTTTTCGTGACTCAATCTGGCGAGTGGTAAAAACCAAGTCTTCATGAAGAGCAGTAATCTCTTCCGGCAATCCTTTTTTTAAGCTGATTATACTTTCTATTTGATTGTCAAGATGCTGAAGCTTGACAAGAAGATTTATTTTAGTATGATCCACTAATGCTGATGGTTTGTATTATTTAAATCATAAAAAAAAGCACCTTTCCTGAAAAAAGTGCTTCTTTTGTGTGTATGTGTAAAGCCTGCCTGCTGCACTATATTGCTCGTTAAAGCAAAGTCTTTCCTGTTTATGTATTCCATACAGCGGAATATCATTGGTGCCCGAAAGGAGATTCGAACTCCTACACCTTTCGGCGCTCGTCCCTGAAACGAGTGCGTCTACCAGTTCCGCCATTCGGGCAATGCTTTAAGCTTTAAGCAGATAATCATGCAAAAAAAGAAAGTTACTTTATTTCCTTATGCAAGGTATGACGCTGAAGGCTGGGATTATATTTTTTCAGGACAAGACGCTCTGTGGTATTTTTTTTGTTTTTTGTTGTCGTATATCGTGAAACTGTTTTCCCTTCTTTTTTTGCCTCAGTACACTCGAGCGTAATTACGATTCTGTTTTCTTTTCCCTTGGCCATGGTAACCCCGATAAAATATGCGAAAATATTAGTTGTAAGTAACTCCGAATATAAATTCTTCAGCCTAACTTTGCAAGCTCATGTTTTTTTCTTGCTATGATAACGGAAGAAACGCTATTTTTAGTTTCATAATCATCCTTTAAAAGATCACGAAACCGTGCTTGACAATAAATTATTTCATTATAACGGTACAAGGCTCTATTGTGATGAAGTTACTCTTGAAGAACTGGCCGATACGTTCGGAACTCCTCTTTTCGTGACTTCTGCAAAAAGTCTTGTGGAAAGTCACAGGGCATTCAAGCATGCATTTGCTGATTTACCCCATCTTATTTGCTATTCAGTTAAAGCCAACTATAATCTCAGTGTAATTAGAACCTTTGCGCAACTTGGCTGCGGATGTGATGTCAATTCCGGAGGCGAGCTTTATCGAGTCCTTCAAGCAGGTGTTCCCCCTGAAAAAATTATTTTTGCCGGTGTAGGTAAAAATAACGAAGAGATCGCATATGCACTCAAGAGCGGAGTGCTTATGCTGAAAGCTGAGTCACTTTCAGAAATCTGTTCGATTAACCGGATTGCCAGTCAGCTCGGAGTCATTGCCTCTGTGGCTGTAAGAATTAATCCGAACATAACGGCTGAAACCCACCCCTACATCACAACTGGTGACAGTAAGGAAAAATTTGGTATTGATGAGGCGGCACTTACAGAAGTATTCTCAATGCTTCCTAAGTTGCAGAATCTCTCTCTTAGTGGCCTCGATATGCATATAGGATCACAGATTTTCGATCCCGAATATTATGTTGCAGCTACTGCAAAGCTTCTCAATATCTTCAATGCATTAAAGCACACTGAGCATAACATTGAATTTCTCGATATAGGAGGAGGGTTTCCGGTAACGTACGATCCGCTTAAGCCGGCTACGCCAATCACACATTTTGCTGATAAACTTATTCCAATGCTGAAGAATATTGGAGTAAAAGTGATATTTGAACCTGGCCGATATCTGGTTGCAAATGCTTCAGTACTTTTAACAAAAATTCTCTATAAAAAGCGTAATCAAATCGGGAAAGAGTTCTTTATCGTCGATGCAGGCATGACCGAACTGATCCGTCCAGCCCTTTATCAGGCACACCATGAAATTCTGGCAGTTACCAGTCATGAAAAAAAAGTTGTTGCGGATGTTGTTGGTCCGGTCTGTGAATCAAGTGATTTTTTTGCCCGTCATCGCGAAATTGATGCGGCAGAAGAGGGTGAACTGCTTGCTGTGATGTCTTCAGGGGCCTATGCTGCTGTTATGAGTAGCAACTATAATGGCAGGTTACGCCCAGCGGAAGTTTTAGTAGATGGATGCGAGGTAAAGCTGATCCGGAAACGTGAAACTTATGAACAACTCATCCAGAATGAACTACTGTAACAGGTTATTATTTATCTGAAAAACAGTTACTGGTGAAGATTATTGAAGATTCTGAGAGTAGCATCGGCCATGTTCAATGTGTAGAAATGAATACCCTTGACTTTGTTGTCAATCAACTCTTGAACTTGGTTTGTAGCCCACTCAATACCGATTGATGCCACTCCGGTATCGTCTGAGGCGCTTAGTATTTTTTTCATAAGTGCGGCAGGAATCCTTGCTCCTAATGCAAGTTCCGACATTCTGATCATGCCCTTGCGGGTTGTAATAGGCATAATTCCCGGTATTATAGGAACGGTAATCCCTGCAATGGTGCAACGCTCAACAAAATCAAAAAAATCGTGATTGTTGAAAAAAAGCTGGGTAACAATATAATCTGCTCCAGCATCAACTTTTTCTTTCAGATACTCAATTTCGCGCAGTCTGTTCGGTGTTTCGGGATGTCCTTCGGGAAATCCAGCAACACCTATACCGATATCTGGATAATTTTTTTTAATGAAGTGAACAAGATCTATGGCATGGGGAAAATCCTTGATAGCATCGGCAAGTGATGCTGCATCTGCAGGTTTATCGCCTCGCAGAGCAAGTACGTTGTTTATCCCGTGCTCCCGATAGTTCTGAAGAATAGTTCCGATTTCCTTTTTATCCGAACAGATGCAAGTGAGATGCGATACAACAGTCAGGCCTGTTTCACTCTGGATTCTTGTGACGAGGTCATGGGTTCTTGACCGCGTAGAACCGCCAGCACCATAGGTTACACTTACATAGGAAGGCGAGAGCGGTGAAAGTGCTGCAATAGTTTTGAACAGTGTTTCCCACTCTTCGTCTTTTTTCGGTGGAAAAAACTCAAAGCTGAATACAGGTTTAACGGCAGTATCCAGAATTTCTTCGACTAACATGTATGGAAAAAAGTTTAGATGCTTGATTTGAAAAAGAGCAATATACAAAACAATGATTAGCCTAAAGTGAAAAATATAAAGGCGCTGCGGGATTCAGTACAGTTTTCCCTGGAACCTTATCCTGCTCTCCGGCTTCTGTTTACCATCATTGCAGGGATTCTTATCGGCGTCAATCTCTTTTTGCCACTTGAGGTTTGGCTGCTTCTTTGTATTCTTTCTTTGCTTGCCCTTCTTTCCGGCGTAGTGTATGAACAGGTCAGGCAAACCGGGCAATTTCCGCTTCCTTTCAGCACTATCAGCTACACTCTGTTTGTTCTTTTTTGCTTTGCTGCTTACAGTGACTATCAGATGCATTATGCTCCTAAAAACGGCTTGATACGTTTCAGTGGCAAAACAGTACTCCTTTACGGACGAGTTGATGGACAGCCACATTGTTCTGAAAAGGGTGTAAGCTGGATTATGGATGTCGAAGAAATTTTTGACAATGGCAGGATTATAAGGCTTCGTGATCGCGCAAAGGTTTTTATGCATAGCGGGAACGACTCAGTTACTGCCATCCATTACGGTGATATGGTACGTGTCAAGGGCCAGCTCACGATAATCCCTGAAGCTGCAAACAAAGGAGAATTCGACCCCCGAAAAAATAGCCGTATGAAACAGGTGCTCGTGCAGTTTTACTGCGCTGGCCCTTGGAACGTCCAGCATGAAGGAGCACCAAGACTTGACAGTTTCGAGCGATTCATCGTGCTGCCAGTCTACGAATATATGATGAAGAGCCTCGAACAACTGATTCCCGGTGGTGAGGAGCGACAACTCGCAGCAGGAGTGCTCATTGGCGAAAAGGCATCCCTTCCGGATGAGCTGTTCGAAGCTTTCAAAATTACCGGTACTGCACATATTCTTGCAGTTTCAGGTCTTAATGTGGGGCTTCTCGCTTTTTCTATTCATATCTGCCTGCAGCGTCTGAAAGTTACTATGACCGGCCGGTGGATTTCATTTTTACTTGTCGCTTTTATTCTTGTGGTCTACACCTATGTTACAGGTAACTCTTCCTCAGTCAAACGTGCAGCTATCATGAGTGCCGTGTTGATCGGCGGAGAAACACTTGGCCGGAAAATCTATCCGCTGAACTCTCTTGCATTATCTGATGTGCTGATTCTTTTATTTGACCCTCTTGATCTCTTCAATCCCGGTTTTTTAATGACCAATAGTGCTGTTGCTGCAATTCTGCTGATCTATCATCCTTTTCACTCTTTGCTGCAGAAAAAAGAAGGGTTTCTTCAGGCAGCAGCCCGTTTTTTTCTGAGTAGTTTCATCATTACAGTAGCCTCAATTATCGGTGTTTCTCCGGTAATCGGGTACTATTTCGGCACGTTTTCCCTTATCGGTCTTTTTGCCAATTTTCCCGTTGTGCTGTTTTCGACCCTCTTGATGTACGCACTTGTTCCCATGCTTCTCCTGAACCTTGTTTCAAGTTATGCTGCATCGTTTTTTGCTGCAAGCGCTACGTTTTTTGCAGAACTTACGCTTCGTTCAGCACTCTTTTTCAGTCGGGTGCCTGTAGGTTCAATAACACTGAAACCCGATCTGCCAGAAGTTTTCCTTTATTACATCGTGCTTGGTGCCGCACTCTGTTTTTTCTATCAAAAAGCATGGGGAAAAGTTGCTGTCTCGATTCTCTTTGGGATAAACATAATATTCTGGTACTCCTTTTTCTTTCATCCCCAGCCAGACCCTCCCGATCTATTGACAGTCAATCTTGGTCGCAATCTTGCTGCACTTTTTTCATCCGGCAGCGAAACAGTTCTTATCGATGCCGGGCAGGAGTCTCGCAATTACACCCGTATCTCGCGACAGCTTGATGAATACGGTTTATCAGCGCCTGAAGCTGTTGTGCAGTTTTATTCGCCTGATTCGGTTATCGCAAAAGTACCTACGCGCCGCCATATGCTGCAGTCCGATACCCTGCTTTCACTGCCCTCCGTACTTATTGCACGTCCAGAACAGAAGGTGTTGAAGCTTTGGAGCAGGAAATATTCAATGCTTATGGTATCAGGAACAAGTCGGCTGAAGGAAAAGGAACTCTATAAAGCAGATATTGTTCTTCTCTGGGTTTTCCGCTTTGCGGAAAAGCAACAGCAGCAGCTTAACTCATGGCTCAACTATGCTCGTCCTAAACGATGCATTATTATTCCCGCCCCGTTTTTGTCACATGCTCATTCAGTAGCACTGCATCACTATGCAACGGGCCGCACTGGACTTGAAATCCGTTCAAAAAGCCGACAGGTTGTGATTCAGTGATAACATTCTTTTTGCCAAACAATATCTTTTTTGCCGTCTTTACTTCCCTATGTTCCATTGACGGTTCTTTGTTGTTTCAGGATTCTGCACATCTAATTGAGCAGCTCCTCACATTCCTCATGAGTCAGGTTGAGAAGCGAGCTGAGTTTTTCGATCACATATCTGTCTTTTGTCTCCTGCCAGATCCGAGTGAGACCACCCAAGACTATTTGTAGGCTATGTTGGTCATGATACTCAGTGAATATTTCCGCGGCCTCCAAGCCATAGGAAATTGCCTCGCTCCACTCCCGCTGCTCCTCTGCCACTCTTCCCAGCTGGTGCAGCGTGCCGGCCTGCTCATACCGGTCGTTGTACTCGATATAGATCTTCAGCGCATCCTTGTAGTACCTCTCCGCCTCGCTCCACTCCCGCTGCTCCTCTGCCACTCTTCCCAGCTGGTGCAGCGTGCCGGCCTGCTCATACCGGTCGTTGTACTCGATATAGATCTTCAGCGCATCCTTGTAGTACCTCTCCGCCTCGCTCCACTCCCGCTGCTCCTGTGCCACCATACCCAACTGGTGCAGCGAGCTTGCCTGCGCATACCGGTCGTTGTACTCGATATAGATCTTCAGCGCATCCTTGTAATACCTCTCCGCCTCGCTCCACTCCCGCTGCTCCTCTGCCACTCTTCCCAGCTGGTGCAGCGTGCCGGCCTGCGCATACCGGTCGTTGTACTCGATATAGATCTTCAGCGCATCCTTGTAATACCTCTCCGCCTCGCTCCACTCCCGCTGCTCCTCTGCCACTCTTCCCAGCTGGTGCAGCGTGCCGGCCTGCGCATACCGGTCGTTGTACTCGATATAGATCTTCAGCGCATCCTTGTAATACCTCTCCGCCTCGCTCCACTCCCGCTGCTCCTCTGCCACCATACCCAACTGGTGCAGCGTGCCGGCCTGCGCATACCGGTCGTTGTACTCGATTTTGATCTTCAGCGCATCCTTGTAGTACCTCTCCGCCTCGCTCCACTCCCGCTGCTCCTCTGCCACTCTTCCCAGCTGGTGAAGAATTGTTGCTCTACTTTTTGCCTGCGATTCTGGTGATAAACAAGTCAGCGCATTATGCATTTTCAGTGCTTTTTCATAGGCATTCCCGGCCTCGGCATATCGCTGCAGATTCAGAAACCGCGTTCCGATATTGTCAACCATGACACCAACCAGCTCATCCCCTAACTGTCCGTCCAGCAACTCTTTCGGATACCTCTCCAGAGCCTGCATCACCAGAGTTCCAAGCTCAAGGCCCTGTTCATGCTGCTGTGTTTTGTCAAGGGACTTCGACAAGCTGTAGAAAACAGAACGAATAGAGGTATGCTGTCTCAGAGCGATCTGCAGAGCCCTGTACAGATTCTCATACTCCACGCCGATCAGCAGATGTCCGATCTGCTGTTCATCAGCCTCTTTTGAATCAGTCAACTTACTCAAAGTACCACCGATCCCTTCATAGTGCTCCCGAAATGCTGTTTCAATGGCCTCTTTCCTCTCCGCCTGACCCGGCTCATTGAGGCGGCTCCTGAGAAAGAACGGAAACACCGGCTGCAGGCTGAGGTAGCCCATCTTTCCGAACTGCTCATGCGGCTTGAGGAGTCCCCATCGCTCAGCATCCTGCAACACCACCGGCCATTGATCATAAGGCAGATCGGCAAGTATTTTCTGGGATTTTAGTTTTTCCGAGTACTGATCCATCCACCCTTTATTGAGCACTCCGGTGAACGGAGCAAGAACCAGCAGAAGCAGCTGAGCTTCTTCGGAGAGATTACTATGGGAGTAGTCGATGCATTTGAGAATGCTTTCGGTCTTTTTGGCGGTTTCTTCCTGAATGTCAAGGTTGATGTCGGCCGCTTCAAGCTCTCGGATGAGTTCTGCGGGTGTCGAATGGGCAAGGTTTCCCAGCACCACTTCCATGGCAAGGGGATAGCCGCCAAGCAGTTTCAGCAGCCGCTTGAACTCTTCCCTGTGTTCCTTCTGTTCAGGATAACGCGGGGTATTCGTTGCTTTAAGGATCATGTCGGCAAGCATGCTCTGGGCTTCGTTGTCAAGACCGGGCAGATCATAGACTGCACGCTTCTGCAATGGATGCGGCTGCAGCCACTTTTCGCCGCTGCGTGATCCCAGCAGCACCAGCGTTCTGCCGCCCACCAGTTCCTGTAGAAAATCACGGAGCTCCTGCTGCTCTGCTTCGGTAAGGGTATTGGGAATGGCAAGCCGTTCGCCGGTTATCGATTCCATGTTGTCGAGTATCAGCAGATGTCGGGTACTTTTAAGAGCACGCAGTACTTGGTACCGGTCTTCATCTATCCTGCCGTTGAGCGGCAGACCCAGTTCCGCTCCAATCAGACCGAGGATTTCCTGCACATGGTATGCTTTGGCATCATAACCGAAGTAGAAAACAGTTTCGACAAACCGGGTTTTCTGCCACCACCAGCCAAGATGATGCAGCAGCGTTGTCTTGCCGGCTCCGCCCATCCCCTGCACCAGCAGCACATTGTTTCCAATCAGCAGCCGACGTTCAATCTGCAGCACATCCAGGTCACGTCCGACAAATTTGTACATGGTTTTCGGAGGTGCATAAGTTTTCTGGATGACTGGAATGGCGCTCATGGTGTTGCTGAAGTTGAAGCAGGGCGGAGTGTTCTGATAGATGACCGGCAACACCCAGTCTTCGAGGGAAATCTTCTGATTGTAGGCAGCCTGACGGTGTTTGGCGTTATACAGCTCAAGCCGGGCTCGACGAATGGCTGCTGCTGGTTCACGACCTTCGAGCAGCTGCTCATAGAGCGTTGTCATCAGTAACCGGGCAGCTGAGACCGTTACCGAGTAGCCCATGGCTACAACAAGCTGTACTCCGGCGTGTAACAAAGCGCTGCCGAGGCTGGTTTCTGTGACACCGACCTGTTTGCCGGACTGGCAGGCATTGAGCACTACGATCGGTACCTGACGCATACTGAGCAACCGGCCGAGATCATCGGCACTGACAAGGTTTCCTCCGTTTTGCCCTGTGGTTTCGTTATCTTCAAACAACAGGTATGCCCGCTGTTCTTCATATGGTTCCACAGCTGTCTGCGCATAATCACTATTGCCACTATTGCCGAAAAGGTGGGGAGTCGGTTCTTTTTTGCTCTTGCCAAATTCCTGGTATTCTTGATAGGTCAGCAAGGCACCATGAAGGTCAAGGTGCAGCATGTGGTAATAACCGTCTCCATGTTGTTCTCTGGTTTTTTCGAGATGCTTGACCAGAGCTTCGAAGCTTCCGGGACGGACAATATCAATGGTTGCTGCTACCTTGCCGGTTTCGAGTGCATCAACCAGCGGACGGGAGATCGTGCGGTAACTGACATCACGATTGCCGCCCGGACGTGCTGTTAACAGCAAAACTCGTAATTGTGATTGTGGGGTGCGTTGCATCTCGGTCTGATAAGCAACAGGTGTAATGTTTTTTCGGATAATCGGTTTTTCGACAGCAAGCGGGCGTGGCTGATTGGGGTCTTTCAGCGATTCCCAGTGCAAGGCATGGAACTCCGGTGTGCCGATGATTTCCAGCAGGATATCACCCGTTCGCAGCTTCTGATATTCCATATAGACATCGGGATTGCTTCGAAATACCTGCGAAAACAGCGATTCGCCGTATGCTGTTATGCTCCCTGCGGCCGATTCTGCTCTTGTCTTGTCGGTGAAGGGAAAACGCAGCCACTCTTCAAAGTACCATTCAAGCTGCTCTTCCTGCTCGTGAGAATGCGGGTTGGTGATGGTTATCGGACAGGCTGCACCATAGGTGTCGAACTGAACTGTTGCGCTGAAACTACCAGTGGAACTTGATTGTTCTCGAATAATGATCGGTATTGGCATTGTAATGATCCTCTGAGATTACTGGATACTCGTTTCTTCCGTCTGGCGGATAACCAGAAGCTCTCTGCCATCCGGATCACTTATGGTTGTTACCTTTACAGTGGGAACAACTTTTCCGGAGAACTTCTGTTTCAGGT